>OJNH01000578.1_pt1 | contig 32139 bp, 17 predicted proteins | sample 1597361 | NCBI WGS metagenome assembly OJNH01 (sample SAMEA2452136, study PRJEB22498) | human gut metagenome | biome: human feces; feature: human gut; material: feces | place: Australia | collected 2012
GAGAAATCGAAATCAGACTGGACAGTCCGACCGGTACTCTTTTGGGTACGTGCCCCATCAAACCTACCGGAGGTACCGATTCATGGAAAACCTTCGAATGTGACCTGGAAAAAACAGGTGGTATCCATAACCTTTTCCTCGTATTCAAGGGAGGTGATGGCGAACTGTTCAATTTCAACTGGTGGAAATTCAAGAAATAAAACAACAGCCGAAAGAAGAATGCACCGTATTTACTCTTTCGGCTGATTAAATTGGATATGAAGCCAACAACAAACAATCTCTGCCAATCTAATAACCAATTATTTAAATAACCATTATGAAACGTATCTGTATATATGTTGCATTAAGCCTGCTTATCAGTACCAGTCAGGCACAGACATTTCAGCGGACAGAAAATGGCATCAAAACAACGGTAGCCGATCCTAACGTTAATGTTGAGATTCAATGGTTCACACCGGGAAGTCTCAGAGTTCTCAAGACGCCACAAGGCCAAACCGTAGAAAAGAAAAGCTTGTCCGTCATTGCCCAACCGGCCAAAACGGATCTCCGCGTAACCTCATCCGGTGATGGCCTCATCACAATGAAGAGCCAATCTCTTACCGTCACGCTTGATACCAAAAACGGCACACTGACTTATGCCAAACCAGACGGAAGCATCTTACTGAAAGAACTGAAAAACGACCGGCCCTTTACGAAAACCAATGATGCCGGCCGACAGACTTATATTGTTTATCAGGGTTTCCAGACCGATAAGGAAGAAGGACTTTACGGCCTTGGCCAATTACAGAACGGTAAAATGATGCAACGCAACATGACCAAGGTTCTGGCACAAGGTAACGTAGAAGATGTTTCACCCATTTTCCAGTCTACCAAAGGATATGGCGTTTACTGGGACAATTACTCAGCAACTACCTACACCGACAATAATCAGGAAACCTCTTTCAGTTCCGTAGTAGGCGACTGTATTGATTATTATTTCATGTACGGCCAGTCTGCCGACGGAGTCATTGCTGCAGTCCGCCATCTGACCGGAGAAGTACCAATGATGCCGCTCTGGAGTTATGGTTTCATGCAAAGCAAGGAGCGTTATAAAAGCCAGGATGAAACTGTCGGTGTGGTAAAGAAATACCGTGAACTGGGAATTCCTTTGGACTGTATTATCCAGGACTGGCAATATTGGGGAAACAACTATTTGTGGAATGCCATGGACTTCCAGAATCCGTCATTCAGCCGTCCGAAAGAAATGATCGACAAGGTTCATGACATGAACGCCCGCATGATGATCTCCATCTGGTCTTCTTTTGGTCCTGCCACAAAACCTTATCGCGCAATGGACAAGGAAGGCATGCTCTTCGACATCGAGACATGGCCACAATCAGGTGTTGAAGGCTGGCCTCCTAATTTGGACTATCCTTCTGGTGTACGGGTATACGACTGTTACAACCCCAAAGCACGTGATATTTACTGGGATCATCTGAATAAAGGCATTTTCCAGCTGGGCATGGACGGATGGTGGATGGATTCAACGGAACCTGACCATTTTAACCAAAAAGACAGCGATTTTGACCATCAGACTTATCTGGGCTCATACCGCAGTGTACGCAATGCCTACCCTCTCATGACTGTAGGAGGAGTATACGATCATCAACGTGCCACCACAAGCGACAAGCGCGTCATCATCCTGACACGTTCCGGTTTCCTCGGACAACAGCGCTACGCCTCCAATGTATGGTCTGGTGACGTATCATCATCATGGGATTCTTTCCGTAAACAAATTACAGCCGGACTGAATTACTCTCTGACCGGTATGCCGCATTGGAATTCTGATCTGGGTGGTTTCTTTGCCGGTTCATATAATAAAAAATGGGCTGACAATTCTGGTACTCAGAATCCGATGTATCAGGAACTATATGTACGTTGGTTGCAATTCGGTACGTTCTGTCCGATGATGCGTAGTCACGGTACCGACGTTCCACGTGAATTCTACTGGTACGGTAAAAAGGGCGAACCGGTATATGATGCACTTGTAGATGCAGTCAAGCTCCGCTATAGCCTGTTGCCTTATATCTATTCCACCTCTTGGGACGTTTCACACAGACAGTCCACCTTCATGCGCGCACTCTTCATGGACTTTATTGATGACAAGCAGTGCTGGGATATCACCAACGAATATATGTTCGGCAAAGCTTTCCTTGTCGCACCGGTTGCACAGGCACAATATACTCCTGAAACAGTACAGAAAGACCTGAAGGAAAACGAAGGTTGGAACCGCGACAACAAGAGTACCAGTACGTCTGCTCCCACCTCTGTTGACTTCACCCAGTCCAAACAGATGGAAGTATATTTGCCGGCTGGCACAAAATGGTATAACTACTGGACTAACGAAACAGCCGAAGGAGGTCAGAAAATATCTGTCAAGACCACATTCAACCGCATTCCGCTCTTCGTCCGCGCAGGAAGTATCATTCCCGTCGGTCCGGATGTACAGTATTCCGGAGAAAAGAAATGGGATCATCTTACACTCTGCGTCTATCCCGGAGCTAACGGCAGTTTCACACTTTACGAAGATGAATTCGACAACTACAATTACGAAAAAGGAGCTTATTCTGAAATACAGATGACATGGAACAATGCCAAGCGTACACTGACAATCGGTAAACGTCAGGGTGAATTCAACGGCATGCTCGATAAACGTCAGTTCACCGTCAGAACGGCCAACGGTCAGGAAAAGACAGTGACCTATACAGGTAAGAAAATACAGGTCAAGCTTTAAAAGACTCAACTGAGAACAGTTCCCGATAAAAAAAATGATTCCTTTGTGAATTCCGGTTTCCCAACCTCTATTCAACAAAGGAATCATTTTTATTGTAAGTGATCAGAGATTAAGGCTCTAATCCCCATTTAAATACTGCATCACCTTACCGCTGATCTGGAGGAGTGAAATCTCACACATCTTCGTATCATATTCTGCTGTCAGAATACGTTCTTCCGCATCCAGCAGACTTTTTTGGGCTTCACGCATTTCTATTCCGGAAAGACCACCGTCAAGATAACTTTGATAGGCTACCTCATAATTATCCTGAGCCGCTATGATGTTTTCACGTTCCAGGAGCAGAACCTGCCAGTTATTCTGATAAGCCTGCCACAGATTATGCAACTGGGATTTAAGCGCCAGCTTCAGGTTTTCTCTTTCCAATTCCGCATAATCAATAGCCAGTTCCGCATTCCGTTTCTGCATTTTCCTTTTGCCGTCGAACAGATTAAAGCCGATTGTCAGTCCGGCATTCAGTCCCCAGTTGTCACGCTGTCTTGTCGTTGATACGGCATATTTGTTCAGCGTATACCCATATCCGGCGTTCAAACGCAAATAAGGATAGTCGCGCGACATAACTTTCTTGTAATCCATACGTGCCAGTTCGGTATTCTGACCCGCCTCCAGCAAGGAGGCATTCGTTTCAAGAGTAGACACCCACAGACTTTCGAAATCCAGATTCGGATTCACGTCAATTGTCGTGTCACGGATACCCACAAAAGCCGTCACATCATCATTACCCATCAGTTCATTAATCTTGATGAGCGAAGTTTTCAAGGCTTCCTGCTGACGCATGTACTGCGCGCTGTCGGCATTGAAATCCACCTTGGCCTGCAAATAATCCAATCCGGAATTATCACCGATATTATAGCGCAATTCGACAATACGCATGCGCTCCTTGGAGAGCGACATGGCGTATCTGAAATTCTTCAAACGGATTTTTTCCTGAATGAAATTATAATATTCGGCTGTAAGAGCAGACACAAAATCCTCAATGGCTATTCGGGTCTGAAGTTCTCCTTGCTCCTTCAACAACTGCAACTGCTTGTAATTAGTCAGGATACTGAATCCGTCGAATATGGTCCAGTTCAGATCAACTCCGGCATTGACTGTCTGATCATAAGCATTACGTTCCGTTGACCGGACTCCCGTCGGACGGTCCGTTGTCCTGGTTGTACTCAGGTCACCACCATAAGAAGCGGACAAATCTACAGTAGGCAACATACCGGCATTCGCCTTAGTGGCATTATTCTCACTCACCTGCTGACGGTTGAGCACCATACGGATGGAATAGTTGTTGCTCAACCCTGTCTCAAGACACTCCTGAAGTGTCCTTGTTCCCAACCTGTCCCACTCCGGTTGTGAAAAGGCTGCCAGATGACACAGCAGGAAAAGTCCTGTAATCCATTTATTTTTCTTCATTCTTTTTCTGATTAATTCGGTTTGTTGAAATATAACTGTAAATAGCGGGAACCACATACATGGTCAGGAATGTGGAAACCAGCATACCTCCCACTACGGCTACACCCATCGCAATACGCTGATTACAGCCTTCGCCTGTAGCGAAAGCCAACGGGATCAAACCTAACACGGTGGAAGCACTGGTCATCAGAATCGGACGCAGACGCTGCAATGCGGCGTCATGTATGGCTGTCATCTTGTCTTCTCCGTTTTCCTGCTTCAGGTTCGCGAATTCCACAATCAGGATACCGTTCTTGGCCACCAGTCCGATCAGCATGATAATACCGATCTGACTGAAGATGTTCATGGTGATATCCCCGAAATACATAAATACCAGTGCACCGGTAATAGCCAGCGGCACCGTAAGCATGATAATAAGCGGATCCTTGAAACTCTCAAACTGTGCAGCAAGAATAAGATAGATCAATACCAGTGCCAGGATGAAGGCAAACATCAGACTGGACGAACTCTCGCGGTATTCCTTGGAGTCTCCGGCCAGTGATGTACGGAACGTATCATCCAACACTTCCTTGGCTATCTTGTCCATCTCGTCCAGTCCCTGCCCTATGGTCTTGCCATCAGCCAGACCGGCCGAAATCGTAGCAGAAACAAAACGGTTGTAACGGTACAGTTTGGGCGGTGCAATACTGCTCTCCAACTCGATCAGGTTATCCATCTGGATCATCTGTCCGTCCTTGCTTCGCAGGTAAATGGCTTTCAGGTCGGCCGGTTTGTTACGTTGCTGACGGTTGATTTCCCCCAGAATCTCATACTGCTTGCCGTTCATATAGAAGTATCCCATACGCTGTCCGCTCAACCCGTACTGCAGGGTCTGTGCAAGGTCGCGCGTACTGACACCCAATATGTTGGCCTTGTCACGGTTGATGTGTATGCGGGCTTCCGGCATACTGAACTTCAAATCCACATCCGCCATCTGGAATGTAGGATTTTCATATACCTTCGCCATAAATTCCGGCAATACCTTTTCCAGCTTTTCTATATTGATAGCCTGCAAGACATACTGCACCGGCATACTGGCTCTTCGTCCGCCGAATGAAGACTGCTGCTGGACGAAAGCACGTGCCTTCGTTTTTTTCTGGACGGCCTTTGAAAGTTTTTCCGCTACTTCCATCTGACTGTAATCACGCAGGCGCATGTCTTTCAGCATGATCTGCACATTACCGCTACCGCTCGACACACGTGCCGTCACCGCTTCGGCATCGGGAATCAGGGAGTCAACCAACAGATTGATGTCTTCCGTATAATCCCGCATATATTCATAGGTTGCGCCTTCAGGCCCCTTTGTATTGACCGTGATCATTGAACGGTCCTCCAGAGGAGCCATTTCCGAAGGAATAAGATTCCAGAGATAAAAGATGGCGCCGACCATTACGGCCATAAACGGCAATGTCCACACCCTATGGCGAAGGATAAACTGCAACGACTTACTGTAAACGTTATTCATCCCCACGAAGAAAGGCTCCGTGATCTGATAAAAGAAGTTTTTCTTTTTCTGCTGCTTGAGCAGTTTGGTAGCCAACATGGGGGTAAAGGTCAAGGCTGCAAACGAAGAAATGATAATGGATCCCGAAATCACCATACTGAATTCACGGAACAGGCGTCCGGTCGTTCCTTCCATGAAGACAATCGGAAAGAACACGGCCACCAGTGTAACCGTTGTAGAGATAACGGCAAAGAATATTTCCTTGGCACCCTCAATACCGGCTTCTTTGGGCGACATGCCTTTTTCTATTCGGATATAAATATTTTCGGTCATCACGATGGCGTCATCCACAACCAGACCTACAGCCAACACAATCGCCAGCATGGTCAGCACATTAATGGAAAATCCCAACAGATACATGACAAAGAATGAACCGATAAGGGATACCGGAATAACGATACAGGGCACCAGCGTCACGCGCCAGTCGCGCAGGAAAAGGAAAATGATGATAATCACAAGCACGAACGCCTCATATACAGTCTGTTTCACCTCGTCAATAGACGCACGGATAAACTTGGTATTGTCAAATCCGTAACTGTAATGCACATCCTCCGGCAAGTCCTTTTTCATCTGTTCCATACGCTGATAAACGGCATCAGCGATATCTATATGATTGGCTCCAGGCTGCGGCACGACAACGATACCGACCATCGGCACCCCATTCATCTTCATGTAACTCTGAATGTCGGCTGCACCCAGTTCCGCACGTCCGATATCACTGAAACGGATAATCTGGCTACCGTCATTCTTGATAATCAGATCATCAAACATCTTGGCCGTATTCATCAGACCCATGGTACGGATATTCAGCTCTATCGTATTACCCTCGATACTTCCTGAAGGCAATTCCACATTTTCCTTGTCCACCGCCGTTTTCACATCCATCGGCGTAATACCATATCCGGCCATTTTGATCGGGTCAAGCCAAAGGCGCATGGAATATTTTTTCTCTCCCCAGATAGACACACTGCTGACATCAGAAATCGTCTGCAACTGCTCTTTGACCGTCAGGTCGGCAATCTCACTCAATTCAAGCAGCGAACGTTTCTCACTCTGCAAAGCCACCATCAGGATAGGAGACGCATCGGCATCTGCCTTCGAAACGGTCGGCGGGTCGCAGTCGTCCGGCAGATAACGTTGCGCACGTGACACCTTGTCACGCACGTCATTGGCCGCCGTTTCCAGATCGACCGACAATTCAAATTCCACCGTAATACGGCTTTGTCCCTGCTGGCTCACACTCGTCAGAGAACGGATACCCGGAATACCGTTGATGTTCTGTTCCAAAGGTTCCGTAATCTGATTCTCGATGACATCCGCATTAGCACCCGCATACGAACAGGTAACGGATATGATAGGATTATCCACTGACGGATATTCCCTCACACCTAAATAAAAATAACCGATGATACCAAACAAGAGGATGATGACCGTCATCACCGTAGCCAGTACCGGTCGGCGAATACTTAATTCTGAAATATTCATAAGCTCTCCTCTTTTGGGTTAATCCACACGATCCAATACCACCGGCAAATCCGTACGCAACTGCAACGTACCGGATGTGATCAAAGTATCTCCAACCTTCAATCCCTTGAGCACCTGCACCTGAGCCTCGGTACGCAGACCGGCCACGATTTCCACAGGCTGCGCTTTTCCTGATTTATACAGGAATACCTTGTCCTTGCCCATTTCCGGTACGATAGCTTCAGCCGGAATGGCTATGGCATTGTCTATCTCCTGTTTCTTCAGCGTGATGCTGACATACCGTCCCGGAGTAAGCTTGCCTCCCGGATTGGCATAAATGGCACGGACAGCCAGTGTACGGGTTTCCAAATCCACTGCAGACTCCTTGGCATATACCTTTGCCGGATAAGACTCCAATGATCCGTCAATGGTAAAGTTAAGTCCTGTACCCGGTTTGATATCGCTGGCATAACGTTCGGACACATAAAACTCCACTTTCAGCGGAACGATACGGGTCAGTTTGCTCACTACCGTAGTAGGAGAAGCATAGGCACCCACACTGATCTGGCGCAAACCGATCACGCCGTCAAATGGTGCACGCAATTCTGTCAGGGCAATCTGTGCCTTGACAACTTCTATGTCTGCCTTTAATGTTTCCAGTTCCGTACGCACCTGTTCATAGGCTTCCTGACTCACGGCATCGCGTTGCAAAAGCCGTCGCTGACGGTCTACGCGGTCATTGGCCAGTTTCAGCTGCACGGTAAGCCTTCTGAGTTCGGCCTGCAACTGACGGTCATTCACCTTGGCCAGCAACTGCCCTTTCTTGACATGCGAACCTTCATTAAAATTAATCTCAACGACCTGTCCGGAAGTTTCAAATGACAGGTTGACTTCTTCATCGGGTATGAGCGAACCCGTGACCTGGAATTCATCCGTAAGTTTGCCGGTCTTGATACGCAAACCATTCACATTAAGAATTTTTTTGTTTCCCGACGAAGTGGATTTCACTTTCTCGGCCTGCTGCAATTCTTCATTCTGTTTTGGCATTTGGGAATAGAATCCCCAAACGACCAAACAACAGACAATGAATATGACCAGTGCCCATTTTGTTTTTTTGTTCATAAACTGTCTTATTTTTAGGTTGTTTTCTTAGGATAAGTTCTATTTCTTACAGCATCGAACGAAACAGTTCTCAAGTCTTCGTTTAATTATGCTTTTCATTAGACATACAAAACTACAAAAGTTTAAATAAAAAGTAGCCTTTTAAACAATTTTTAGTCAAAAATGAAAGAAATACGCCCATCAACCTGACAGTTCTTTTTATGGCAATTGCTCCAGAAGATCTGCATAACTTTCGGCCAGATAGGTCACTCCGGCCGTTTCAAGTTCTTCGCGCCCTCCATAGCCGAACAAGACACCCATGCTGTCCAGTCCCACTTCTTTCGCACCGATCACGTCGTACTTCCGGTCGCCGATCATCAGAATATCCGCTTTGGCGGCCTCCAGATCCAGTTCGGACAATATGTGCCTGATCACGTCTGCCTTGGTATGCAAAACGCCCTCATCATCTCTCCCGCCTACAAATTCAAAATACGGCATCAGTCCGAACTCTTTCAACACCGTGTCTGCCATGTATTTCATTTTTGATGTGGCGATTATCAGATGATAGCCGCGTGATTTCAAAGTATTCAGGCATTCTTCCACTCCCGGAAAACGCTGGCTTTCATATAGTCCAACCGACACATAACGTTCACGGTAAACAGCCACTGCCTCCCTGGCCTTTTCTGTCGAAAAATGATAAAACTCCTTGAATGAATCTTCCAATGGCGGCCCTACAAAAGGATAGAGCGTACGGATGTCATCCACCTGTACGCCAAAATGGCTCAGCGCATACTGTGCCGAACGGACAATTCCCAGTGCGGAATCCACCAGCGTGCCGTCCAGATCAAAAAAAAGATAACGGTAAGTTTTCATATTGATGTCATGCTTTAGATTTTGCAAAGGTAATCTTTTTTTGGCACAGGCAGAAATCCGGCCATACCGGCCGCGATTTCCGCCTATACCTGCAAACCCGTTTCAGGCAATAAAACCTATTCGTTTCCGCGATGTTTCCGGTTTGGTAACCGCAGGGAACAAATTCAGTTTCAATACGGCTCCCGACACGTCTGTCTCCTCTACACGACGGAACAGGTCAACCTTATCCACTACGCCTCCCTCCATGATCCGACGGGCCATGACCGGAAGAATACCGGACGTTACAAAATGGAGCATCCAACGGGCATTACTGAAAGTACGCGACTTTTGCATCAGGAAACGTGAAACAGCTTCCTTCAGCTTTGTCTCTGCTTCCGGCACCAGCTGGCAACTTCTTTCATTCAGATACAACCGGGCTATCTCTACCAGTTCATCTGCATTGTAATCATCGAAATGGAAATGGTGGCCAAACCGTCCTTTCAGTCCCTGATTGACTTCCATCAGACGTTCCATCTCATCCTCATACCCCGCAAATATCACCAGTATATCCGAGTGCGGATCTGTCATGACAGACAACAGGCTCTCTATGACGTGGTTTCCAAAATCCTTCCGATCCTCCTTCGTGTCACACAACGTGTATGCCTCATCTACAAACAGGACATTTCCCTTGGCCTTTTTCAGCAATTCGGTCATTCTTTCTTCAGTATGCCCGATATAAGCCCCGACCAGTTGCCTGCGCTCCACCTCTATCACTTCACCTTTCGACAAGAGACCGAGCGACTTGAATATTTTTCCGATCAACCTGGCCACAGTGGTCTTGCCGGTTCCCGGATTACCCGTAAACAGCATGTGATGAAGCATGTGAAACGAACCGTACACACCCAACTTCTGGCGGGCCGCCTCAAAACGGGCCACCATCAGCATGTCGTCCAGCTCAGCCTTCAAAGACGAAAGTCCGACCAAAGCATGAAGTTCACGCATACTGGCTTCGTATTCCTGCAAACTGCCCGAAATGTCCCTGGACTGTTCGTCCGGTCTGTAATCCGGAAGACAGATATCCTCCGGCTGTAAAGTCGTCAGCTGACTGACGTCCATATCCGTTGCATCCTTAGGGTTGGAAAGGACCCTGGTCTGCAAACGGTGTCTGAAACGTTCGGACAAATATTCCCTGATAAAACAACGGATATCATGTCTGTCCCATTTCCTTACAATATTCCAATAATCTCTTGTTTGAAGAACCAACCTGTGTTCTGCAGCTACAGATAACGTAAATGATGTTTCAGACAACACGCGCTGGAACGTACAGAGCCATTCTGCCATTGTCTCCTCATGCATCACATAATAATCCTCTTTCCGAAAAGCCTTGGCCAACACGGGCGAAGCAGCCATCAACTGACGGATCTCGTCAGCCGAACCGCAAAGCACAGGTACCCAATACAGTTTGTGAGAAATTACCGCCTGTTCCAACCGGTGCAGGAATAAAGCCGAAGAAGGCTTCAGCAAAGCCGGAAGATGGTATATAAACGCGGCATAATTCTGGAAATCATCCTGCAAACAGTTTGTCAGGTCACTACACTCTGCTGTGGGATGTTCACAGTCAATCATCAGCATTTCAGCCGCATCCAGATTGAGGATTCCGGATAGTGAACGGGCCAGCTGTTCGCCTTTTTCCAGATTTGGAGTTTCAATAACTGCAGAGGTATGCAGCCTCATCCTTTTCACACCATATTGCCCGCAGCGCTGGTTAAAAGCACTTATGTCTGTCAGGCCGACCAATTTGCGGCGCACGCTTCCCAATCCGGTGAGCTTCTGGATCTGAAACCAGTCCAATAACGACACCGGTTTGTTTTCTTCCGATTTATTCAGCGGATCATCCCAGTATTTTACAAGCTGGTATTCCCAGTCATCAGAACCAAGAGAATGGACCGGCAACGCATGCAGATCTTTTCCATCATACCTGAATTTTGACAAAGCAAAAGGTTCATCTTCATAAAGGAATACAACAAAATAATCATCTTCACACCATATGGCATGAGAATACGGACTGAACCTCAGTTCATTTCTTTCCACCTGTTTTCTGCCGATCACACGTATTTCACTGGCAACCAGAATACCGGTAGACATATAGACCATCGCGCTGTATTGCCCTTCACGACACTTTCCGGTCTTTACACGCAAATGGATTTTTCCGGATGAGAACATACCTTCACGCCGACAGTCTGCGGGGCGCATTATACTTACATGTTTCAGCTCCGCGCAGACCTGCCCCACCGGTTCTGACATAGCCTTACCATTCGACGGTTCTGACGAACCGGCTTCATTATCACATAGCAGATCATTGTCCTCATCCCATTCCGGATAAAAGGACATGTCATACTGCATCAATTCATTATACTCATCTGATGAATTATCAAATAAAATTTTTCCTGATTTCATAGCTTTTGTTTTGAAATTAATAAAAGAATAAAAATACAAAAGGGTATACTCAAAGCTATACCCATACTTCTTCCGCTCAACTAACTTTAAGCTACCAAGCTCTCAGCCGCAGAAGTAGGGGTCCAATAAGTCAATGAACACGCCATGACAGGATTATATAGAAGAAAGTTTTTACTCCCTTCTGTCAAATCTGACACGCTGTTTCATTGAATTATTCTTCATACACAAAAGCTATTAAAAAATAGGCAAAAGCGGCACACTCACCGCCTTTGCCGCAAATATACAGGTTTTCAGGATATCCGCCAAATCATTGACCGGATTTTTTTATGTTCCGGATATGACGTGCCGGCACTCCCCCCACTATTGTATCAGCCGGCACGTCTTTGGTCACCACAGCACCGGCTGCCACGATCGCATTATCCCCGATCGTCACACCCTGCAAGATGGTTGCATTCGACCCTACCCAGACATTTTTCCCTAACGTAATTGGAGCCGGTACGGTATAACATCTTTGCTCCGGTTCCTCACCATGATTCAAAGTCGCGAAAACGACATTATGGCCGATCTGACAATTATCTCCAATCGTCACACCGCCATGATCCTGAAAATGGCAACAGGCATTGATAAACACATTCCGGCCAATCCTGATATTTTTTCCGAAATCAGTATAGAACGGCGGGAAGACCCGCAATCCCGGATCAACCTCACGCCCAAACAACCGTGACAGAAGTGTCCTTACTTCTTCCTGAGTATGATAAGAGCCGTTCAATTCAAAAGTAATACGCCGGGCCTCATCACTCATCCGGTGCATAAATTCCGCAACATCGGGCGTACTCAAAGGCTTCCCCGTTTCCACATAACGTAAAAAATCTTCCAGTGTCATCATTTCTTCTCCATCACTTTTATGATTTCACATCAAATCCGCTTGCCGGTTTCATAAGCTTCCGTCATTGCAGGTTTGCCATAGATCTCTCCTGTATGCCATACCCCGCCACAGAAAACGGTTCCTTTGATCACGGGGTTTTCCAGACAATCCAGAAATCCCCTGAAACTGTCCACCACACGATCCATAATGGCCGGATCTTCTTCAGCTGCCGTTGCAATGAAATAGAACTCCTTATTCTTCATTTCCTTATAAGGACCACAACAACGGTCGAGCATCATCTTCATCTGTGCGCTCATGGAATAGAAATACACCGGTGTTCCCATTACCAGTACATCCGCCTCCAGCATCAGTCTGATCACCTCTTCCGCATCATCTTTCTGCGGACAAGGTCTGCCATACTGACTGCAGACACTGCATCCCAGACAAGGATGAATCTCTTTGTCCCTCAAAAACACTTTTGTCACCTGATGACCGCTTTCCATTGCACCGCGCATCAGTTCGTCACACAGCGTATCGGAATTACCGCCACGTCTCGGACTGGACGATAAAATCAAGATTTTTTTCATTTTCATATCCGGTTTGATAGTTCATTCATATTGTTCTGGCCATAAAGTCTCTGACCACATGCAAAATTGCCATTTTTTACGGAATATTACAGTAGATGGATTACAGAATTTATACCCAGAATTCCGGTTTTTGTTTTTTACCGGATAAAATGGTTTTCCTGATACACCGGATAACAGATTCTTTATTTGTCATGATGATAAAAACAAAAAAATTGCTTATTCTGACAAACCCCAATAAAGGTCATGTTATCAAACCAAAGAAACAGCCATATATAAAAAAGGGACAGCGTTTACACTGCCCCATTCTTAAAACTTTGCTTATGTGTCCGTTTTTCAGACCATACACAGACTTTCCCTTATGTTCCTAACGGATATAATTAAGTGGCGCCCATGCTTCCCTTTCAGGAATTTCGTCCTTCCGGCTCTGAGTACATTTCAGCAACCAGGCCACATTATCGGCCAGCGTACGCATGGTCTGCAGTCCTTCTGAATCCTGCTTAGTATCTTCCGGTGCACGGCCATAAGCAATATTCCAGTATTGCGAGGTGGCATGCACCATATTGCTCATGTCGGCATACAGGTTCAGTCTCTGGAATGTCGTGCTGGCACCACCACGACGACATACGGCAACCGAAGCCCAGACCTTGTTTACGATATCAGCTTTGCACGAAAGGAACAGACGGTCGAGCAAGGCACACAACGAACCATTAGGACCGCCATAATAAGTAGGAGAACCCACAATAAGAGCATCCGACTCTTTCAGCTTTTCCCTTACCGTAAGATAAAGCTCATCCTTAAAGGCGCACTGACCGAGAGAACCGCACTGGTAACAGGCAATACAGCCCTGCACGGCTTTTGTACCAATCCATACGATCTCCGACTCAATACCGTATTTTTCCAACTGTCGGGCCACTTCGCTCAATGCGACATGCGTATTCCCGTTTTTTCGGGGACTACCGTTAATAAGTAATGCTTTCATAGACTATTATATTAAAAATCAATCTGATCCGGATGAAGACCTGAACCGCCGCAATAAGGCATCTGATTGATACAGGCCATATCTTCAGGCGATATCTCAAAATCAAATACATCAAAATTCTGTATGATACGTTCGGGCGTAACCGATTTGGGCAACGGAATCAACCCGTTCTGTAAAGACCAACGGATACAAAGCTGGGCCACCGACTTGTGATATCTGGCAGCAATATCGGCCAGATCCTTGTTCTGGAGCAATCTGCCCGTTCCCAACGGACTCCAGGCTTCCACTGCAATCTGATGACGACGACAAAATTCAACAACCTCAGCCTGCGTCTGTCCCGGATGGATTTCAATCTGGTTTACCATAGGCTGAACCTTTGCATGTTGCAAAAGGGACTCCAAATGAGAGACATAGAAATTGCTCACGCCAATGGCTTTTACCAGCCCTTCAGCATACAGGGTTTCAAGAGCCCGCCATGTTTCTGCATTGAGTTCTTCCCAATTCTCAAACTGTGAAACTGATGCCGGCCAATGAATCAGATACAGATCAAGGTATTCCTGATTGAGATCTTTCAAGGTTTTATGAAAGGCAGCTATCGTCCTGTCATATCCACGCTCGGTATTCCACACCTTACTGGTGACAAACAGCTCTTCACGCTTCACGCCACTTTCTGAAACAAATTCAGTCAAAGCCTTTCCCACAAAAGTTTCGTTGCCATACACGGCAGCCCCATCTACATGACGGTAACCCGCCGTCAAGGCTGTCTTTACTGCATCAGACGTAACCTGTCCGTTCGGTGCCTGCCAGGTTCCGAAACCGATAACAGGAATGGTTTTCCCGTTTATTAATGTAATTTCTTTGTGCATAAATTCACTGTACTGGTTTTACGGTCACAAAGTTATAACAATTGCCGGCATCTGACAAGTACGGCACAGGCCGACTGGATAAGAGCCAGAAACGGTAATCACTGATAAACAAGAGTATACAAAATCCGTTGTTTTCTCAAAACCAACAAACTTTAACGTTCACATCCCTATCATTGATCCATACCGTTAAACACGGCTGGTTCCGTCGTTCATGAGGCTGGCTCATCAGAAAAACATCCGACATCAGGACAAAATTTCCGTCACGGAGCATCAGGCACAATAAGCCAATACACCGTCACGGATATAATAATAATTCCGGGGCCATTTGACATGCTCATGCAAAGGAAGGACAAAAGAATCCCAATAATAATACATTTCCTTCACGTTTTTCCATCCTAACCTGTAAAAATCATTAAGGACACGATCTGCACTGGTACCGATCCTGCGATGAAAGAATGATTGCAGATAGCTCCAGATCGGAATATTGGGATGTTCATAACCGAACTCAAAGAAACCGGTACGGTCCGAACCACGTGAAAAAGGCAGATGAGTCACGTCCCCCATTTTCCTGCGGATATAGTTACGGTCGTATCTGAACGCGAAATAGGCATGTGCATCACTGGGTTTATGATTGCGGATTCCCTTGGATTTCAGTCTCCGTTCTGTACGTTTCATTCCATTCTTCATTTTGTATTCTAATACAAGGAGGGACTGAAATCCTACATTATATCACAATCCGAGAAAAAACATGTCGCTTTAGCACTGATATTCTGCATCGAAATTTCACCCGTCAAGCCGGCATGAGATTCCCAAAATTATATGTGAACATGTACATATTTCAGGAAAAAAGATTATATTTGTATCCACAACCCGAATTTACAAACACAGGAAGCAGGCTATCGTCTCTTTCGGTCTGCGCCGGCAAAATACATACTGCAATGGAAACTATCAATTTGGAAAGCATCAGCCAATATAACGACTTGTATGGTTTTGACACCCAGCATCCACTCGTCACCGTTGTTGACTTGAGAAACGCCACAAAGGCACTCAACGACGTACAGATCAATTATGGTCTGTATGCCATTTTCCTCAAGATGTACAAAACCTGCGACCTTCATTATGGCCGGAGGCCGTATGACTATCAGGACGGCACCATTGTCAGTTTTGCACCCGGACAGAGCGTCACCGTAACCAACTCTGCACAGACCTCACAACCGGTCATCGGCTTGCTCTTCCACCCTGACCTGATCCACGGCACCTCACTGGGCAAAAACATCCGGCAATATTCTTTTTTCTCGTATGCATCAAACGAAGCCCTTCACCTGTCCGAAGAAGAAAAACAGATCTTTCTGGACTGCCTGAGTCATATCCGGTCCGAACTGAAAAACGGCACAGACAAGCACAGCAAGTCACTGATCATCATGAATATCGAACTGGCTCTCAATTATTGCATGCGCTTCTACGAAAGACAGTTCATCACACGCGAAAAAGAAAACAACGATATCCTGGTGAAATTTGAAGAACTGATAGACAATTATTTCAATGGCAAAAGTGCTGAAACTTACGGTCTTCCAACCGTCAAATATTTTGCAGACAAAATTTGCCTTTCCCCTAACTATTTCGGCGACCTGGTCAAGAAAATAACCGGAAAAACAGCACAGGACTATATTCAGGGCAAGGTCATTGATTTTGCCAAGGAAAGAATCCTCGGTTCAGAGGCCTCATTGAGCGAGATAGCCTATTCTTTAGGATTCCAGTACCCGCAACACATGTCCAGACTTTTCAAAAAGAAAGTAGGATGCACACCAAATGAATACCGGTTCACGAAGAATTGATCTTCACCCGGATTCTATCACCAAAACACAACAAGGCCAAACAAGGACTGGACACCCGGCATCTACCAGTCTGCCGGGCATGTTCTGCGGCTAACGATCCGGCAGACAAATACTCCGGAATGGAATCTGACAGCCGACAAATAACGGTTTTTTCTGTACCAGCCAAGGCCTGACTGTCTGTAGATGTGACGGAAGACGAACTGGCATTCTGTTCTTCCTTCCGTTCTTCACTTTGTATCTCCACGGCATTCTGACGTAAAGTCTGCCGTTTACCTTTCCATCTGGATATGGCCCGACGGATCAATTTGCAAAACTGTTTCATACATTACATTATTTCCTTTTACAAAGATAATACATGGCCATATCGTCCCCGGTACATTGTGGCATCATGTGGCATTTTTGATTACATTAAGACACTTATAGTCATTTTTATACGTAAAATACTGTTTTTCGGATTATTAAAAACCACCCCACAATAAATCCAACCTGTCCGGACAGGCAGACACCTAATATACCAGACGCATTGCTCACGTATGCATCCGGCATCAGCCACACACAAAACCTCCTACCCTGTTTTCCAATTATTCTTAAAGCCTGAAAATACCCAGTCAGGTCGGTTTGGTCCCAGGACTTACCCTAAAAGGGATTTTTTCCGACTTTATATCCACCTCTTCACCTGACATTATAACCCATTGACTACAAGATAAATATTTGTGAATTCTACTTCTTCACGGCCTTCACAACCTCCCTCACCGATTTACGCCGAGTCTAAGCCACGATCGGCTGAACGACTGACAAAAAAGACCTATGTAAAAACAGCTTCACCAGCAGGCTGAAAAGCACCTCTACCGATTTGTTTTCGACTGACATTCTGGCAGTTAAAAAATCATTTTTCATCTTTTCAAAAGACTGGGAGATCTTCCCGAAAACTCGGTTTACTTTCAAAAAAGTAAACCTTACTTTTTAAAAAGTAAAGCTTACTTTTTTGAAAATGTCAGAATTATTGAATTTATGACTTTATCAGGACATTTGTCATATTTGTCTTATTATTCTCCGTGAACCCTCCGGTGAAGGAGTTGTGAAGGATCTCCTTCACCCCAAAAGCCGCATAAACAAAGGGAAGTGAAGGGGTGAAGGATATTTTGAGGATGTCTGCCACCTGCAGCGTGGCAGCGGTAATGACAGTGGAATGTCATGCCATATAGAAAGAAAGGATGCCAAGGGAAAGATTTATGTGCCGGTTAATGCCGATGCGGACCGGACACATCTCAACCGTGAGTTGGTCAGATTTCCCGATGGCGTGTCCAATCGCACCGAGGCGATACAGCACCGCATCGAGACCGCCGGGCTGCGTCGCAAAGTCAGCAAGAACCAGACAAAGGCAATACGCGTAATGCTGACCGGAACGCATGAGCAGATGATGGAAATTGCCAATGACGGCAAACTGGGCAGTTGGATCGATGCAAATCTCAAATGGCTAAGGGAGACCTTTGGTGATGACAACCTTGTGTCCTGCGTGCTGCATATGGACGAGAAGACCCCACACCTGCACGCCACAGTTGTGCCCATAGTAACCGGTGAGCGTATCCGCAGAAAGCGGGAAGGCGAAAAGAAATATGAAACGAAGTCCGGTCCCCGCCTGTCGGCGGACGATGTGATGCGTCGTACCAAATTGCATGAATACCAGAACAGTTATGCCAAGGCCATGAAACCATTCGGGTTGCAGCGTGGAATTGTCGGATCTACCGCCAAGCATCAGGCAAACTTGGAATATTACAGGCAGCAGGTAATCCAGTATGAAGAGGATATAGCCAAGTTACAGGCCGATGTGGAGAAGGCGCGAGAAGGCAGGAACACCATCCTCGCGTGGTTCGGCAAAGGAGACCTTTTCAAGGCAAAGAAGGAACTGGCTGACAAGGACAGGCTGATTGCCGAACTCAATAAACAGATTGAGGAACTTCAGGCAGAAAAGGCTCGGTTGCAGGAACAACATAAATCAGAAATCGGAAAACTGCGAAACGGCTATCAAAAAGAAATAGACAAGGCCATTCATCAGGCGGAAGCAGCAGAACGGCAGTTCAAGGAGAAGGATGCAATCATAGACAGGCAGAGGGAACAGATAAGTTTGCTCGACCGCAAGGCTAATCCCCAGCGTTACAGCCTCTCGTCCGGTGCCGAGCTTGTACGTGTCAATGTCTCAAACTATCGGAATCCGTCGCTTCACATCTGGACACGGGTCGGTGATGAACTTTTTGATAACATCAAATTCCAAATAGACTATGATGTGGCCCAAAGGCATTTCAACGGACAGATCACGGACGAGGAGTTTGTCAATGCTGTATTCGATCCGCAGGAACAGGTGAACGAGATACAGGCACAGTTGCTTGGGGCGGCATTCACGCTTGCCGCCGGAGGACCGGCAGAGGTTCATGTCGGTACTGGTGGAGGTGGTTCTTCTTCGGAACTTCCGTGGGGCGAGCAGAAAAAACAAGCTTACAAACCGAAGGTAGGACGATAGGAATACCATGGATAGCAATACCTGTATTGTACACAAAACCTTGTTTCATATCATTTTATTTGCAGATTCTTGTTTTATCGATGACATGAATCTGCATTTCTTTTTGTATTTTTGTAGTCAAATATTGACAAATCCTTTATAGGAAAGTTTGTAATGACAATTATTATCTTTACCGCCAATTATGAAGAAAGTAAGTAAATTGGGCTATTACTCCGTTATACATTGATGACTGGTGGATACTTCTGCCCATCGTATATGGAAAGTTCGAGGAGATTAAGTGTGAAGGATTAGGTTAATTTGAGTTATGCCTTGCAAGAATATAAAGGATGTGACAAATTTATAGAATGGTTATTTTAAAGAAAAACATTCAATATGGCAAATTATATTACTTTAAGCGACTATATAAATTCTAAAGATACTACTATTGATGATGTTGTCAAATATGCCATTGGAAAAGGAATAGCTATACCCAATGACCCTAATTATATTTTTGACGACTCTATTCTCAAACAAATAGATCCCATATTCCATCATAAACTAAAATACGGGCAGATTAAATCTGTTGTAGATACTGATAGTAAGCCAAATATTGTTAAAAAAAACGACATAAGTGCGCTTGATACTATTACTCGTTCTTCTGATAATTCTAAAGTTAAAAAGAACGCTTTGGTATCAGATGAGACTGCTATACATTTGAAAGAATTTAGCGAGAAACACCTCAATAAACGATTTTTGGGCACAATTGATAAAGTTATGTCTCATGGCGCTTACGTATCTTTTGAAGGAGTTTCTGGCTTCTTGTGTGCAAAAGATGTTACGTGGGGATACATGGACGATATTCACAATTTCTTGCATGAGGGTGAAAAAATAGAGATAATTATTCTATGTTACGATGAAGTGAAGAGAAAACTACTTATTGGCAGAAAGCAATTGACAGAGAATCCCCTACTACTTGTTGCAGAAACCCTATCGGTAGGAAATGAAATTGAAGGCGTAGTAAAGAAAATCTCTAAAAAAAATCGTATTTATATAGAAATTGATGGTGGAGCAATTGCTGAAGCTGATATTCCTAATGGATTCACTTATCCTGAGGGCCAACTAATATCAGGTATTATCTCTTCAATAGACCTTAAACAAAACATACTGAAGATAGAAATAACAAGCCAGTTAATCGAAAAAACAATTATAATAGAAAAACCAACCAAGAAGAAAATTGTTCTTGAGAAAAATATTGCTGTAGTTCAGTTCTATGATGATAGAGTCAATTTTTTTGGTAGGGTTCTTACGAATGCTCTAGGTGTAGATAATTCCGATTTTGCACGGGATCTCTACACATTAAATTTAAATGAATGTAACTGGATTCCATCTCGTACCCCTAATGAAGGAGATTGGATTGTTATGAATCCAGGAAGATATAGAGGTCGTAGAGAGGCGATGAGAGGTGAGTATTTAACTTATGATAAATCCGGTTTATTACTCGCACTTCCATATAGGGGAGAGTATGCAAGCATAACAGGTTTAGACTCTAAAAATGAATTTCATAACCATAATGTAATTTGTCATGTTATAAATGAGATTCTTAAAACTGAAGGCGGAAAGATTGTTGTAGTTGAAACTTTTATAGAGTATTTATCGTCATTTAGCCCAAGTGAATTTGATAATATTATTAGTGAGTTTCTACAAGATGATGTTTTAGCTAAATGTCTGATTTCACTTTTGCCGGAAATTAAATCATTTGAAACTTCTAACGAAATTTATATCAATGCAGCAAAAACATTACAAATAGCGGTTGAGAATATAATTTTCTCCAAGAAGAACATTGGCATTCTTAATGCTTTGCCAAAAGATTTTGACTGTGTACCGTATATTAATAAATTGACAGACATTCTTGTAGATGAAGCTAAACAAGATAGTGTAGCGGTCGAAAATTGGCTCGTGAACCATGATATCTTCCCGTTGCTTGTACTTGATAATACAGATGCAGGAACCATCCCTTTTCGCCTTATTCTTAGGAAACTAACAAATAATGTGTCATGGGTAGATGATTTGAGTGTAGATTGGAATGCAATTAGAGAATTTGCAAAAGTAAATACAGTTCAAGCATATTCTTATTGCAAACAATTATTTGTTGGCAAGAACGAGGAATTTGTAAAAGAACATAAATTGGCTGATGTTTTAGATGATGAGACAATTTGTCGTTGGTGTAATGATTTGATGACAGAAGACGAAGTGCCAATACTTTTTCTTCGTACACTTATGGAAAATACATACAATCTTGAGCTATGGGGATTGTATGTTCAAAAAGGATTTGATGTAACATCTTCTCTTACTATTTTACACAATCTCATAGCAGACAATTTGACAAGAAACAATATTGACAAAGTGCGTACTTTCTTGAATATCTGTAGTGAAAAGGGATTGGATATAATTGATATTATCGGCAATATAGAAAATTTGAGTGATGATGTAAAAGAAAAATTGTTTTATCTGACTGAAAATATTGACTTTTACAACTCTATTATTGACAAATCGGCAATTCTTAGTCACATAAATAATGAAGGAATATTTGCAATTAAAGATTTTTTGGATTATCATTCAAAAAATCTATCAGATGAAGAGCTAATCAATACAATAGATGTACTGCATGATGACAAACTGATCATCGCATTGAAAAGAATGTCTTCAGATAATAGTATTCAACTTATAAAACGCTTGCCTGAAGAAAAAGCCATTAATATTGTTACAAATGAGGAACTAAAAGGAAGTGAATTATTTAATGTCTATATAGGGGATAAATGGGAAACTGTCAAAGGTGAATTGCCATATTGTGTTTTTGACTTAGAATCTGATGGAGATGATATAAAAGAATTTGCATTCTATGCAGAAGATAACATGAGAGCGTATATAGGCGAAGACCAAATAAACTCCTTATTCAGAAAACTAAAAAAAATCCCAATTATAGTTGGTCACAATATTAAACTTTGGGATTTGCCTATTTTGAAAAAGAAAGGATTTGTATTGCCTGATGATACTTTTGTATGGGATACTCTTGAAATTGAAATCTTACTTAATCCATGTCGGTATGCATACTCTTTGCGTACGGAACATAATGCAGAAGCTGATACAAGATTGACTAATGAACTATTTTGGAATCAGCTCTATAGACTATCTACTGATAATCGATTGGTAGAACATCTTCGCAAAGTTCTTCCTGCGAATATTGATAAAATCTTAAACTCTTTACAAGTTGACTACTATTCTGAATATTTCAAAAGTACGGCGACTCTTGACCGTCAATTTTTCCAAGAATTGCGCCCTTTGGATGAAAATCTTGTTACAAAACTGAAAGAAATAGCGATAATCCCTGAAGCAGATAAAACTTTATTGATTGCCCCAAGCAATTTATGGCCACGTTTAGCCCAATATATTCCGTTGTCTTTTCCTGAAATACATGAAAATAATTCATATGAAAGTATCAATATTGACATTCTTAAAGAGAAACCATTTGAAGACATTATCAGGCAATCTATCCTTGAACGCTTCTGCCAGGTTTCACGAACCCCAATTCTTGAAAATTTAGCACAATACCTACGTGTCATAGATAATGATAGCGAGAAAATCTCATTTTCAGAAGATGACTTACATGATTATCTATATCATTTCAAAAATCATATTGATTGTATTGACGTAAGCTATTTTGAAGATCAAAAAATTCTTTCTCAACAATACAAGCATATTTATGTAATAGGAGCAGAATTGCTTGATCGTGTGCATAAGTGCAAGGTTGTTGAAGACAAATCGTTTGCTGATCTTATTGCATCAGGTAGCAAATTGCCTTTCGTCATGGCTAATACCAATTTTGCTCCTGTCAAGGAAAGTGATCTAAAAATATTAGGCATCAACAAACCAGAACTGTCAGCGAATATTTGGATTGAACGTCAGCACAATGGAATGTTTGCCTTCTATCTCAATTATCAGTATCAGGCATACAGAAAACGTTTTTTTGATCATTTCAATGCAAAACCTCAATATGTCAATTGGGGGGTAGATGGTGAGGACAGAGACAGAATTAATCTGACTCAGGTAAGGCGCGAACGGAGTGCGACTGACATAGCTCGTGTTAATACTTCCACAACGGAGAGGAGCAAATACTGGCTATTCCAAATGGAGATACTTCAAAAGATTCATTCAGAGAATCCTTCCTTTCCATTAGTATATGTTATCAATGACCTCACAGAGATTGAGGAGCTGACATTGTATGCGTCGTCATTAGGTTATTACATTCCGAATCAAGGAACAGGATTTCGTAAGTTGGAGTACATTGGTATGCATCCTCATGGAATGATTATTATCAGTAAGAAGCAGTTTGAGGATGGCATTGGCTCTTACCGTACCGACAAACCTTTCTGTTATGTATGGGATAATATGGATATTGACCGCTATATGCTGATGTGGGACAAGCTTCCTTTTGAAAATGACCCAGAGGAAGATATTGACGCTGAGCGTGATGACAAGATTAACCATACAACCGCACGCCAATGTATTCATGCTGCGTGGCCCATCTTTGAACATTATTGTTCGCTTGTCATGGCAAATAGTAGCGACACTCGCTTTTATATCCTTGACCCTCATTTTGACGACTATGATGACCTTGCCAGCAGTTGTAAGGCTAAGTCGTTCAAGGTAAAGTTATGGGATGACAATAAGACATACGAATCTGCTCTGACAAATGCTAAGAAGTATTTCACAGATAGTAGGGAATCCGAGCTAAATATTGATGTAACAAAGCAAAAGTCAATGATTTTAGCACAATGGGGCTTTAATGGTTGGAGAGATAATCAGGAGAGTATTGTGGATTACATGCTTGAAAAGAAGGGGGATTGTATTATTTCTATGCCAACCGGTGGAGGTAAGTCCATTCTGTTCCAAGGTCCTGCTATTAGTAGGGCAATGCTAACAAGAAAACTTACATTAGTGATAACACCATTACGTGCTTTGATGCAGGACCAAGTCGAGGAACTTTGGAAACGTGGATTTGTAAACAATGTTGATTACATCAGTGGTGACCGACTGTATCCAGAAGTACAGAATATCTATCGAAAAATAAGATCAGGCGAACTTGCGTTATTGTTCATTACTCCAGAAAGATTCAGAGTCCGTTCATTCATAAACACATTGTATCAACGCATGGAAAAGGATGGCGGCTTGGAATATGTTGTATTTGATGAGGCTCATTGCATATCTCAATGGGGTCAGGATTTTCGTCCCGATTACCGGAATGCAGTTTTAGCCTGTATTGATTTTCGCCAGAAGTACGATTTCATGTTTGCGATGTTCTCAGCCACGGTAACGACACAGGTCGAATCCGACATTCGCTCTTTTCTGCCAAATATACAACGACTTGGACAAGCTCCTAAAGATTATAATCCTATAAGACAACATATCGGAATATCCTTCAAACAAACCGAACATGAAGACGAATCCAGAATAGAGAATATTGTCCAATACATCAACGAAAAAAAGATTGACTTCGACAAGAGTTGCATGATTATATTCTGTCGCACTCATCGTCAATGCGAAGAAACGGCAGACGCTCTGTCTACAATCTGTGAAAGCAAAGATGCTGGTGAAATTCTTTCAAAATGTGCAGAACATATTGGTTACTATCATGCCGGATTGGATGCCGACCATCGAAATGACATTTATGAGAAGTTCAAGAGAACGGATGGTATTGAGCCTATCTATATTCTTTGTGCTACAAAGGCTTTCGGCATGGGAATGGATATTCCGAATGTTCACTATGTGGTTCATTACAACCCGCCTTCTGTTTTGGAAGATTATCTTCAGGAAGTTGGACGTGCAGGACGAAGTGCAGAGAAGTACGAAGAGGCTTTCCCTGATGGATCTCAGATTCCGGCATTATGTCTTACTTCAAAGGAAGATTTCAAAAAGCTGAAAGATTTACTCGTGAAGAGCCAGATGAGCTGGTCAAATCTCACGGATGCCAAAGAAAAGATACTTAAATTTATCCAACAATTCCAGACAATTGAAAGGACAATGACAGAACCCATTGTTGTTCCATTCAGTGTTTGGGTGAAGAATGCAGAAGATTTTAATGAAACTACAGCATCACGTCTTGCTTTTCACTGGCTTGACCATATTGGCTACATCAAACAAAGATACCTTGGGCAGACATGCCTGGATGTAACCATATGCGAAGAACAGAGAACCCATTATGACCGTCCATATACAAGCATTGTCTATCAGTATCTTTGCAATCAGGTAACGCAGAAAGAGGCAAGGACTCTTGTTCCAATAAAGGATATTCGTGAGGAATTGAAACTATCAATGCCTAAAATCATCAATGAGATGATTCGTGGTATGGAGAAAGGAAAAATGCGTCTTAATAACACGATGCAGTGTCGTTTGATTCCTAGACGTTATTGTGAAGCAAAGTACATGATCAAGCATAATGACAACCGTTTTGTGTTACATATCATCATGGAAGGGCTTCGCAATCTATTGTCTGGATGCAAGAAGAATGCTCCTTTATATTTTGACCCGAACCAGCGAGAACAGATATTCAAGCACCTTCTTGATGATGTGCATTATGAAGATCTTATTGAGGACAAAAAAAACATCTATATGCCTTGGTATGGGGATAAGGACTTAAATGCTCCACGCGGTGCTGTGACGAAAGTGGAAACTTTCAAAAAGAACATCATTACCCGTATGGGTACACAGATGTTCAATATTCTTAATTACATACCTGGTATAAATTACCGTACTATTAAAAGTGAAGAAAATGTCATTGCCGAAGTGATTGTGAAAAATAATGATTGGAGGAATTTTCTCAACACTTTGGAAGAAGACTGTCTAAAGATAATTAAGTTAGCATGTGAACAGACAGGAGAATTCTGTTGGGCACAGAAAATCATAGAACTTGGTTGGACATCTAAAGGTGTCCGATATTACGAGGATGTATTCTCGGTTCTGCAACATTTACAATATGTAGAACATTCTCCACTTATTGAGACTGGAGTTGAGATTCTTACTACAGATTTATCAGCCAAAACCATAGATGATGGTATTGATGAACACTCTCCTATGTTCAAATATCGTCAAGACTTCGACAATCAAGAACGTATCAAAAATGTTCGTTTGGCTTGTATGAACATCTTCACTACCATAAAGAAAGATGCTCAAGAAGCCTTCATTCAGCGATACTTCCAAAGCCGTAATTATGAAGATTACCTATCTCTTGCCGGTGAGTATGTTCCTAATGATTCAGGCTTGATGAAAGAACTCACAGAAGAAGCATTGAAACTTGAAGAGGAGAAGATGTATGGTAATGAGGCAAAGAGGATACCGGTTAACCCCGAGCAGATAACCATATATGAACAACCAAAAAATGTTCATATAAATGTATTGGCAGGTCCAGGATCAGGCAAGACGCATATGCTGACAATGAGATGTGCTCAGCTGATTTATAAAGAGCATGTCGATCCATCGCATCTATTAGTTCTCGCATACAATAGAGCTGTGGTCGTAGAGTTGCGCAACCGACTCAATGCTCTGTTTTCTCGTTTAGGTATGAGTCGCATAGCTAATCAGTTGCATGTTTATACTTTTCACGCCTTGGCAAAAAAATGTATGGGACATGCGCTTGATAATATAAAAACGGAACTTTGGGAAACTTCATTTCTAAATTATCTCAAAAACAATGAGATTGACTTTCGTGCTCACATTCCACAGATTGAGTTTGTGTTAGTGGATGAATTTCAAGATATTACAGAAAAACGTCTTGAATCCTTGCTTTCTATTCACCGCATATTTCCCGATGCAAAGTTCTATACTATCGGCGATATTAACCAAAGCATCTATGGTTTTGACCGAATACCAAAGGATCAGTGGGGTCATAAATTTCAACTCACCCCAGAGGAGTACGCTCAAGCATTAAATCCACAACCATACTACAATAAGCTGTATTCCGCATTAAATCCAATAAAGTTGACTATGTTTACCAACTATCGCTCATACCAAGGAGTACTTGACAAGTCGAGGGAGTTCTTGCCCGAAGGGGTAAATGTCCCAAAATCAGCATCAAGTATTATGGAGTATGAACCTCACGAACAATATGTATATGAATATACTGACAAACAATGGTTCAAAGAACTGCCGAACGTGGTAGCATGGGCACAGGAGCAGAATAATTTGGCTGCTAATATTGATGACAATGATCGTCTTTGTAACCTTCGGCATATCGGTACAATTGCTATCTTTTTTCGTAGCAATAACGAGGTATATCGTGGATACTCGAAAATAAAGAACCAGCTGTCAGGAGATGTACGTATCCGTATTCAGGGGGAAAGTCTTTGTGAGTTATGGCGAGAACGAGAGGTATATTATCTAATAAACATCCTTATGAAGGATAAAAATGAGTTGGTTGATTTACATGACAATAAGACAGCTAATAGCATTCGTGAATTCATTAAGAAGAAAATGGAAGTATCACCAAACTGGAATGCTTTTATGTTGGATGTTGCCTACACGCTTGTGCTAAACTATATTGATTCTATCCGCGCTGACTACCAAAGTCACACATGGAATGAACTAGCAGACTACATAAAGGAAGTAGCAAATAGAGACGATGGCGGTCAGATTTATAAAATCTACGACAACTATCGCTTAGAACGCATTTTGCAAGATGAAAAACTCACCATTGTGCTAACGACAATGCACAAAGTTAAAGGATTGGAGTTCGATGTCGTTATTACGACACCTTCGTTCTCTAATTTACCTCTTGTATTACATCGTGAATACAAAGAAGGTGCGACTCCTATTGCTATGGCTGATGACCTTGCAGATATGGAAGAAGAGAGACGATTGATGTTTGTTGCATATACTCGTGCCAAGAAACGTCTCTATATATTCCAAAGTCAAAGAGAATTTGCCTTGGCTAACCGATCTATCTATATTTCACCTGATTATGAAGCGTTGAGATATACCGAACCAAAGGCCGGTATGGATAAATACTATTTATCTTATACCGCCCAGAATGGATTATTCACAATTAATAACTATATAGAGAACTGTATCAAAAAAGATGATTCTATTGAAGTGAGAGTTGGTGACAAATGGGGAAACTATTATATTGTTCATAATGGTAAGTATATTGGTAGACTTTCTAGCAAGAGTACAATTATGAACAAAGCCAAAAATGATAATATCAAAGGATTAAGCAACTTCTTTGTTAGCAACGTGTTTGTGTGGACATATGAAGATGCGCTTGCTGCTGATCAGTTAAACGGTACCGATTTCGCTTCTAAATGGTCGAAGGAAGCAAAGGATCAAACATATATTTATGTAGTACAAATTGCCGGATTCGGCACAAAGATATAATATATGGAACAGCTAAAAGATAGTTTTAAACATGACTTTAATCTTGCAGTTAAGTCGTTCAATGAGAAGGATTACAAATCATTCTTCCGTAATATAAGGCCAGCAATGGAATTGTTGGGGAAACTTGCTATTTATGATATTCTAGGCGAGAATGATGCGGTAGATTTACTGGAAGGCTATACATCCATAGCATGGGAACGTAATACAAAAACCTACAAGATTACTAAATATCCACCTAACCACAAACCAACAGGTAGAGAATTTTGTGAACTAGTTCCACAAGTTTACTATACAAAGCACTCAGACATTACAACAACTCGTTTGGATGAGAAAAAGAAACGTCTGAAACGAGGATTGGATAGTTGTGCTAGTGCTCTTTCTCGTTACTATAGTATTGCAAGTGAATTTGGTAGCCATACAGGAAGTACAGACATGGACGTGAAAGTTCAAGCTATTGGCTGTGCATCTTTCTTTCTGGGTTATTTTGATTATATGAGGAGCAATAAAGTTTTGTCCTCTTCAACCATCGCTTTTTTGTATGAATTGGATATATTTCAATACGATGATCCATCCGTAGCGGAAGAATCATCGTGTCGAATTGAAGAGCTGATTGTTGAAATAGAGAAAAAAGAAAAGGACTTATTGTCTGCGCAAAAACTTCAAGCAGAGGCAGAGCGGCAACGTCTTGAAGCCGAGTTATATACATCTGAAATGAAAACACAACTTGAAGCCTTGCAAAAACAGATTGCAGAACTACAAGAGCAACTCACGAATAAACAAGATATTGAAACCGAAACCAAAGAAACAGAAGAGATACTTTCCATTGGTATTACTACTTCAATAACACAAGAAAAATGTACATACCACTTCAAGGAAATAATGCGTGGAGTAGCTAAAGGCAATGATATAGATGAAAATTCAATGGATGATGAACAATTAGATCTCATTGAATACACAAATGATAAATCAATGTTGGTTGCAGGTTGTGCAGGTAGCGGCAAATCGGTCATAGCGATGCATAAGGCAGAACAATTGTATGCTGAGGGGGAAGATGTAATACTGATAGCATATACTAAATCACTTAATGGCTTTATGCGTGTAGGTAAACCAGATGCATCTTTCAGATTCTATTACCACTACCAGTGGAAAAAAATGAATATGCCTAAGGCTGATTATATTATTGTTGATGAAATACAGGACTTTACTCGTGAAGAGATTCAAGAATTCATAGATGCGGCAAAAAAATGTTTTCTTTTCTTTGGCGATACAGCTCAATCTATATATCGTCAATACGGAAAACAGACGATGACCATTAAACAGATATCGGAAATGACAGGATTGAATATTCTACAATTATTTAACAACTATCGCCTACCACGGCCAGTAGCTAAGATAACACAGGGGTATGTGGGTGTTGATGTGCCGGAGTATAAGGAGAAGGTGTATCAAAATAAAGAAACTGAGTTGCCAAGATTTGTTCACACGGAAACACCAGAGGAAGAATTTAGCAGCATCACTCAAATCATAGCACAGCATCCGAATAAAAGCATTGGCATACTGTATCACTCAAACGAGGCAGTATTGCAGATGAATAAACAGATGATAGAAAGAGGAATCCAATGCGAGTTCAAGTACAATGACACTGATGGTGAGAAACATAATGTCAGCAATCTGAATTTCAATACTCTTGTCCCTAAAATTATGACATACCACAGTGCAAAGGGGCTTCAGTTTGATATAGTAGTCCTTCCTCAATATAATGGAGCTTTTGATGTGGAATCAAAGAAAGCACTATATGTGGCGATGACTCGCACGATACACAAGCTATATGTGCTGTATCTGACCCCAGATCTCTTATCTCCACTTAAAGAAGTTCCTTCACATTTATATCTAAAGAATCTCTAATTGATACAGTGCCCTTTTTAACAATATGAATCAAGGTAAAGACTTTAATAATAAAAACAAAGTATGAACGAACTAGAATTACAACAATATCTACAGTGCAACTACCCACAAGAAAATGCTCGCTGTGAATGGAAGGAATTTAAGAATTTGAAGAACTCGTTTTGTGGAGATGAGAAAAACGATGTTATTTCGTATGTGTCTGCCATTGCAAATATGGAAGGCGGAGACTTGCTAATAGGTGTTCACGACAAAACTTTGGAAATTGTCGGAACAGACACATATAATTACGATAGACAAAAGGCTATATTGCGCCTAACCGAAAGATGTGCAAACCTTTCTACAGAAGGATTAGACATCGAAGAGTTTACTACTGACAACTCGAACAAGAAAGTCTGGGTAATCCATATTCCTAAACACCTACCCAAACGACCTGTTTTTGCCCATAACAAAGCATGGCAACGGATAGAGGATTCTCTCGTAGAGATGACCGCTGAGCGTATGAGTGCAATTCTTGATGAACCGATTTTCAGTGAAACGGATTGGTCGGCACAAATTGTATCTGATGCAACGATTGACGACCTTGATGAAGTTGCCATAGCTAAAGCTCGTATGATGTTCAAGAAAGTACACAGCAGAATCCCTGAAGCCGAAGTAAATGCATGGACAGTGGAAACATTCTTGAGCAAGTGCGGCATAATGAAAAACGGGGGCATTACACGTGCAGCCATCATTCTTCTCGGTAAATATGAGTCTGCTTTCAAATTACGTCCGGCAGTTGCACAAGTGACATGGACGAGACGTGACGAGAACAAAGATGTTGTCGACTACGAACATTTCACCGTTCCATTCATTTTGACCGTTGATGAAATCCTGTCAAGGATAGAAAACCTGACAATGCGTGAAATGCCGGGAGGAACGCTTTTCCCCGACACGATGAAACATTACGATGATTACACCATTCGTGAAGCTCTCCATAATTGTATAGCACATCAGGACTATACTATGCAGCAGCGTATAAACTTTGTAGAAAACCCGACTTACCTTTTTTATTCCAATGCAGGTAATTTTATTCCCGGAACATTGGAAAATGCTTTGACGAACGAAGAACCTCAAGCCTATTTTCGCAATGAATGTCTTTGTAGGGCAATGGTCGATTTCAACATGATAGATACGGTTAGTCGAGGTATCAAAAAAATGTTCAATGAGCAATGGCGTCGTCATTTTCCGATGCCCGACTATGAAATTGATACTAAAAACAGGAAAGTGTCAGTACGCATCTATGGCAATGAGATAAATGAGCAATATACCAACTTACTCAAGACAAACAAATCTCTGACTTTATGGGATTGCATTTCTTTGGATGCCATTCAGAAAGGTAGAAATATCCACGAAGATATTGCTCAAAATTTATTGAATAGAGGACTTATCGAGGGAGATGCTCCGAATTATACAATTTCTTTGGGAATTGCTAAAGCTACTCGTCAGTTACAGGACTATACAAAACAAAAAGGACTTGACAAGGAGAAAATCA
>OJNH01000579.1_pt1 | contig 32135 bp, 17 predicted proteins | sample 1597361 | NCBI WGS metagenome assembly OJNH01 (sample SAMEA2452136, study PRJEB22498) | human gut metagenome | biome: human feces; feature: human gut; material: feces | place: Australia | collected 2012
AAATAACAAATGAATAAATACAGCCTAAACCAGCCTTAACTGCAAATTCTCCAAATTGAAACCAGCCATCAAACCATCCATAAATTATTGGAAATCTTTCTGAAAATAAAAGAAAGAGGAACTCTGAAATTTCAAAGTTCTCTCCCTCTGTCTGTGATTGGATACAATTAAAGCAATTTTACAGTGGTCAGTGCTATTTAATATAAAGCGTAGCACGAAAACCAGTTTCGTCGTAGTTGTTAACAGAATTGCAACTAGAGCGATAGGCTACTGGATAATCGCGACCATCATCGTCGTAATTGCCACCGCGGATAACACGGTACAAGCTTTCGTTCTGTTCTTGTGTCCATTCATCCACATTACCTGTAAAATCGTAAATGTTATTAGCACACCATTTTTTTCTGCTTCCTGTTTCAACTACTTTACTTGGAGAATTCTCTGTATTCCAGTGACTGCCCCATTCAGTAGAATTCTCTGCAATTTCAGCAAGAGTTTTAACTTTCGTTTTGATAAACCATTCCAATACCGAATCATATTCTGCACCAAAAGTCAGATGACTTTTAACTGCTTCATTGTCTTCGATAGTGGATGCAATCTCCTTGGCATCATTAAAACTGATGTTTACCCACGGCATAACTCCTTTTACTGACTGCGGTTTTCCTGCTGAACTCTTGGAAATGTTATAACGAGAAATATAAAATCCTCCATATTTTTTGACACTTTCAAGTTGTTCAAGCAGTTCACCATTTAAAACTTCATTGAATTCATCATCCGAAAATTCATCGTTCATGTAATTTCGTCTGCCGAATTTCTCCGAAAAATGTTCTCCATCAAGTGTTCCATTAGAGTCGATACTTCCAACAGGAATCCATACAAACTGGCTTCCATCAGAACATCTTTCAATTACAAATCCATTGTTCCATTCTCCACAGACATGCTTATATCCTTCTGGAATTGGAGGATTTACATAGTTTGTAGAGTAGACATTGGCTGTAGCAATTAACTCTCCACTTGTTCCCTCTGAGACTTCAAAGGTTATACCCTTTTCTGCCTCAAGCACAAATTTTTCATACCGTTTCATAGTTTATACCTCCTTAAGTGATAATTTTATAACGGTTTCAACATGGCTATTGCCATTATGTTAATAATACCACATTTTCTTTCATTTTGCAAATTTTGTAAACTTTGAATTTATTTAATTATATAATTTTAATTGTACTATTTCTTTTTATTGAATTTATGTCTTATAAATTCACCAATCCCCCCTATTATAAACAATACAATAAAAAATCCAATTAGTAATAATATTTGATTTCTTCTTTCTTCTTCTGGCAATTTACTTAAATAAAAGTATTAGGTTTCCTGTTGAAATAAATTCTCAAATCATCGAAATTGTTGACAAAGCTAATGAAGGATTGGATAAAAAAGAATATTCTTTTAATGGTTTCGTAGTATCTGCTTGTGAATTTGCATTAAAACATATGAAATAGTAGTTATAAGAGCAAATAAATTTGTTTGCTCTTATATTTCTAAATCCCATTCTTTTGCTCTTTCTTCTTTTTTAAGTTGTTTCTCTGGATCAATATACATATTAGTTTCTTTTTCAAATTCTCTAACTAATTCTTTAGATTCTCCTATACCAAATTTTTGACAAATCCAATCTATAAATTTTTCTAATGTCTCATAAAACTTATCTACTACTTTGTGCAAATGGTTATTTTCTTTTTCTAAACTTTTTATTTTACTTTTATATTTCCATTCCATATCAAATTCTTTTTCTTTATATTCTGCTTGAATATTTTCTACTTGATTGTGCAATTTTTCATTATCTGTAATTATTGAATCTCTTTCTTTTTGATATTTTTCTGCTTCTTCAATTATTTTAGTTTGTCTTGATAATTCTCTATGTAAATTCAAATTATCTTTGTATAAATTTTGAATAACATCATCTTTTGGTTTTATGATTTCTTCTAAAATCTTTTCATCTCTTTTCTTTGACAATCTATTAATATTAATATCATCAATGTTTGGAACATTAGGCAATTCTAATTTTATATTTTTCAAAGTTTCTTTTGTTTTTTCAAAATTAGTTATTTCTTTATATTCTTTCAAATCTATATGTTCTCTTCCTGTTTCTTCTTTTGGTAAACCTCTTTCTAATTCAAACCCATTTGATACCATATAATCGTAAAAAGCATTTTGAAGTTGTCTATAACTATCTTTGGCTTTCCAAAATTCGCTACAAGCTAGTTTATCAATATCATTTCCTTTTTTATCTTTTGTATGAACAACAGGTAAAAAAATTAAATGCATATGTGGACTTTGTTCATCCATATGCACTTTTGCAGATAGTATATATTGTTCTCCTAAATTTTTATATTCACTTACAAATTTATATGCAGTTTCAAAATATCTTTTTGTTTCTTCTTCTCCTATTGTTTTAAAAAATTCTTTATCTGATGTTATTATATATTCACAAGCTATATTACTAACTACTTTTATTTGACCTTTCAAATTATATTTTTCTCTTATTCTATCAAATTCTTTTTCATAACTATATTGTGGCTCTTTTAATGAATAATTTAAATATGATTTTTCTTTATCTATATTATTATTTGAATAATTTCTGTTTCTTCTTTCGTTGTGTCTAAATATTCCTTTTAGATTTTCTCTTTTGTATTTTGTGTTTCTTATTATTGCATAACTCATCTCTAACCTCCTTTGCTTCAGCTAGTTTTTCTCTTGTGCTACTAGCTAATAAGACATATTTATTTCTTAAATTCTGATCTTTTTTAATTGTCTTGTAACACACTACAACACTTTTTTAGCTTACTGCTTCAAAAAGTGTTTCGTGTGGCAGGGCATCACCCCACACCCCATTCAATCCAAAATAAAAATTCACTTTTTTATTTTGGATTGCTAAAAAACTATTCATAGTTTTTTAGGCAAATTAAAAGAGATTAGCTATACATTTGAAGTAGCACTAATCTCTTTATAATTTGCATATAAGCTATCCCAATTGAAGTCATCGCCATACCTGTCACTTCTATATGGAATATTTTTCTTTTTATGTGTGTCCTCTTTATTATAATTATTTTTATTTTTTATATTATTTATTATATCTTTGTCATTATCACCTATAGGGTATGGTTGCTTTTGACTATCTGAATAGTTATTTATATCTATACCCTCTAGGTGTTTTAGACTACACCTATTGATGTTTTCGACTATAGGTAAAATTTGTCTTTCTTGTATTTCTTTACTATCTGTTTTATATTTTAATTTTACTTTTATATAGTTCTTGTCTCTTAAAGAACTTATTATTTTTGACACTCTATCTGCTGTTACATTTACTATATTTGCTATATATTTATTACTTGCAAAACAACTTGATGTTTCTTCGCTTAAATATAAAATCATTGCAAGTATTAGTTTTTCTTTATCTGTTAGTTCTTCATTTAATAAAATTTCTGTTGGTATCCATAAACCTTTTAATTTTTGTTTGTTCATATAATGCTCCTTTCTTTTAGTTTCTATTTGCCTCAAATTCAATTTTAAGGCTTTAAAAATAATTTTTAGTATAAGTTTAGGGCAAAAAAATAAACCTTAAGATTTTGTCTTAAGGCTATATAATATATTTTTCGTACTATTTCATAAATTACTATATTATTATTTAATTTCTTATTTTTCTTCTAATAACCAATCTATTACATTTTTATGAATTATACCATTTTGTGAAAAATCAAATTTATCCATTGTTAAAACATATTTAGGATAGTTATCTTCTATACTTTTAAATGCTCCAAATTCTCTTTCAATAACAGAATCATCTGCTAAAATGTATGCTACTTGAATATATATCTTTTCTTTGAATCTTGTTGCTATAAAGTCTATCTCTCCATTTTCTAAATTTCCGACCTTAACATCATATCCCCTAGATAGTAATTCATTATATACAATATTTTCTAAATATGCTCCTAGTTGTGGTCTTTTTCCAATATTCATTATTTGACCAAATCCTAAATCGGTTAAATAATATTTGTATTTACCATTTAATATTCTCTTTCCTCTAACATCATATCTATCAGCTTTATTTATCATCATAGCTTTTGTCATATATTCTAAATAGTTATATAGAGTTATTTTTGAGACTTCTCTATCATCTTTATTTGCAAAATAATTTGATAAACTTTCTGCCGAAAAATTTTGAGATGGTGTTGTAACTATATATTCTACTATTCTATTAAATAGATCTAAATCTTTTATATTAAATCTTGCTATAATATCTTTTACTAATATAGAATTATAGATGTCTGATAAATATGTTCTTGTCTGAACTTCATCTGTCATCATAAATCTTTGTGGCATTCCTCCCCAAGTCATATAGTCATCAAATACTTCTTCTATATCTTTTCTATCTGTTATATTTTTAAGCTCACATACTTCTTTAAATGTGAATGGATAAGTTTTAAAACTTACATATCTTCCTGCTATATGTGTAGCAAGTTCTCCAGATAGTAAATCACTATTAGAACCAGTAATGAATATTGATACATTTTTAGATGCCTTAAATGAATTTATCGCTTTTTCCCAGTGTTCGACATTTTGAATTTCATCAAAGAATAAATAATATTTATCTTTACTTACTATTTTTTCTTTAATGTAATTGTGTAAATCCATATCATTTTTTATAAAAGAATAATCTTCATATTCAAAGTTTATATATATTATTTGAGATTCTGGTATTCCTCTTGCTTTTAACTCATCTATTATTTGTAATAATATAACTGACTTACCACATCTTCTAACACCCATTATGACTTTTATCAAATCTTGGTCATAGAATGGTCTAATTTTAGATAAATATTTTTCACGAATAATCATAATTTTCTCCTCTTTGTTCACTTTATTTTATTCTATTATATCGTAATTATTTTCTTTTGTCAATAATTTTGTTTATTGTACTAAACAAAATTTGTTGTTTTGTGTATTTTGTTTAGCGAATAGTTTATGTATTTAAGAGTATCAATATTTTTATAAAAATGGTACTAACAACAACACTCATGTGTGTATTGACCACCATTTTCTCTTACACCAGGTAAATATGCTTTTATATAACCAGGTTTTAGCTTACCCTTTTCAAATGGGGGATCAAGTAATTTTATGATTCCAGCATCCTTATTTACTAAATGATTTTCCAAGCTCTCCATTGAAATAAACTTTTTATCATTATCAGCGGCATTTGAAATAATACCCCAACTTTGAGCAATACTATCAATTCTACACTCATCATTGTCCATACTTCCAAGCCAATTGCCATCATCCATAAAAGCTCTTTTAAACCATCTACCATCCCAAGCAACTACATTTAAGGCCTTTTTTAAATTTAAATTTATCATTTTATATTTATTGGCTAATTCTATATCTCCTTTTTCTTCACAAATAGGAATAAAATTATCTAAAATATAATACATGAAAAATCCGAAGCCATACACTTTCGCCTTTTCCTTTATTACCAACAGTACTAAATCCATCATTCCAATCCCCAGAACCTATTTTAGGAAGACCATGTTCACCAAAATTTAAAGACTTTTCAATTGCTTTTTTACAATGATCATAAATACTTTCTAAAACATCAGATGGCAAATATACATCATATTTTTCATCTTGACCATCTGCAAGTTCTTGGCCTGTAATATACTTTGTTTTTATGTCTAAAATATTTTTATCTCCTGTAAACAAAATATATTCAATAGTTGCAAAAACAAGCCATAATAAATCATCAGAAAATTTAGTTCTTATTCCCTTTTTTGTTTCTTCATGCCACCAATGTTCTACATCACCTTCTAAAAATTGATGCTTACTATGCTTAATTATTTGATTTTTTAATAAATCTGGGTCCAAATATTTTAATCCAAACGTATCTTGCAGTTGGTCTCTAAATCCATATGCTCCCCCAGACTGGTAAAAGCCTGTTCTTCCAAGTAGTCTGCTTTCTATAGTTTGATATGCTAGCCAACCATTTAAAATTATATTTACAGACTCAAGAGGTGTATATACTTGAATTCTTCCTAAAAGTTCTTTCCAATAACTTTTTACATCATTTAGCTCTTGCTTACAATTTGGTATTTTGCTATATTTATAAGACATGTTTTTGCAGTCAATAATATTATCTTCTGCGCCTAATAATATAGATATTTCCTTTTCAGAAAAGCTTTCAACTTCTATTTCTATTTCATAACAAATACAGGTATTTTGACCAAGTGAATTTTCATTATTTAAACTAACTTTTTTTATTCCATCTGGATTTTGTATTCCACCTTTCCCAAAAAAGAAATTTTTATTTCCTGTATATGATTTTATTTTTTCACTACATGAAACATATGCAATTGATTGTGGCAATTCACTTAAATACATATTTTTTGCAAGAATAATATTATTATTTTTATCATAATCTAAGTTAATATAACCATTAGATTTTACACCATCTTCACCCAATACTGGCTTTGTATAATAAATTAATTTTAATCTTTTCTTTGCTTGTGTTGTATTTTTTAATTTTAAAATTTGAACCTTTATACTATCTTCTTTTGGCACAAATACCTCTAATTCCTGCTCTATTCCATCACTTTTGTGTATATATTTTGCATAGCCAAATCCATATATTACATTATAATTTTTGTCATCTGGCATTGGATTTAAACCAAGTGACCAAGCTTTTTTGGTATCTATATCTTTTAAATATATTGCCTCTGGCGGAATATCATAATTTGCACTGTTTTCCCAGCTTGTAATTCTATTTAATCTACTATTTTTATACCAAGTATAACCTCCCATACTTTGTGTTACAAGTGTTCCAAACTTTTCGTTTGCTAAAATGTGGCTCCATACTGTAGGAAGTCTATTTTGTTTATTTGCCTTTATTAAATATTCTTTACCATCTTTAGAAAATCCACCATATTCATTGTAATATTTTATATCTTCTACATTTTGCATAATATCTATATCTTCATTAGATTCTTCAGTAATTACTGGCATTTGCTCTTCTTGTCCTATTTCTTTATAGTTTTCTAAATATTCTTCTTCTATTTCTTTTAAATTATTTGTAATTCCACCTTTTTTGCCATCTATTATTATTGAAGAAACAAAGTTTATTAGTTCTATATCATTTCTTTCCATTTCTGCAACAGAAAGAGTAAAAATCCCACCTTTTATATTTTTTAAATATGCCATCTGACTATTTAAAATTGCACCTTCAATTTCTTCTTTTACATAGTTCTCATAACTATATTTTTCTTCATCTAAAATAACAATATCTACTAAAACATTCTTTGTTTTAAAGTATTCATATGCCTTTAACACTTCTTTTACAACATAACTTTCATTTGCATCATTTATTTTAACCAAAATTATTGGAAGATCTCCAGAAATTCCATATTTCCATAGTTCAGATTGATTAAATGTTTTGTTTTTATATTTTTTTAAATATAAACTTTTTGCTGGGTTTTGAAAAATAATATATGATAGCATTTTTTGATAATTGTCTATATCTTTACCTTTTATTCTTAAATATCTACTTTCCGCTTCTACTCTTGCTTTTGATAGTTCAAATGCTTTTTTTACATTTTCTTCTATTTTGTATTTTTCTAAATTATAAATTGCTTTTTCTTTATCAAAATTTGCAGATAAAATTAAGTCTATATTCTTTGTTTCATTTGGCTTTATTTTTATTATTCTTTTAAATGCTATAACTGGCTCTGTTACAAGTCCTAACTTTTTAGAAAATGGTATTGAATTTTTTATCATATTTGGAATATCTAAATTTCCCCTGCCAAGTAATTTTTCTTTATCTATTTCATATTCTAGTTCATGTTCTTCTTGTCCTGATTCAAAAAATGAACTTGCAAGATAAGGTTCTTGATCATCTTCTTTTCTTTCTTTTCTTTTTACTATTAAAATATTTTTTTCTTCATCATAATCAAATTTTAAAAATAAATTGTTAAATGCTGGATGAGCATATTCTTGTGCTTTTGTTGATAATACCGGTTCAAAATATGAACTTATTTCAAGTATTTCTTCATCATTTCCTATATTTTCTAAACTTAGTCTTCTTATTTCTACAGGTTCATTACTATCTACTGTTATTGTAACTTTGCTTTTAATATTTCCATATCTTATTTTAGTTTCATCTTTATCTGGCATAAAGCTTGTTTCATAATTTACCTTTTTTAAATCATTTTGTGGATAATTTGTTGTCCAAATATCTTTTGTTTTTATATTTTTTACATAAAAATATATACCTTGCATATAATCATCTGTTACTTTAAATCTATTTATATACAAGTCTTTATATTTACTAACACCTGCTCCTTTTTGGTTAATTCCTATTGTATAATTTTCGTTTGAAATTATATTACTTCTTATTAGTCTTTCATCTACTTTTTGGTATGTGTTTATAATATAATCTTCATAATCTAAATATTTTAATTTTTCTACTTTTTCTTTATCTTCTTTAGTTACTATATATTTTTCTGGTTTTCTTTCTTGTAATAGAACAGATACAGCTTCAATTTCTGGGTTTTTCATAAATCTTTTTTGCAAAATATTGTTATTAAATAAATTGTTTATAGATAGTAAAATTAACCCTTGATGATGTGCCATATACGTTTTTACTATGCTTGCCCTTTCATTTTTTTCCACTCTTTGTGGTGTAAAATCTATTGATTCATAAAATCCGTATTTATCTTTTGCCCCATATTGTTCCATTAGTTTTAAGTTTTTTACAACCTCTTTTGATTTTTCATTTATGGCTAAAACACTTCCATAACTAGAAACAACAAATTCATCTGCAAGTCCTCTTTTAAGTCCAAGCCATGGAACTCCAAATGCTTTATACTGATAATTTGAATGTAAATCTTTTAAGTTAAAAGCCGCTTCTGATATTCCCCATGGTAAATTTAGTTTTTTTGCATATTCAATTTGACACATTTCCATAAACTTACAAGACTCGTCTAATAAGCTTCCCTCATATTTAGGAATATTTATATTTGGCATTAAATATTCAAATGCAGTTCCAGACCATGATACAAGTCCACTATAGCCATTTAATGTAGTAATTGTTCTACTTAAATTTTTCCAATGTTTTACTGGAACATCTTTTTTAGCTATCGCAATTAAACTTGCTTGTCTTGCCTCTGATGCTAATAAGTCATAATAAGAGTCTGTTAGTCTATTATCTTCTATATTAAATCCTATTGAAAATATTTGATGTTCATGATCGTAAAGTGGTGAAAAATCAGTATTTTCTATCATATTATTTATTATTAATAACAAATTATCTATTTTTTGTTCTAAAGCTTCATTTTCTATTTTTATATTTCCCAAAAATGTTTTTACAACAAACAAATATCCTACAAAATTCCCACTATCTACTGTTGATATATATCTTGGAATTAGCGGTTTTTTTGTCTTTGTATTATACCAATTGTAAAGATGCCCATTCCATTTTTCTAAAGTTTGCACATTTGTTAATATATTATTTAAAAGATCAATACATCTTTTAATATCTATAAATTTTAAATCATATGCAGAAATAACTGCAAGTAATGATAATCCAATATTTGTTGAAGAAGTTCTTGATACTATTTTTTCTTTTCTATCTTCTTGATAATTGTCTGGTATTAGAAAATTGTTTTTTTCATTCAAAAACTCATCAAAAAATTGCCATGTTCTTTTTGCAATATCTATTACATAATCTTTTTCTTGTTTGTTTAATCTTTCTATTTGTGTTTTTTTCTCTTTTTCCTTACTAATTGTACACATTATATATGGTGTAATTATCCATAAAATTCCTAAAACTAATGTAAAAATATTTTTATATAATAAATATATAAATATTGCAAATAGTACATTAATTATCATTTGTTTGTAATAAGAAATCACATCTGTTTTTGATTGTTTTTCTGTCTCTTCAGACGTTGTCCATTCTAGAAGATGTTTTTTAGAAATTAATACTCTATAAATTGTTTTTACTATTGATTTTGTTGAAATAAATGCCTTGTATGGTAAACATCCTAAAGTTAAAATAAGTCTACAAAAAGCTCCCTTAATTCCAGATATTCTTGGCAAAAAATCTTTTTGCTTTTTTTCTCCTTCTTTTTTAAAAATTATTTCATTTATTATTTCAAGCAAAAATGGCATTAAAAATGAAACATATATTAACGCTATAACTTCTACTGTTTTTACATTTAATGCATTTTTTAAAATAATTAAATATATAAAAAAAATAATTATTGAAATTTCTAAAAGACTTCTTCTTAAATTATCAAATATTTTATATTTTGAAAGTAAATTTAATGGATTTTTTATTTTGCCATCTTTTGTCTTTACCTTATTTTTTAACCAACCTGCAATTTGCCAATCTCCTCTTATCCATCTTGAAAGTCTTGCCATAAAACTTAAATATTTGCAAGGATAGCCATCCATTAGCATAATATCTGTTGCAAGTCCACATCTTAAATAATTTCCTTCTAGTAAATCATGACTTAAAACTGTATTTTCTGGGATTGTATTTTTCATAACTTTAGAAAATGTTTGAATGTCATATATTCCTTTTCCTGTAAATATTCCTTCTCCAAAATTATCTTGATAAGTGTCAGAAATTGCATTTGTGTAGGAGTCAATTCCTCCAGATCCTGCAAATATTTTTGTAAATAAATTTTTATAACTTATATCTAAATTAATTCCAACCCTTGGCTGTATTATTCCATAACCATCTACAACTATATTTTTCTTTTCATCTATTATTGGTTTATTTAAAATATGTGCCATAGCACCAACTAATTGAAATGCAGACTCTAAAATTAGGTCAGTATCTGCGTCAAGTGTTATTACATATTTTAAATTTTCTATTTTGCAATTTTCTTCAAATGTATTTACTTTAAATGTATTGTTTTTTTGGCCTAATATATATTCATTAAATTCATTTAATAATCCCCTTTTTCTTTCCCAACCTAAATAACTATTTTCTTTACTATTCCATATTCTATTTCTATATATAAAAAAGAAAATAGGATTATCTTTTTTATTATATTTTTCATTTAAAAACTGAACTTGTTTTAGTCCTTCTTCCACTACTTGATTGTCAAACTTTTCATCTTTGTTTTTACTTTGTGAGCAATCTCCAAGCAATGCAAAATAAAGATTTTCAGATTTATTTGCTATATAATAAACCTCTAATTTTCTCATTAATTCCTTTACTTTTTCTTTGCTTTTTAAAATTGTTGGGATAACAACTATAGTTCTATTTTCTTCATCAATCCCATTAGATAAATCAATTTTAGGAATAAGTTTTGGCTTTACAATTTTGTTTAAAATATATTGTACTACCTGAATTACAATCTCACTTACTGGTATTAATATTAAAACAAAACTTAAAATTTTAAGCCAAATACTTTTTACATTTAATATAGATGATACACCAATTGATATTCCAATTGTAAAAAGTAAAACTGCTAATACATATACTTTGGTCTTAGCATTTTCACTCATTTTTTTACTTGCTTTATAATTTAAAGCTTCATACAATTCATTTATACCATTATCTATTAAATAATAGCCTATATGACTTTGCTTTGTGCCAATATCATGTGCTTTTGCAAGCTCTAAAGTTTTTTTAGCAATATAAATTTCAGATATTTTGGTTTTAGTAGAAATTTCTTTTATTTTATTTCTATAATATGCTTTTGTATTATGCTCCATTTTAATATACACATTAGCTGGATCTTCATTTAAAATTTCCTCTACTCCGTTTAACTTTTGAAAAATTTCTAAGAAATCAATTCTTTGAATCTCCTTAATGCTTGTTATATAATTGCTAATTAAAACTTTTTTAATAGCAATATCAAAATGTTCTTTTTTTATTACATCAGATACACTACTTCCTGAAATTTCAACAGTTTCCTCTAATGCCTTTAAATAACTTACACCTTTTTTCCCATATCTTTTTAAAGTATATGACATATATTCAATAAACGGATATTTCATATCTTGAAACACTGTTTTTGTTAAATTAGATGTGTTTTTAAATTTTATATCAGCTTTATCTTTATTTTCAATAAGCCTTTCTACAATGTTTTCAACCTTATACTTTTGAATTTGAGCACTATAAATTTTTTCACAAACATCTTTTATAGAACTTATAATTGCTATTTGCAAAAAAACGCCAATATTCCATATTTCATCCATATTTAATGTTCTTTTTTTCTGATAACTTTCAATGTATCTTTCTAAATCTTCTTTTTCTATCTTTCCTTCAGTATAGGCAATAATCTCAAAAGCAAGTACATATATTCTTGCAAAACCTTGGTAAGGTCCATTTGCAATCCCTAAAAAATTAACATATTTAGAAACAGTTAAATCTTCTTGTATTTGCTTTACAGTTTCTTCTATAATATAAAAATTATCTAAAATCCATTCCCCTGCAGGATGAATAGTAATTCCAAGTTTAACATGTTCATTTAATAAATTATAAACTTCTTTAATAAATTTATAATTTTCTATCATATCTGGTACTGGATAAGTATCTTTTTGTGACTTTGGTTTTAAATTATGATCTGTCGCAATTTTTTCTAAGTGGCTCTCCAATTGCCTTTTATCAAGCAAAGTACCATTTAGCCTTAAAGCTTTTTTTATATTCAAAAAATTTCCACTCCTTTAATATGTTTTACACATATTTTCTACAATTTGTGGAAATTTTATACATGTTAAAAAAAATTAGACATTGGGACGGGGTTTTTGTCTTAACCTTTTTGAGACTTTTCATAATTACACATATATTTATAAAAAGCAAATATTATTAAAAATCAAATTTTAGAATTGAAAATAATTGAGTTAGAAATTTTTAAATTAATTTTATGGAAAGAGTTCATCTCCTGATGGAAGGGTGCCATAAAATTAATTTAAAATTTCTTCGATAATTATTTGAACGATAAAATTTTATTTTTAATAACATTTGCTTTTTTATTTACTAATTGTGAAATATTAAAAAGTCCCAAAAAGGTTAAGACAAAAACCCCGTCCCAATGTCTAAGCTTCTCTTCTCCAATAAAATAGGTATTGTTGTGCTATGCCTGATAAGTTTCCAAATTTTTCTTTTGCTAAGTTTTCTATTTTCTTTTTGCTTACTTTTTCTTCATTTTCCTCTTTTATATATAAGTCATTCATTACTCTTCTAACCCAAACATCTATTGGAAATACGTCAAATCTTTTTAGTTCGGAAAATAATAATATACAATCTGCGACTTTAGGACCAACACCAGAAAGTTTTAATAATTCTTCCCTTACTTTTAATGTATCTTTTTCTTCTTTTAAATATTCAAGGTCTATTTCTTTATTTAAAATCATCTGTGTTGTTTCATATAGTCTTATATCTCTAAATCCCAGGCCCAATTTTCTGTATTGTTCTATTGTTACATCTTTTAATTGATTTACACTTGGAAATGTATAATATTTATTGTTGTTCCATATTATTTCATTTCCATATGTTTTTGATAGTTTTTCTATTATGCCCTTAATTCTTGGTATATTGTTATTTGCTGATATTATGAATGATATTATTGTTTCCCATAAGTCCTGATTTAATATTCTAATTCCTTTTCCATATTCTATGCTTGTTTTCATGTTTATATCTACTTTTGATAGAGTTTTTTTTATGTTCTCATAATCTCTTTCCAAATCAAAATAATAAGTAACTACATTTTTTATATCTCCACTACATATTCCCTTAAAGTAAACATCTTGTCCTTGTTTTTTTACATTTATTACATTTTGTTTAAAAACACCTGTATAGCTCTCATCACTTTCTTTGTTCCATCTAAAGCATTGACCGCAATCAAATATGTCTTTTAGTTCAAATGATTTTGCATTTTTTAAAATATATTGCTGTTCTTTCATATTTTTACCTCACACTCTTTTTGTTTGTTTATATTAGTTTTATTTTTATCAATTTACATTCTAAATCTAGTATAGCATAAATTTAAACATATTAAAATATTTTTCTAATCAATTTTAAAACCAAGTCCTACCACTTCCCTTGAATTTGTAATTATTATAAAACTTTTAGGGTCTATTTTTCTTACTGTATCTTTTACCTTAGAAACATCTCCTCTTGCAGCAGCACACATAAGAACTAACTTTTCCTCATTAGTGTACATGCCTTTTCCATATAAACCAGTAGTACCACGTTTTATATTTTTTCCAATTTCTTTTGCAATTTCTTCATTTTTATCTGAAATTATAATTAATAATTTAGTAAAATACACCCCCTCAAATATAATATCTATAATTTTCCCCATAATATATATTGCAATTGCAGAATATAGACCTACTTCTATTTCTTTAAAAAATAATACATTTAATGTAACTATTATTATATCAATAATTACAATCATATTTCCAACTCTTATACTTGGGTTAAACCCCTTTATTATATTACTTAATAAATCTGAACCTCCTGTAGAGGAACCTACTTTTAAAATAATAGCTGTTCCAAGTCCTGTAATTACGCCACCATAAACACAAGCCAAAATTCTATCTTCTGTTAATGGTTTAAATTTGTCTAAAATATCAATAAATATAGATAAACTTGCAGTTCCTAACAAAGACTTAATAAAAAAACTTTTACCGTAATTTATATATTGCTAAAATAAATAATGGAACATTTAAAATCATTATTGTTGTTCCCATTGGAACTCTTAACAAATAATAAAATATTGTTGCAACACCTGCAAATCCTCCAGATGATAATTGATTTGGCAATAAAAATAAGGCAGTTCCAACAGCCATAAAAAAAGCACCAACAATTGTTCCTGATAATTCAATTACTATTTTTCTAAAATTAAACTTTTCTTCTAAATGCATAAAAATCACCAATATTAATATTTGTAAATATTGGTGATTTTATACTTTCTTAATTTTCATATGTTTGAATTACTTCAATTTTAGATTTTCCTTGCTTTATATTTTTGTCTTGTTTTACAATCAAATCAACATTATATAATTCATTTAATTTAATTACATTTTCTTTTTTATGTCCAATTACATTGTTTATATCAATTGGATTTACAGTTACTTCAACCTTTTTAGCTTTTACATTTAATTTTTTTATTTTTGAAACAATTGCATCATACCACATACCTGATTCAACAAGCTGTCTAAAAGCTGGGTGATAAGGTCCTGCTACAACCTCACTTTTACTATTTTTTGGATCTGATATTTCTTCTGTATTTTGCAATCCAACTCTTATAACATTAATATTTTTTTCGTCAAATATTCTAACAAGTTCTTTACAAATTTCAACAGCCTGTACCACAGATAATGGTTCATATGTTCCATTTTCATATTCTTGTTCTAACTTTGTATTTTTTACAACTAAAACAGGGTATATTCTTACCATTTTTGGTTTTAGTTTTACTAAAGCTTTTGCTGTATTTATTTCATCAGCACGGCTACTTTCTGGAAGTCCAACCATCATTTGATGTCCTAATGTAAAGCCATTCCATCTAATTAATTTAGAAGCTTTTTTTACATCTTCAAAATTATGTCCTCTATTTGCTCTTTTTAGTACATAATCATTAGCAGATTGAACTCCAAGTTCTATTGTTTTTACTTTATATTTTTTTAGTCTTTTTAATATAGTTTTATTAATATAGTCTGGTCTTGTTGATACTCTAATACTATCTACTTTTTTATTTTTTATATATTCATATGCAAGACCTAATAACTCTTCTTGTTGTTTTTCTTCAATTGCTGTAAAACTTCCTCCAAAAAAAGCAATTTCTACTAAGCTATTTTCTTTATTTATACTTTTTAGGTGTGTTTCTATTATATTTTTAGCCTCTTGCCTTGTCATATTTTTCTTTTGACCACTTATTGACTTTTGATTACAAAATATACAATCATTTGGGCACCCTAAATGTGGCACAAAAATTGGTATAACATACTGTTTTTTCATTAATACACCTCCTAAGAATTATAAACTTTCTATAGCATTATGTGCAGCATCCATTTGTGCCAACTTTTTGCTTTTTCCAGTTCCTACTGCAAGTTTTTTACCATTACATCTTACTTCCATTTCAAATCTTTTATCATGGTCTGGTCCTGATTCGTTTAATAATATGTATTCTATTTTTACATCTCCATGTATTTGTAGCTTTTCTTGTAAAACTGTTTTATAATCCTTTTGCCCAACATGTTTTGTCGCAAGTTCTATTTCATTTTTTAAATTTTCTATAATAAATTTTTCTGCAACTTTAAGTCCTCCGTCTATATACATTGCAGCAATTACAGCTTCTACACTATCTGCAAGTATAGCTGGTCTTTCTTTTCCACCAGATAATTTTTCAGACTTACCAAGATTTAAGAAATCACTAAAATTATGCATTTTTGCAATTTTATATAAACTTTGTTCACATACAACCTGTGCTCTAACTTTAGTCATTTCTCCTTCTTTTAAATTTGGATAATTTTTAAATATATACTTACTAGATATAAATTCTAAAATGCTATCTCCTAAAAATTCCAACTTTTCATTGCTTTCCACATTGTTTTCATATGCATATGATGTGTGGGTCATTGCTTTATTTAATAAACTCTCATCTTCAAATTGATAACCTATATTTTTTTGTAATTCTTGTTTTTTCATACATTTTCCCCTCCCTTCTACAGGTAATATTATATACCATTTTTATAAATTTGCAAGCAGTTTATTTAAAAACTGCCAAATTAATATGTTTTAACATTTTTTTCTATAGACATATTTTGTATTATATTATATAATATTGTTGGAAAGTTTTATTGAAAGGAGAATTAGTAGTGGTAACTGAAAAAGAAACATTTAAAAATGAAAAAGCAAATTCACTTCCTGATGCATTTAAACAGTTAGAAGCTGCCCGCATGCATTATACTGAAGAATTATTAACAAATCCAAAAAAGCATAAAAAAAACAAACACAAATCTTACAATGTATATTACTCTGGTTCTTCTAAATCATCAAAGAAAAATAAATCAATAAATCAGGACAAGCTATCATTTAAGCAATGGTTAGATTATAAAATAAATAAACTTAGGTATGATAAAGATGAAATTAAAAAACTATGCTTTATTACCTCTGGAATATTTGCTGTATGTATAACATTGGCATCTACAAACTACATATTTGCTCAATACAATAAAGAAGAAGAAATTAAACAAAAAATTGCTACAAATGTATTTGAAACAAATAGTGAATCTCTAAACCTTGATAAAATAATAATAGATAATGTTGGTATTAAAAAATCAAAAGCAATTGTAAATGATGAAGAACGTGAAGTTGCATTTGAAACAAAAAAACAAGATAACCCTAATTTGCCAAAAGGAGAAGAAAAAGTATCACAAGAAGGTAAAATTGGAAAAAAACTTGTTAACTGTATAAAAACATATCAAGATGATGAATTTGTAGATGAAAATATATTAGAAGAAAAAATAGTTGAAGAACCAATAACACAAATTATAGATGTAGGAACATCAGAATTTTTAGCAAAATACCAAGTTCACATTGGTGACAAAATGTATGTTACCGAAAATTTAAGCTTAAAAGAAAAGCCAGAAGACACATCAAACAATTTATGTATTATTTTAGCAACACTAGACGTTACATTACAAGAATTAAATGATGAATGGTGTAAAGTTACATATGAAAGTTATACAGGTTATGTTAAATCTTCATTGTTAACATCAGAAACTGTAACACCTGGTATAGGAGAAAAAAATAGAGTCCAAAAAATACGTAGCACATTAGATGCAAACATGTCATTAAATAAGCCAAGTGGACTTACATTAGAAGATTTTAAAAAAATTCTTAGCAATAATGCAAGTGACACAAACAAAATATTTGAGCAAAACGCCGAAGTATTTTACAATGTAGAACAAAAATACAATATAAATGGAATATTTTTAGCATCTATGGCAATACATGAAAGTGGATGGGGATCATCTAAAATTGCCAAAGACAAGAAAAATTTATTTGGATTTGGCGCATATGATAGAAGTCCTTATGATTCTGCTGTAACATTTGCAACATATGAAGAAGGAATTGAAACAGTTGCAAAATACTTAGTTAAAAATTATATAAATGAAAAAAATGCTAAAATATATAATAATGAAACTGCAACAGGAACATACTATAATGGTCCAACACTTGTTGGAATAAGCACAAGATACTGTACAGATAAAGATTGGCCAACTAAAGTATATAAATATATGAACTATTTATATGAAAGACTTTAGTACCAAAAAGGAGTTAACATGAGATTAAAAATAAGAGTAAAAAACGAAAAAAAAGCTTTAATAATTTCATTTATATTTATAATTGCAATAATTTTTCTTTATTGCAATTATGTTTTTTCCCCAATTTTACAATATGTTTCTTATACAAATCAAATAGAAAACTTTGCAAAAAATAATAGTGAACCCATATTTAAAATAGGAAAAGTTGTTTTATATAGTAGTGCAGATGCTGTTGATAGCAGTGAAGGTGAAATTCTTAGAGACTTAGATATAAGCCAATATACAGATATTGCAATATATATTGATAATAAATCATATATACAAAATTTAAGCAATAAAAATACAGTAAGTGAGCTTTATATTGACAGCATAAAAATAAATCTAAATTCAAACAAGGGTACACAATCATTAAACTATAAAAATCCTTTCAATTTTGGAAAATATAGTGATTATGATGAAAATAAATCAAGAATTGACTTTAATATATTACACACAAATCAAGACAATGAACAAAATGATTTCTCAAATCCAACCTTTTTTACTGATTGTTCAAACCCTATAACTCTTAGTTATCTTAACAAAAATGTAAAAAAGAATTGTGAAATAACAAAAAATAATGAAACAGTAGATTTTAATGGAAAACTTTTAAAATTAGCTAATATTCCTATTTCTGATATCTCATATAATTTAAATTTTAAAATCCATTTAAAAAATAGTTTAGAACAATCATTTGTGTATAATGTTGACCTTAATATGCCACTTAAAGACAAAAATAGCAGTATTTATGATGGTTATATATTAAGTTATAAATATAATTCTAAAAATCCATATTATTTTATTAAAGAAAACTAAAAACAGGGCTCACACCCTGTTTTTTAATCTTCAAAAAAATTAATTATATCATTATTTAAATATTTTTCTGTATCAATTCCTTTGGCAGCTCTTTTAACTTTTGTAGAACCAACAGATTTATAAATATTATTATCATATTTTTCCAAAACAGGTTCATATGTATACACTGTAGCTGTCTTTGGCTTTTCATATTCTGTTTTGATTTGTTTTTGTGTTTGATTTTGCATATTTAAAATAGCATTTTTTAATTTTTCGTCAAATTCATCTTGCATTTGTTTTAATTTCTTTTGAAGTTTTTTATCATATTCATTTTGCATTTTGCTAACAATACTAGAAATTAACTTACTGTTTCCTTCTTGCATCTTTTTTAACTGATTATTTATTTCTTCTTCATTTTGTATTTGAAGCCTAGCTAATCTTTCATTTAATATATTTCTTGTATCTTTTTTTAGTTTTTCCACTTCTTTATTTAATACAGAAACTACCTGACCATTTACTCCTTCTAATTGTTCATTAATTATTTCTTGATTTTGTAATTTTATATTATTTAATTGTTTTGTAAATACCTTATTGCTTTTTTCTTGCATGTTTTTAACTTTAGCTTCAAGTAAACTATCATTTTTTTCTTGAACAATTTTTAATGTATTTTGTGCCTCTTTAGAAATATTATTTGCAATATTATCATTTAAGCAATTTACTTCATCTTTTAAAGCAAAAAATTTTTCATTAAAACCTGCTTCTGTATTTTGCGCATATTCTTTACTTTTCGCATCTATAAGTTCCAATTTTTCTTGTAATTTTAATGCATTTTCATCAATTTTACCATTTATTTCTTCTATGGCTCCTTGATAATTTAATTTTTTCATTTCTTCTGCTATAGCAAGTCCATATCTTTCTTCTGATACTTCTAATCTTTCTTCTACTGCAATTGCCAAATTTTTATACTTTCTAGAATTATCTTCTTGAGCTTTTTCTAGTTTTTCTATTTTTTCATTATATTCTTGTATGCTTTCTTTATTTTTTGCATTTTCCTCATTAAAGCCCTCTATTTTTTGTTCTAGTATAGCTTGTTTTCCTTCAAATTCTGTAATAATCTTATCATTGTTATCTATTTTATTTTGTATATTTTCTATTTTGTTTTTAACTTCTTCTTGTAACTTATTTGCCTTATTATCAATAGTTTCTTTATTTTCAGTTTTGATTCCATTAATTTTATTTTCTAGGTTTTCTTGAAGTTTTTTAAGTTTTCCTTCTGTTTCATTTTTAGAACTTTCTAAAACATCTTCTAGTTTTGCTTGAACGGCTTCAATATTATCTTTTTGTTTAGTTTCTATACTATCTATTTTGCTTTGTATTTCTTCTTGTAATTTATTTATATTTTTTATTTGTAAATCTTGATTATTATACTTTTTATTTAATTGTACTATTTCATTTTGTTTTTGTTTATCATTATTTTCAATTTGTTCAATTTTTGTAACAAGTTCTTCTTGCTTAGAGCCTATTGTTTCGAACTCAGCTTTAATATCTTCTATTCCTCTTTGATTATTTTCAATACCATTTAATTGTTCTTGTTGATTATATTGTATTTTTTCAATTACATTTATTTTTTCTTCGAAATTATTTAATTGACCTTCACAGTTTTCTTTTAAGTTTACTATTAAATCTTCTTGTTTTTGATTACTAACATTTATCTTTTCTTCTTGAGAATTTTGTAATTTTTCTATTACATTCATTCTATCTTCAAAAATATTTAATTGTTTTCCAAAGTCAGATTTTATATTTTTAACTTCTTTTTGATAATTTTCATTAAAGTGATTAATTAGTTCTTTTTTTGTTTCATTATTTTTTTCTAATTCTTCTATTTTTTGTCCATAATTATTTAGTTCTATTTCTTGTGCTTTTAACAAATCTACCATTGTACTTGATTTTGCTTTTTGTTTTTCAAGTTCCTGGTCTATATTGTTTATTATAGTTATATTTTCATTTTGTATTTGTTCTATCTTTTCTACTTGTGTATAAACCTCATTTACTTTTTTAGTATTTTCATCTATTTTACCAATTTTTTCTCCTTGGCATATTTGCATTCCTTCTATTTGACTTAATTTTTCTTCTGATTTTTTTTGATTTTCTCTTAATTCAGAAAATCTGTCTTTCATGCTTTCTACTTGTTTTTCTAAGCCTTTTGCTTGCAATTTTTCATTAACTTTACTTTCTAACTTTTCTATTTTTTGCTTTTCTTCTTGTAAGTTTTGATTAGTTTCCTGTATTTGTTCATTTATTTTTTCTATTTCTTTTGAAACTTCTTTTTGTTCTTGCAATTCTTGATTATTTTCTTGTAATTTTTGACTTATCTCTTCTATTTTCTTTGAGACTTCTTTTTGCTCTTGCAATTCTTGGCTATTTTCTTGTACTTTTTCACTTATTTCTTCAACTTTTTTTGCAATTTCTTTTTGTTCTTGTAATTCTTGGCAATTTTTTTCTACTTTTTTATTTACTTCTTCTATTTTATCTTGTATTTGGTATATTTCATCGTTTTCTTCTAATTTTTCTAATATTTCATTTCTTAAGGTTTGTATTTGTTTATTTAAATTTAAAATTGTTGCTTTTGTTTTCTCGTCTATGCTTGTAACTTCATTTTTTATTTTATTGTTTTCATTTTCGTATTTACTTGAAATTTCATTAATTTTTTTATTAATTTCTTCTTCTACTACATCATTTTTATTTTCTAAAAGTTCATTTACCTTTTCTTCTATTTGTTCAATTTGCTCATTATTATAATTTTCTTTTTCTTTTATTTCATTTATTTTCCCCTTTGTTTCATCTTGAACACTTTGGATTTCTTTTTCTAAAACCTTTATAATTCTTTTTATATCCGTAAATGTTTGCTCATATTCTTCTGCTGTATAATTGTCTTCTTGCTCATTTAATCTTTGGGTTATTTTCTTGTTTTCATCTATTATTCTATTTGCAATTTCTTCTACAAGTGATGTTAAATCCCCCATATCATTTTCTTGCTTTTCTACATATGAATTTATTTTTTTCTCAATTATTTTATTTATGTTTTCAGTAGAATTTGCATTTGATTTTCCTTGGTTATTTTGCATGCTAAAATTAAAAGTTTCAAAAATCTCTTCAAATTTACCTTCAATTAATTTTTTGCTTGAAGCTTTAACCTCTTTAATTTTTTTATTAATTTTTTCATTTTCTTCTGCATTTAATTTTTTTAAATCTTCAATTTCATTCTTAATTTCTACTATTTCCATTATTTCTTTATTCATAACTTTTTTCCTTCTCATTTTTATTGACTATATTTTATAATTTTAAATATAAATCGTCAATAGTATTTTGTCGATTATTTCACTTTTTTGTACTTATTTTTAGAAAAAAATAGAACCTATTAAAACGTAATAACACGTAATAATAGGTTTTATTTTTTGGAGGCGACACCCGGATTCGAACCGGGGATCAGAGTTTTGCAGACTCGTGCCTTAGCCACTTGGCTATGTCGCCATTTAATTAATTATATTCCATTATTTTAAAATTAGAACACAATATTTTGGAGCGGGAAACGGGGCTCAAACCCGCGACCTCTGCCTTGGCAAGGCAGCGCTCTATCAACTGAGCTATTCCCGCATTTAAATGCATACTAAATTTTATTAGTAAGCATTTAAAATAATACCAAAAATACTGTGAAAAGTCAATACTTTTAAAAATTTTTATATATATTTTTTATTGCTTTTTTAACAGAGTTCAACTCTAAATTAGCTTTTAATTTTTTGTTAATGTATGATAATAATATGCACCATGTGGTGAACCATAATTTGATTTTCTACTATATCCTGATCTTACATAAGCATTACAATTGTTATTATAACTACTTTGCTTTGATGTCATACTGCCATTGTAAAAATACACACTTGGTTTATTGGGCGTATTAGAAGCATCAACTATATATGATTCATATGATATTAATTCAGGCGTTGAATTTGTGTATGTTGTAGAACTATTTCCAATTGTTATTGCTGCTCTACCAGTTCCCTTATCACTTATTCCTATTACACATGAATATTTAGAACTAATTTTACCACCATTTATATTTATATAATTTCTACTACTTGTACTTGTGTCATTCATTTCTGCCAAAATTGCACACCAAGAAGTTGTAACACTTCCACTAGTTGTAGATGCAGTTGTATGTGAAATTGTTCCTCCTGTTATATTTATTGATGGATTTGCTTTAGATTCCGTTTTTAGTGCATGGGCAGAAGATGCATTAATTGTTCCTCCACTCATGGTAAATGATGATTGCCCATCAACTGCAACTGCCATATTATGTTTTGTATTATTTATTGTTCCACCAGTCATATTCATTTTTGCACTATCGCCATAAACTCCTATCAATGTATCTTTACATGAAGTCCTTGTATCACTTGATATTGTACCTCCTGATACATTTAATACTGATGCGCCTGAAGCATATATAGCTTTTCCCCCCAATGCTGATGTAATTGTTCCAAATTTAAAATTCAAAGTTGTATTTATAATTCTTACTGTTGGAGAACTTGAGCCTTGCACGCTCAATGTTGAACCTGATAAATCAATAGTTCCTCCATTAGAATATATTGCATTTGAACTTACTGGACTCATATCAGAATAATGTATATATGCAGTTCCATTATTACTCAATGATGTCTTATAAGAATTAAAGCTTAGATACCAACATATTAAAGTTCCATTACTACCATTATATATTCCATTTGTATTTGAATATTGTGTTGAACCTATATTAGCCTGACTAGTTGATGATGTTCCTCTAAGAGTTAACTTTCCATAATTATATATTACATATGTATTATCTTCACTCCATTCCACTCTATAAGTCCCTAAAGAAACTGTTATAGTTTTATCTGTTCTCTTATTATTAATTTTTTCTTTAACATTTTTTAATAATGTAACTGTTCCAGAAACTGTTCCATTTCCGCAAATCACTATTACTTGAAGCCGTTCCTATTGCAGATTGTAATGTTGGATATAGCACGTAACAATCTGTTTCAGTAGATACTGCAACTGGTGATAATGAAAAATTCTTATATGATACATTACCAGCATTATCTTTTAACCAAATTTTCTTAGTTGTTCCATACTTCATGTCTTCAATAACTATTGTTTTACCAGTATGAGCCTTCCATCTACTATCTGTTGATGATAATGATGTGCTTAAATCTACTGTGTCATAATAGCCAGCCATTCCTGAGTGTCCTTCTGTTATATCAAATTTAACATTATAACTTGCTGATGAGTATGAAGATGGCTTAGAAATTGAAATAGCATATTTAAAGTCAGATAATTCTGGTGCTGTATTATCAAGATATTGTTCTCCTGTAACACTAGTTCCTGCTGCTAATGAATTTCCTGAAACATCCTTTACAATACTTTGTACTATTGCAGTTCCATCATAAATTCCAGTTCCATCACTTACAGTTACACTTGTTGATGCACTTTTAATTCCCGATGTAGAAACAATAATACTTAATGATTTAGATGTTATTGATCCATTTGTTGCAGGAATTCCAACATATGTTATTCCATATGTTCCTGCTGCAAGGCCGCTTCCTTCATCACTTAAAGTAATTGTTACATTTTGTGATTTTGCATAAGTTGTATTACTACTTACTCTAATTGTTGGTGCAATTGAATCACTTATAGTTATTTCATAATTTTTAGAAACCCCATTATAATTTGTAGTTGCTGCTATAGATACTATTATATTTATTTTTGAAGAAGTATACTGATTTGCTTTATAGCCTACAGTTACAGCTGTATTATTCTTTGCCGTTGCTGCATTTTCGCTTGTAACCGTTATATAATCCGTATTTTCACTTGTAACGCTCAATGTTCCAGTTTCTGAATCTACATAACCAGATGGTGTAACTGTAAATAAACCTGTTCCATTTTGGTAACTTACACTTCCACTGTTTTCACTAAATGTCAATGTTAAATTTGCTTTATTTATTGTAAATGCTTTTGCAGCCCCTGTTAATTTATAGTTTTCAGCTTTAGCTCTTCCTCCTGTTACACTTGATATGCTTGCTGTTGAAGTGTAACTTCCTGCATTTGTTCCTGTTGTTCTTGTTACATTTATTGTTTCTCCTGTTACTCCACTTGCTGCACTTGCTGTTGGTCCTTGTGCTGCTCCATTATATGTAAATGTTATTGTTTCCCATGTTACTGCTACTTCTTTTGCCGACATTGTCCATGTTATATTCTTTGCTGCTGTTGTTCCATCACTCCATGCATGGTTTTCATCTGGGGTTGCTGTTGCTGTATAGCTTCCTGCATCTATTCCGGCTGTTGTTCCTCCCCAACTCACGTAATTTCCTGTTACTCCTGTTTGGCTTTCTCCATTATATGTTTTGTCTGCTACTGCTGCTGTTGCTGTTGTTGCTCTATTTATTATAAATGCTTTTGTATTTTCTGTTAATTTGTAATTTCCAGCCTTTGCTCTTCCTCCTGTTACACTTGATATGCTTGCTGTTGATGTATAGCTTCCTGCGTTTGTTCCTGTTGTTCTTGTTACATTTATTGTTTCTCCTGTTACTCCACTTTCCGCACTTGCTGTTGGTCCTTGCGCTGATCCATTATATGTAAATATTGTTGTTCCCCATGTTACTGCTACTTCTTTTGCTGACATTGTCCATGTTATGCTCTTGGCTGCTGTTGTTCCATCACTCCATGCATGGTTTTCATCTGGGGTTGCTATTGCTGTATAGCTTCCTGCATCAATTCCTGTTGTTGAGTTTGCCCAACTTACATAACTTCCTGTTACTCCTGTTTGGCTCGCTCCATTATATGTTTTGTCTGCTGCCGCTGCTGTTGCTGTGGCTGCTTTATTTATTGTTAAATTTGCTCCTGTATATGCTAATGTGTAATTATTTGCTAAAAATGGTGAATTATCTGCTAGGGCTAATGTATTTTGTTTTATTTCATATGTTCCTACATTTTCTCCTGCATCTCTTGATAATGCTCCACTAAATTTTGGGGTTTGTCCACTTACTTGATTACTATATGTATATGTTAATCCTGGATCTCCTGCTCCATATGTTTTTGATTTTGCTTCTGCTTTTACTGTTAATGTTCTTTTATTTACTGTTAATGTTCCATTTGTTTTTGTTATTGTATAATTTCCACTTACATCTGTTGTTCCACTTTTTACTACTGCACTACTTACTGTATTTGCTGTACTTCCTACATTTGTTATACTTCCTGTTGCTGTTGCTGTTAAGCTCTGTCCACTTACTAATGTTCCTTCTGTTAATGTTACTGCTGCATTTGTTAGCGCTGCTCCATCATATGTTTTAGTTCCATCTGATGCTTTTACTGTTATTGCTCTTTTATTTATTGTAAAATTTAATACTTTTGTTCCTGTATAATTTCCCTTTCCTGTTATTGTTACTTTTCCTGTTCCTGCATTTATATTATCTGAATATACGAATGAATAATCTGTTCCTACTGCTAATAAATTTTCTCCATCTTTTACAGTAACACTTGGTTTCTTTTCTGTTCCATCATATGTGTAACTTGTTGGATTTAATGTTGCAGTAAATGTGCTTGCATTCTTTGCAGTTATTGTTAAGTTTGTCCCCACATAAGATAATGTATAATTATTTGCCAAAAATGGTGAATTATCTACCAAAACTAATGTATTTTTATTTATTGCATATGTTCCTACATTTTCCCCTTCAGCTCTTGATAATGCTCCACTAAATTTTGGTGTTTGTCCACTTACTTGATTACTATATGTATATGTTAATCCTGGATCTCCTGCCCCATATGTTTTTGATTTTGCTTCTGCTTTTACTGTTAATGTTCTTTTATTTATTGTAAAATTTACAATCTTAGTTCCTGTATAATTTCCCTTTCCTGTTATTGTTACTTTTCCTGTTCCTGCATTAATATTATTTGAATATACAAATGAATAATCTGTTCCAACTGTTAATGTATTTGTCCCATCTTTTACAGTAACACCTGGTTTTTTTTCTGTTCCATCATATGTATAAGTTGTTGGATTTAATGCTACGCTAATTGAACTATTATCTATTGATTTGCCTGTAACTTTAATACTTTTTGAGCTAACATTTTCTACTGAATCTTTTGCCCAAATATAATATGTTCCAACTGTTAATCCTGTTTTTGTTACAGTTTGTTTTTGAGTTTGAGTAATCTCGTTCCATCCTGTTGTTGGTAAAACATTACTTGATGTAATAGCCCACTTATTAACTAATGAACTACTGTCTGATAATGTAATTTGTAATGTATCGCCATATGTTATATCACTTGCAGCTATTGTAGGTGCAGTATTGTCAACCTCTATTTTAGAATCAAATTTTGTTAATATATTTTTATTTTGTGATTTATCTGTTAAGGTATTAGCATCAACTTCAACAGTTAACACACCATTTCCAGGTATTCCTGCTAATGTTAATTCATATTGAACACCATTTGTTATATTTTGTGCACTTCCAAGTGTTTTTGTTTTTGGTGTAACAACACTACCTCCAACTTTAACAACTATATTGCTAGCAGTTAAGCTATTCCCACTATAGTTTTCGTCGGTTCCTTTTAACAATAATTTTACTGTGTTTAAATTATTAATATACTTCTTGCCATTAATTGTTGTAACTGCATAGTTTTGTGTAATTTCTTTTCCAGAAATTGATACTTCTTCCATATATGGACTTATTTCTAATACACTTACTTCCATTTTTTGCTTTTCTTGGTTTATAAGTGCTGCATAAAAAAAGCCAAAACATAAGGCTAGGCTTATCAATATAGATATACTAATAATTGTAATTTTGCTTAATTTTAAATTTTTTAATTTGCTTAGCATTATAAATACCTTCCCTTCGCAACATTTAAAAATAGTATTTTCTACATATATTTTAAGTTCTTAATTTACTAAAATCAATATAGGTATTTTATTGTATTTAAAACCGCCTTTTATCATACTAGGGATGCTTATTTGCCGTGTTTTGATGTCATATATTAAGTTTTGTTTACATTTTTATTACGTAATTTTTGACATAATCCGCAAATTTCTTATTTGCGTAAGCTTTTTTCGACTTTTTTGTATAAAAAATAAAAAAATCAGAATTTAATTATAATCTTAAATTCTGATTTTTATTTTATTCTACAGACTCAACTTCTATTGTCCAAACAGGAAGTATATCATCTACTATTACTTTACATGTTGCTGTTAATCCTGCATTTGCTTCTTTTACTGTTATTGTACATTCACCTTGTTTTAATGCAGTTATTGTTCCATTACTTATTGTAGCAATATTTGCATCATTAGTTGAATAGCTTAATGTTCCTAAAGAAGCTCCTGTTATTGTTAAAACTTTTGTTTTATTTGTTGTAGTATTTAAATATACTTGCGTTGGATTTACTGCAATTGTTGCCTTTACTAATATTGTACTATAAACTGAATTTGCTAAAGTTGTTTTTGCTCCATAACCGCTTCTATATGTTTTTGACCCTGCTACATTAAATGCAACATCTATTCCATTATATGTAGTCTTTGATGTACCTTTTATAACTCCGCAATTAAAGTTTAGTTTTGAACTTGTTCCTGTTAAATTTATACCATAGCCTGCTGTTGCCTCTATTACAGGAGCTTCAGCACTTACTATAGAGTTACTGTTATTTCCTATATTTACAGTTGCAGCTTGCAAACTACTAATTGCCGCTGTTTTACCTTTTATTGTTCCTCCTAATATATTAATTGTTCCAGCACCTGTTTGCCCTATTGCTACAGCTCCACTTGAATAAATTGTTCCATCATTTACTGTTAAATTTCCTCCATTTAATGTAAATGTATTAGTAGCAGATGTTGTAAATCCTCCTGTACCATTAATTGTTACTGTTTTTGCATTATTTACGGTAATTGTTGCATTTCTTGTAACTGTTTTTCCATTAGTATTTATCGTTACATTTTTATCAATTATTACAGTAGATATATCTGTATTTGTTTGTAATATTGTTATTGTTGATCCATCACTATCTGCTTTTGCTACAGCTTCTGCAAGAGTTTTAAAGTAATATGAACCATTTTTGGTTGTTACACTATAATTTGCTAAAGACCATTTTGCATATAATGTTATATTTCCACTTGGAGTATATGTGTTTCCAGCTGTTCCAACAAGTGTTGTAGTTGCTTGTTCTTTATACCAACCTTCAAATACATAATTTGCTCTTGTAAGTGTTGGTAATGTTACTTTAGCACTGCTTACAGTATTATCCCACATAGCATATAATGTCACAGTTCCATTGTTAGTACTTGTTAAGTTTGTTACACTTTGTCCATTTGTATATGCATTTCCTGTTCCATCATTTTTTAAATTCCAATCTTTAAATGCATATGTTGATTTTGCTGTTTGGCTTGTGCTTCCTTCATAATTTCCATTAAATGTTACTGTATACTGTCTTACATAACCATTTAATGTTAAGTTTTGTGCTTTGTCATATGTATGTGTTGAACTTGCAGTCGTTCCTCCTGTTGCTCCATTTCCATTATAGTTTACTGTATATGTATTTGCAGTAACCTTTGGTGTCATTGTAATATTTCCTGCTGGCATTGTAAAGCTTCCTGATTGTCCAGTTATATTAGCTTGCATACTTGTATTACTGCTTTCCCATTTGCTCCATGTATAACCTGTATTTACTGTTGCTTTTAATGTAATTACAGTTTCATAATAATAACTTCCAGTAGCTGTACTTCCAGCATTACTTACACCTATCAAAGATCCTAATGTAAATGTATATTTATTTCTAGAATATTCATACACAACTACTGTTGTTCCATCACCTTTTATTGTTACTGTTTGTTTTTCAGGTGCTGTAAATCCAGTATATGTATTAGTTTCTGGTGTTACATTACTATCTGTTGTTCCTGCTTTTTCTACAACTTCTACTTTTCCAGCTATTGGTGAATTTCCTTCTGGATATGTTCCATCTAAATTCATCTTTTTGTGTACGACTGTATATTTTGTATCTGTATTTGCAATCCATTTTGCATATAATGTTGTATTTGCTCCAATACTGTAACTTGCTCCACCATTTCCTGCTTTTGTTTTTAAGCTTTCATCTGTATACCATCCATCAAATGTATATCCAGCCCTTACAGGTGTTTCCAATGTCACACTTGGATTATTCCATTTTGCATATAATGTATGATTACTTGCTGTTGTTACTTTTGATGCACTAGTTACAATATTTGTATATGCTTCTTCTTTATACCAACCATTTAAGCTACATGCATATTGTTTATTAGAATTTGCCTTTCCTGCATATTTATAATTATATGTCAATGTGTATGTTTTTGCAGTTAAGCCTTCTTGTCCATTTACTGCTGGTAAATTTCCATATGTAGATGAGTAATTTACCTTTTTAGTATTTGTTGTAATTGTTCCACCTTTTGGTTCAAATGTTACTGTATATTCTTGACCTTGTAATATTTTACCATTTGCAACCAATGATAGATTTTGTGTTCCCATTGAAAATTGTTTTGTGCTTTCTGTTTCATATTGCACACCGTCTTTTGTCCAATTTGCAAAGCCATATATATAATAAATATCATTTGCTTTTACATTTGCTTTTATAGTTACATTTTGTCCCCATTTATAACTTCCAGCTCCTGTTACACTTGAAATATAGTCATTTTTACTTAATTCTAAAGTAAATTTATTTCTTGTGTAATATAAGCAAATTTTTGTACTACCATCTGGTTTTACAGTTGTGCTTGTAATAACTGTTCCAACACCTGATGTTCCTCCTACTAAGTTTCCTCCAGCAAATGTTGTATTTGCTATTTCTAAGCTTTTAGCTTCTGTACTTATGGTAAGTGTACTATCTGTTGTTCCTGTTTTTGTAGTTGTATCATATAAAGTATATGTATTGTCATTTGCATTTTCTAAATAACGACTTACTGTATATTTTGTATTAGTACTTGGTTTAAATATTCTGTATACTGTTGCTCCACTTGTTGTTACTGTTGCTGTTGTTGAACTGTCATATAAGTAGCCTTTATAATATGCACCTTCTGTTGTATCTGTTCCTTTACTTGCACCTGTTACTTGTGTTCCAAAGTTTACACTTTCCTTATTTGTTCCTAATACTTTTCCTGTTGTACTTCCTACTACATCTTTATATGTTACTTCATATTTATTTGGTGTTTTACTTGCACTTGCTGTTAATGTTATTGCTGTTCCATCTGGTATTGCTGGCCATGTAAATGATCCATATGGGTTTACTGTACTGCTTTTTACATATGTTTCATTATTACTTGTCCATTTACTAAATGTTACTGTATGTCCTTCTATTGTCATTGTTTTTGCTATTAAACTTGGTACTGTTGCTCCATAGTAATATTTTACACTATTTTGTACTGTAACACTTTCTATATTTTCTCCTGCTACTGTCTTTAATGTTCCACTTGTACGTGCATAATATAATTTTATTACTCTTGTTCCATCACCTTTTATTGTTGTACTTGTTACTGTTTTTCCATCTACTTGTCCATAACTATAATATATTCCATTTGTAACTAATAGTGTACTATCTTTTAGGTTTGCTATTGTAACTTCGCTGTCTGTTGTTCCTGTTTTTGTACTATCTACTTTTGTTGCTTCTTCCTCATATGTTCCATCTGTTTTCATTACATAGTGCTCTACTGTATATTTTGTTTTATCATATGCTGTAAATATTCTATATACTGTTGCTCCACTTGTTGTTACTGTTGCTGTTGTTGCACTACTATATACATAACCTGCATAGTATTTTCCAACAGTTACATCTGTTCCTTTACTTGCTCCTGTTACTTGTGTTCCAAAGTTTGCACTTTCTTTACTTGTTCCTAATACTTTTCCTGTTGTACTTCCTACTACATCTTTATATGTTACTTC
>OJNH01000581.1_pt1 | contig 32019 bp, 27 predicted proteins | sample 1597361 | NCBI WGS metagenome assembly OJNH01 (sample SAMEA2452136, study PRJEB22498) | human gut metagenome | biome: human feces; feature: human gut; material: feces | place: Australia | collected 2012
TCGCAAGGGAAGTCATTCATGGTGACTGGGGAAATGGTTCTGACAGAAAGAAAAGAATCACCTCTGCCGGATATGATTATTCCGCAGTACAGAAAAGGGTAAATGAACTCCTGAAATAAGGATATGGCTGATGGTCAGTAATGGCTGTCAGCCGTATTTTTTTCCATTTATGCCAAGGAAAGAAAGGTGAAAGGTATCGCAGATTGTACTTGCTATTATTGGCTTTCAGAGTGATATATAGACTACCCAAAGAGAAAGGAGTGGCAGAATTTGGAGATTCAGATAAGGGAAGGAAACAGCAGACAGAAGCAAAAACTTAAGGTATGCGCCTACTGCCGTGTCTCAACGGATGCGGATGAACAGGAAAATTCATTGGAAAACCAGATCAGGCATTATAAAGAAGTCATTACCAGTAATCCTGATTACGAGTATGCCGGAGTTTACAGTGACTTTGCCATATCAGGATTCAAGGAAAAACGTCCCGGTCTGCAGAAGATGTTAGCAGATGCCCGTAAGGGAAAAATAGACCTTATATTAACAAAATCCGTATCACGGTTCGCAAGAAACACCTCAATCGTTCTGGAAGCTACACGAAAGCTGAAAGAACTGAATGTTGGTGTTTTTTTTGAACTCCAGAATATCAATACCCTGTCAGGGGAAGGCGAGCTTATGCTTACGATCCTTGCTGCATTTGCACAGGCAGAAAGCGAGAGCGGAAGCGTTGGTGCAAAGATGGTGTACCAGAGAAAGTACGAGGCAGGGATTCCCGTGCAGTACCTTGAGCGGTCTTTCGGATTTAAGAAGGATGAGCGGGGAGTCTATATTGCAGATGAAGAGGAAGCGGTATGGGTAAGAAAAATCTATGATATGGCAGCACAGGGATATACTCTTGCAGCTATTAAGCGCTACCTGAACGAAAATAATGTAAAAACGGTGGGTGGTGCAAAATGGCTTGATAGCACGGTGCTTCGTATTTTGGAAAATGAAATCTATAAAGGCGATTATATCATGCATAAGTATTTTGTAAATGAAGAAAGAAAACTGGTCAGAAACAGGGGAGAAGTAGATGCCTGGTACATCGAGGATGACCATGAAGCCATTGTTTCCCCAAAACTCTGGCAGAGAGCACAGGACGCACTGGAAGCAAAGCGGGATTATCTTGCGGAAGGCTCAGTGATCGAAGAATTCACGGAAGAAAATTATCCATACATGAACAGGATCTATTGTGCCAGATGCGGACACCCGCTTTACAAAAGGATCTACAGTAACGGCAACAGGCTGAACTGGGGATGCAGCGGTACAAAGCGGTATGGGAAGTCTTTCTGCGAGGGGATAAACATTCCGGACGGAGTCTTGCGAGGGGCATGGCATTTTGATGAAAATATGTATATAGGGGAAAAACAGACAGATAAGGGAAAAAAGGAATTTACCTATCTGAAAGAAGCTTCATGGAAAAGAAGGCATAAGAAGAAAGAGCCGGAGCCGATTCCTGAAAATACGGAAACAGAGTATCCGTACAGGGAGAAGATCTTCTGCGGATTATGCGGAAGCAGACTCGTGAGGCATGTAAACACCAAAAACCATAAGGTCATATGGGTATGCAACGGGAGAAAGCGGAAGGGGAAAGACTTCTGTGATGGGACAAGGGTTCCGGATACCATTATAAAGGGATGGGGAGAAATCAAAAAAGATATTTATATTCAGAGAAAGGATGATAAGAATGGCAAGAAGCGTTACAGTTATACCAGCAAGAAGCCAAAAGGTGCGGACAGGGCATAAGGCGGTACAGGAAAAGAAGATAAGGGTGGCAGCCTACTGCCGTGTGTCAACGGATCAGGAAGACCAGCTCCATAGTTTTGAGGCACAGGTCGAGTATTATACAAAATATATCAACGAGCATGAGAATTATGAAATGGCCGGCATTTATGCAGATGAGGGAATTTCCGGTACGAATACAAAGAAAAGGGAACAGTTCAAAAAGATGATCGCAGACTGCGAGGACGGTAAGATAGACCTTGTCATAACAAAATCCATCAGTCGTTTTGCAAGGAACACGCAGGACTGCCTGGCATATTCCAGAAAATTAAAGAACTTGGGGATCGGCATCATATTTGAGAAGGAAAACATCAACACGCTGGATTCCACGGGAGAGCTTCTGTTCACCATCTTAAGCTCCCTTGCACAGGATGAATCGAGAAACATTTCAGAAAACTGTAAATGGGGCATCCGCACGAAATTCAAGAACGGTGAGATGCATCTCAACACATTCAAGTTCCTCGGATACGATAAGGATGAGAACGGGAAGCTTGTCATCAATAAGGAACAGGCAAAGACAGTGAGAAGGATATACAGGGACTTCCTTATCGGAATCAATCCGGCACAGATTGCAAAGGAACTGACGGAAGAGAAAGTTCCGGGATGTCTGGGGCAGACAAAATGGTATCCAAGCACGGTCACAGGGATTCTAAAACAGGAAAAGCACATGGGTGATGCACTTCTGCAGAAGACCTATACGGCAGACTTCCTTACCAAGAGACAGGTCAGAAATAACGGTGAGATCGCACAGGTTTATGTAAAGGACAGCCATAAGGGGATCATAGATAAGCAGACATGGAATGCGGTACAGGAAGAATTCGACCGCAGGGAAAAGTTCATGGAATCGCACGGCACGGACAGGTACAGTTACGGTGCGGACTGTATGCCGTTCTGTGAGAAGGTGTTCTGCGGGGAATGCAAAAGCCTGTTCACGAGACATTCATGGAGCTCAAGGGGAATCGTACAGTGGCAGTGCAAGAACCACAGGAAAGACGGGAAAGTGGCATGCACGAATGCCTATGTGGATAATGCAGACCTGGAAAAGGGATTTGTAAAAGCATTCAACAGACTGGTCACGGACAGGGATAAGCATATGGAAAGATGGCAGCAGATGAAGTCGGACGGGACACCGCTTGAAAAGATCAGGGCGGGGCAGATGATGGAAGCCGTGGGAAATGAACCGCTTACCAGATTCGTCCCGGAGATCGCACAGCTTGTCCTCTGCGAAGTGACGGTGCTTGGTGCGAAAAAATATGAGTTCTTCTTTCTGGAAGGCAGCAGGGTAAAGGTTTCCGTGTAAATCACCCGGAAACCCCGCTGTTATGAAGTCCAAACAGCTCCATCTGGCTGCTTTCACCGTCCGCATCCCCAGGCTCAGGAATGTCGGACGGTTCTTCTTCCATGTCCTTTTTATGCGGAAGTTTATGAGTATAAAGTTTATCCCAGGTAAGCGGATTCCGGCTTTTTTTGTTGTAGTATATCAGTATGGCTTCCGCAAATCCGAGTGAGCCGGAACGCCTGTCCTTTGCAGTGCGGGCGAGTTCCTTGATGGATATCCTTCCGAGCTTTTCCTTAAATACATCATCTTTTATGGCATCACCATAAGCATTAAGGAAACGTGCCAGTCCGTTCATCATGTTTGCGCTGAAGGACTGGGATGCCCCTTCCCATGTGGCTGCAATGAGACGGATGACATGGTCGAGCATATGGTAGCCGTATTTGTCGTGGATGTTTTCCAGGGTTGCGACAGCACAGATACCGCCTGGGGTCGTGGTGGATGCGATGGTAAGGTCATAGGATTCCACCAGGTCACGGATGATGAGCTGTTTGTCATTGCCGGCCTCTATGTTTGCCATGAATATCTCATAAGGCAGCAGGGGCTTTACATATTTCATCTGGTTTGCAAAGATATCCGCTTCATGTTCATATCCGAGGTCATCGTATACCATGCACCACACGGGTGTCTCCCTGGATCCTGAAACGAGGGCAACGATCTCAATGGTGTGCTGCCCGTTGAATACATAGTTGATGCCGTTCCTCCGGCTGACCTTTACGGGATTTATCTGGTACAGGTCAAAGTTGGCGGCAGCACGCTGGACATGGTGCTGTGAGAGGTTGCGCTGGTATTCCTGGTTGGATACGAGATTCCTGATAGGGATCTGTTCAAAGTGTACTTTTGGGACGAACTGCATCAGGTCAATGGCCTGTGGCGTTTGTCCGGCTGTCTGTTCTTCTGTCATCTGGATCATCCTCCTCAAGCTGCGAAAGCAGTCTGGTTATTTTTCTTGTTAGGTTTAACAGCTGCATCTTCACTTCACGCCTTGCATTAACTGAGGTGGAAGGAAAATCTGTAAGTTCCATGGTCCTTGATATGGTCTTTGACCATGAAGGTATCGTAAATTTAAGGCTTTCGAGTTCTGCATCCGGGTCAGTGGCGGGCATCTGCTTAATTCCGGCTTCGGCACTTTCCTTTTCCCGTTTTATCCTTCTTGAGTCCGTTTTTCCGGTGGGAAGCCTCTGCCATCTGAGTTCGTGCCGGAGCTGGGAGTATCCGATGCGGTCTATAGATCCGCTGTCCAAGAGCCTTTTCAGTCCGTTGATATCCTCAATGGGAAGACGGGAGAGTTCTATGATATTTTCATGGGATACACGGAGTTTCCCGTTTAATATCTTTTCTGCAATCTCCGGGCTTTTCCGTTTCAGGTCATCGACAGCACGGGCATAAATATCATATTTTGTCACGGTGGAAAAACCAAAATTAAATTCATTGCCTATGATGGTGGCAATATCTGTCTTACGGACATATTTCTGTGACACCTGTCCGTCTGCATTCAGTTCCGTGTCAGGATGTTTTTTCATGAATTCATCACTGGCAGTATTCATGTCCGCACGGAACAGTCTGCCTATCAGGTATTTTTTGTATTCCCCGGTAAGGTCTGTACGTTTGAGCTGTTCATGGCAGATAAAAGAGACTGCCTTATCACGGCTTTCAAACGTGATGCACCGGATGTTGAAATGGATATCCCATTTCGTACAGATCTTATACCGCAGACGGCCGTCAAGTATGATACCGTTCCATACACATACAGGCTCCAGGCATCCGTGGTCAAAGATGTTTTCTTCGAGTTGTTCCAGGTACTTTTCTTCCCTTGGCTGTATCAGCTCATCAAATTCCGAATCCGTCTGAAGTTCCGGGACTGGTCTGTTGTTCATACTGATTCCTCCGTTCGGGTCATATCATCTACAAGCACGCATTCATTCATGGAAAAGCTGGCAAGGCATTCTTTTGGATTCAGTGCACCGTAGATACGGTAGCTGCGGTTATCCTCCAGATATATGCCCGTATGCCGTAATGCCTGTAAAAGTTCCGTACTGTATAATTCGTAACAGTAACGGCTGTCGGCTTTACTGTAGCGTACACGGTGGGCAAGGTAATCCTTACGCACACTTTTCCTTATAGCAATCATGCTGTCCTGTGGGTTTACAAGCAGCTGGATATACTCCGGGTCACCGAGCATATGGAGCGTGAGCTTGTGTATGCGTATCCTGTTTTTCTTTAAGTCAATGCATAGGACCGGCTTCAAAGAGGTTTCTCTGTTCATAATGCTGTTCCTCCTTTTCTGGATGTTCTGTTGTTTCTTCTTCCGGTTCAGCGGTGTTGTTTTCGGAGATGCCGAACACCGCATAACCGTCAAACATGTTGACCTGTAAACTGCTCTGGTGTTCCTCGACAGGCACACCGAACTGGTTCTGCCATTCTTCCGGATAGCTTGGCGTGCGGGACGCTTTTATCTTTCCGTCTTCCTTCTCCTCACGCACGAAGATCTCAGGCGTGGTGAGGTCAAAGACAAAGAGCAGTTCATTGTCTGACCGTATCAGCTTCCCAAGCAGTTTATAGCGGTAGGATGAATTCCATCCCATAAGCGACACGACCTTGGCAAAAAAGATACGGCAGGTGATCTGTCTAGGAGAGCGTTTTGCCGTTGCGGAACACCACCGGAAGGAATCTTTCTCATCCTCCTGGCATGGACGCACCGCCAGTTTCTTTTCATCCGGGTTTACGAGTATCTGCACGAAATCCGTATCCGGGAGCTTTTTTATGCAGGCGGTGTTTACGGATACCTTGCTGGAATTAAAAGTAAAGGACGGTTCATAGGTATGGGCAAAGAACTCGCCTCGGACGACCTGATACCCGTCATAGCTGAAAGCATCATCCTCGGTCACGGGAATGGTATTCTTTTCATCGTTTGTCTGTATGTTCATCTGCGTTCTCCTTCATATCTGACATGATCTGTTTAATATTCTTTTCGATGTCATTTTTACTGGTGACCTGTATATCAGTGTCGTTGTATGTTACCGGGGCATGGGAGGTATCCGGGTCTTTACGTCCGGTGAATCCGGCAAGTTCCTCTGCCTGTGCGTGGCTGTAATAATTGCTCCCGAATGTGTCTGCCCAGTCAGGCGGATAGGCTCGGACATTTCTCTGCTGGTTGTCCGTAAAGGGTTTTACGGCCGGATCCGCATCCGGTGCACCGACCATGTCATTGGGGATGAATATCTCCGGTTCGGAAAGGTTGAAGAGCAGTACGGCATCATTCCCGCTGCCACGTTTTACCCCCGTGATGCGGTAACGGCAGTCATCGTTCCAGCCGAGGAGGGAATAGAGCGTGGGAAGAAATGCAGTCCCGCTGATCTCACGTGGAGAGTTTTTGCCGTCTTTCTTTTTAGACCACTGCATGGCATTCCGGCAGTCTTTCCCCGCATTCCTTACGGCAAAGACCAGTTTCTTTGGATGTATGAGCAGTTCCACAAGCGTGCTGTCAAGTTTGCGGACGGCAGGAGCGGAAAATCGGATATCTCCCTGGCTGAAGGTAACGGTTATACGGTCCGTGCTGTCAAAAAACTGTGAGCGTGCGATCTCATATCCACGCAGGTCAAATTCACCGGATTTTACTTCCACATGACCGGAAGACGGGCCGGACTGTTCCGTGCCGTCATAAACACTGGAAGATGCATTCATGTAATCCGTTTCCTTAAATCCCGCCCATCTGGGGTTGATGGATACAAACCCTTTCAGGACACCTCCCGGAATGACCTTCAGCTGCGGAAGGATCCCTTTGTTCCCATACTTGGCATTGCTGATCAGTCTCTGGACCGCAATAAAGTCATCCCTTGATACGATGGCTTCGTGATGGTCGCGCTTCCGGTACTGGGGACGGTTCTGCATATTCTTCTTTGATTTGTGGTTGAGGTAGTTCGGAGTGTAGGTCTTATGTGCAAGGACATCACCGCAGTGTCTTTCATTCTGCAGTATCTGAAGGATGGAACCGGGAGACCATACGGTGTTCCCCTTTTTGGTCTCACAGCCGAGTTCCGTCAGGGTATCGGCAATCTCCTGACAGGTGCATCCGTTTAAGTACATCATAAATATGAGTTTTACGATCTTTGCTTCCCCTTCATTAATGATAAGGTTTCCGTCTTCATCATGGTCATACCCGAGGAGTATCGGTGTAAGGAAGATCCCCCTGCGGAAACGCATCTCAATGGATGCATTCATGATCTCACTCTTGGTATGGCTTTCTTCCTGTGCAAGTGTGGCCATGAAGGAAAGCACCATCTCACTTTTGGGGTCAAAGGTGTTGAGCCTTTCTGTTTCAAAGAAAACACCGACAGGATGGGGGAGTGCGAGAAGCTCCCTGACATAGCCGATGCAGTCCACCACATTCCGGGCAAAACGTGATACGCTCTTGGTCACGATGAGATCTATCTGACCTTTTTTGCAGTCTTCGATCATCAGCTTGAACTGGTCACGGTGCTGGAGTGAAGTGCCGGAGATGCCTTCATCCGCATAGATCTGTACCAGTTTCCAGTTCGGACTCTTACTGATGACATCATGATAATGGTTCTTCTGCAGTTCATATGAAGATGTCTGCCTTGGATCATCCGTTGACACCCTTGCATATACGGCAACACGCTGTTCATTTTCCACTGCAAATATATCTTCCTGCGGAAGGGCAGGGATCACGTCAAGTTCATCCGGGTTGATGCCTTTATAGCGTTCCCTTATCTTACTTTTCTGGTCGGCAACTGAGCCGGCTTTCTGCTCGTTTTCGTTCATGACTTACCACCTTTTATTTCTGTGCTGGATTTTATTATAAAATTTTCATGCCGAAATAAAATAGACTATACGGACAGCCATATCCCTATAGTCTATTTCAAAGAAAATTTATTTGTGTGAAAATAGTGTGCCTTTATCTGTGCCTGTCACTGGAAGCAAGCTCCCAGCCGTTTTTGTGCATGGTTTCAAGGCTTGCTTTTATAAGTTCATAGATGAATCTTTTCTCATTTTCAGAGCAGTCTTCCATGAGCATATCGATGTCTGTCTGGTATGCAGCCGGATTGTTCATCTGCACTCCGGCAAGCAGTTCATCCACGGTAATGCCGAGAGCATTCACGATACGGATGATGGATTCTAGGCTTGCTTTTCTTTTTGCATTTTCAATGTGGCTTATGTAGGAGACAGAAAGGTCGGTCATTTCCGCAAGCTGTGCCTGTGAAATATGATTCTGCTCCCTTACTTCCTTGATACGGTATCCTATCTGCCTGTGATTGACAGATATCTGCGTCTGATTCATAGATTGTACCTCCTGTTTTCTTTTTCTTACGCAAGGTAAATTATCTATCAATGAGTGCAAAAAAGTTGTGTAATTTAATAAAGCGTAATGGAGTAAAAGGAAAACAGGGGATAGGAAAGTGCGAAATATGTCGAACGATTTTTATTGAAGGATACGGATGCAGATGGTATGCTTATAACTGGAACAAGATGATATAAGAATGATGGAAACAAGGTAAATCAAGGTTCTGTCATGATACAAAACTGAACTGCATAAATCTGCCGTTCATATTTTTTTACCTAGATACTCCACTGCACTAGAGTAAATTACGAAAGAAATATGGTTCTAATAATTCTTCTGCGTAACGGTTACAATATGTATATCGTACAGATAGAAGAGAGGTGTAATTTACTTGCGTACAGAGGAGTACATACCAAAGAGGGTAAAAGAATTATGCAGCAAGCATAAAGTCTCCAAATACAGACTTGCACAGCTCACGGATATGTCGCAGACAGCGTTGGCAAATATAATGAATAAGAAGAGCATACCTACAGTACCGACCCTGGAAAGAATCTGTGATGCATTCGGAATTTCAATCGCACAGTTCTTTGCCGGAGATGGTATGCGGCCTGACCTGACGGATGAGCAAGGTGAATTATTGGAGATATGGGATGACTTAAATGCGGATGAACGCAGAATACTGATGAACTTCGTAAGGACGCTGAAGAAGTAAGGGGAAGCAGTTTGATTGTATCTGACAAGACTGGCTTCCCTTTTTCTATGCATTCCGGTGACCACGGAAAGTGATGAGGATGTATATGAGAGTACAGGATGAGGAATTCAAAACCATGATCTACGATCTGATGAACGGACATTATGATCTGGATAAATTTAATTGTGAGGAAAGCAGTGTGGTAGAGAATGAATTTGCAGAAGGCAGATACTGTGAAAAACTCTATAGTGAAATGCTTGCAGCCTATGGAAGGATATGCCAGAGACTGCATGAGCCGTCCGGTGAGGACAGGGACGTGGAAATCATAATAAATAATCTGCTGGATATGGGCAGATACCAGAGCATGAAGATGTTTAGTTATGGAGCATTCTTTACTGAAAAACAGAATCAGCAGTAAGACGGAACACAAAAAATAGTGTGGCTACGATTTGACAGCCACGCTATTTTTTGTTACAAATATAGTGGTGTTATACAATGCGTATAACAGAGAGCCGCAAACATGGTTTTGCGTGATTAGACAAATCTCAAGAATAAGCAAATCTGGGGTGTTCAAAGGGGGTATATCCCCTAGTGGGCTATCCCCCTTAGCATTGTATGCTGACTATCCCTTTATAATAAGTAGTTACGCCATCTATATTGGACAGGAAAAACCCCCAGACGGGTTTACATGTGAAGGTAATGCTGCGTGGTTAAATGAACATATAACCTTTAAGGTATCCGATGTTACACCGAAAGAATACAGGAATCTGATGGATTGGGCAGGCTGGAATACTTCAGAACCGGAAATAAAGGAAGAGACCTGTTGTAATTTGCAGGGGGTATATGGAGAAGTAACATCCGTTACGACTCCGGTCACAAGTGGAAAAGTAGCATTTTCTGGCAAAGCAATGTCGCAATGCAAGCTTACTGTAACGGCTGGCGCAGGTGTGCGTGTGTGCAGGTTGGATGCTTACAGGGATGGTGTTTTGTATGACACCATGTATGTCGCTGCAAAGCCATATGATGAAGCTGGAAATCTTCTTGATACAGAATTGTACACAAAGGTTCGGAGAAATGTAGAGCAGAAGCTCTGGACGGATGATATGTCAAATTATGATAAGCTGGATGCTCTTGCAGATTATATTTCAACAACAGCTCATTATCCGAAATATAAATGCACTCAAAAAGAGGTGAATCCGACCCTGTGGGATAGCTTTGCGGTTGATGATGTCGCACTTTATTATGATATGTTTAATATGCCGGTTCTGAACCGCGCGATGGCATTGCGTGGCGGCATCATAACCTGTGTGGCTGTAGATATTGTCTGTGCAGCAGCAGAGGAGGATCTGGGTCTGAAATATCTGTATGATAAAGCGACAGATACGGTTGCTGAGGGTGAAGGCGTATGGCTTGCGATCGGATCAGCCAGTACCAATCCGGGTGCAGGAGCACACGAATCTCTGGCATATAAGAATGCGGATGGTGATATCGTATATATCGATGCACATGGCTGTCTGAATAAGGTAATCAGAGACTAAAATGAAATAAATTTAAGGATGCAAAACGTCAGGCGGTATGGTATAGTAAGGATAACTTTTTTTCTGATGAACAATAGACGCGGAGGTTACAAGGAAATGTCTCAGATAACGAAACGTGCGTTGGAAGCATCACTGAAGAAGCTTCTTACAAAGAAACCGCTTGACAAGATCACAATAACCGATATTACAGAAGATTGTGGTATTAACCGGATGACATTTTACTACCATTTTAAAGATATCTATGATCTGGTAGAGTGGGTGTGTGTGGAGGATGCAACGAGGATACTGGGTGAGAATAAAACCTATGATACCTGGCAGGAAGGCTTCCTTCGTATCTTTGAAGCGGTGAGCGAGAATAAGACATTTATGATGAATGCATATCATTCGATCAGCAGAGATCAGGTAGAAAAATATCTGTACAGTCTGACGTACGATCTGATGATCAAGGTTATTGATGATAAGGCAAAGGACATGCAGGTTCGTGAAGAAGATAAGAAGTTCATTGCAGATTTTTACAAATGCTCCTTTGTCGGCGTATTGCTTGAGTGGATTGAGAATGGCATGAAGCAGGATCCGCATGTAATCGTAGATAAGATAGGACTGGTGATGCATGATAATATTACCAGAGCACTGGAAGCATTTCGGACGGATGCCTTTCACAAAAAAACAGAGAGCTGACAGATACATTGAAAAAACAATGTGTCTTATTTTTCAGACCGGTTATCCCATCAAAACAGGGGAAATGATAAAATTTTAGACAGAACAAGTACCGTGAATATATTTTTATCACGGTACTTTTTTTGTTTATTGAGGGCAAAAACGGGGCATCTTATAATAAAGACAGTTTTTGAGATAACCGGTCTGTTTGCAGGCAGGCTGTATAGATTGGAGGTAATTCGTATGTATTACGCAAGTGGAAATTATGAAGCATTTGCCAGACCAAAGAAGCCGGCGGGTGTGGATCAGAAATCGGCATATATTATAGGTTCGGGACTTGGTGCATTGGCGGCAGCCTGTTTTCTGGTAAGAGATGGACAGATGAAAGGCTCACATGTACACATTCTGGAGAAAGACCCGATTCCGGGCGGTGCATGTGATGGTTATCAGTACAGCGATATTGGCTATGTTATGCGTGGCGGACGTGAGATGGATAACCATTTTGAGTGTATGTGGGATCTGTTCCGTTCGATTCCGTCCATTGAGACAGAGGGTATCAGTGTACTGGATGAGTATTACTGGCTGAATAAAGCAGATCCAAACTATTCTTTGTGTCGGGCAACTGAGAATCAGGGACAGGATGCACATACCGATAAGAAATTCGGATTATCCGATAAGGGTGCAATGGAGATCATGAAGCTGTTCTTTACCCCGGATGAAGAATTATATAATAAACGGATCGATGAGTATTTTGATGAAGAAGTGCTCAACTCTAACTTCTGGATGTACTGGCGGACGATGTTTGCATTTGAGAACTGGCATTCTGCACTTGAGATGAAGCTCTATATTAAGCGTTTTATCCATCATGTCGGAGGACTGCCGGATTTCACGGCACTTCGTTTTACCAAATATAACCAGTATGAGTCCATGATTCTTCCGATGGTAAAATATCTGGAATCATTCGGTGTGGTGTTCCATTATAATACCAAGGTTATAAATGTGGAATTCGAGATCGAAGCAGGAAGAAAGCTGGCAAAGAAGATTGATATTATCCGTGACGGTGAAGCAGATGCGATCGATCTGACCGAGAATGATCTGGTATTTATCACAAATGGCGGCTGCGTGGAGAATTCTTCATACGGAAGTCAGAACAAACCGGCTGAATTCAAGACCGAGATCCGTGAGGGTGGCGGATGGGATATGTGGAGGAAGATCGCAGCGCAGGATCCATCCTTTGGACATCCGGACAAATTCTGCTACGATCCGGAGCAGTCAAACTGGATGAGCGCAACGGTGACGACATTAGATGAAAAGATTCTCCCGTATATTAAGAAGATCTGTAAGAGAGATCCGCTCTCAGGCAAGGTAGTTACAGGTGGTATTGTGACTGCGAGAGATTCCGAATGGCTGCTTTCCTGGACGATCAATCGTCAGCCGCAGTTCCGTAATCAGCCAAAGGGACAGGTGCTTGTATGGGTATATGGCTTATTCTCGAATAAACCGGGTGATTATGTAAAGAAGACCATGCGGGAATGCACCGGTAAGGAGATCTGCGAGGAATGGCTCTATCATATCGGGGTACCGGAGGAGGAAATACCGGAGCTTGCCGAACACAGCGCAAATACGGTGCCGGTTATGATGCCATATATCACGGCATTTTTCATGCCGCGTGAGAAGGGCGACCGTCCGGATGTCGTACCGGAGGGCGCGGTAAACTTTGCATTTCTTGGACAGTTTGCAGAGACAGCAAGAGATACGATATTTACAACCGAGTATTCGATCCGGACAGGTATGGAAGCAGTATATACTCTGTTGAATATCGATCGTGGTGTGCCGGAGGTCTGGGGCAGTGTCTATGATGTCCGCGACCTGTTAAATGCGACAGTGGCGATCCGGGATGGAAGAAAGATCACAGATATGAAGCTTGGTCTGAAAGAAAAGATCGCGATGAAAGAGCTTTTAAAGGCGGTAGAAGGAACCGATGTCGAGAAACTGCTGCGGGAGCATGGAGCGATATAGGAACAAGACCTGCGCAAAGAAAGTATTACGAGAATAGAATGAAAAAGTAGCAAAAAGCATCTGCCGGAGCATGGATGATAGAAATTCATGACGGGTGGATGCTTTTATTTATATATAGTGATATAATATTAATATTCATAACACTTGCATATGTAAGGAAAATAAAAGGAGGAAGGCGAATGAAAAATCTATTCAAAAAAACATTGTTAGCAATTACTGCGATCCTGTTGTGTGGAATGTTATATGTGACAGGCTCCAGTGTGAGTCTGGCGGCGACGGATGCTGAATCAGCACAGGAAACAGGAGAAAATGCAGAGCTGACAGGAGCGGCATCAGGTGTCAGACACGTTGCTGCAAGGGGAATGTATCATTCAGGTGATTTTATTTATTTTAAATCATCGAAAGGAATACTTGCTTATAATCTAAAAAAGCATACTGCCCGCTATGTGGTAAAGGGTGAAGGTATAGGCAGTTTTTTGGTAAACAAGGGTTATCTGTATTACAATGTGAATAAAAAAGCTGACTGGGGCATTTACAAAATAAAAACAACCGGAAGTTCCAAACAAAAGCGGTTATGTAAAGATGGAAATTTAGGCTTTATCCGGAACAATCGTCTTTATTATGGACATTCCGGTTTATGTTCCATGAAGCTGGACGGAACAGATAAGAAGTGCCATATGAGAGTAAGGGATAATGCAAATGGAATGGTGTTCTATTATAAAGGCAATTATTATTACAGCGTATTTCCGTATTTAACTGAGTCGTACTCAGTTGATTCAAAATTTAAACATAAAAAGAAATATAAGCCCGGAAATGACAAGGTGAACGCTGCATTTGTCAGAGCCTTTGATGATATGCAGTATAACGAGAGCCTGACTGTGAGAGGATATCAGTATGGGACCTTGATTAAAAATGGAAAAAGCTCAAATTCCATTTATAAATATGCAGATTCTTATTATGGAAAAAGTACAGGAAAACGAAATAAAAAGATCTATCAGTCATCCAAAAAGAAGCTGCGTGTGTTGGCTGCGTGTCCGGGATATATTATGATCGCAGAAAGTAATAAGGATGCATCATATGAAAATGGAACTGTAAAGATCATAAATGAGAAGGGAAAAGTCCTTGCAACATTAAAAAAGAGTCAGAAATAAATATAAAATATGTAAAATAATAAAATGCTCTGGCAGAGGTGTGGGTTGCCAGAGCATTTTTGTGACCAACGGTCAGTATAAACATTTGTGTGAAGAAAGCTGACTGTTGTCACATTTGTCAGAGAATCCAGAAAAGAATCCTCGTAGCTGGAAGGACTGCCACATGGCAGATTCCGTGTTTGGTTGTGTTTAGAGATGTGTATTATTATTTATTAAACAAGTGCTTCACCAAGTGCGGTACAATCAGCAAGACCTGCTTCATCCGGTGTTTCATGGCAGATCAGTGGAGCTGCTGCAAATACAACGCCATCAGCCTGACACTGGGCTTCCCAGGTATCCATCCATTCGCCGCTTCCCCAGCCGTAAGAACCGAAGATGGCGATCTTCTTGCCGTTTAATGCCGGTTCGCATTCTGCAAACATTGGCTCGAATTCGCTTTCTTCCAGGACTTCAGCACCCATGGCCGGACATCCGAATGCAACAGCGTCATAGCTGTCTAACATGGAAGCTGTAAATTCTGCGGATGTTAAAAGATCACATTCTGCACCTTTTGCTTTTGCACCATCAGCAACAGCCTGTGCCATTAATGCTGTGTTACCTGTGCCACTCCAATATACAACTGCAACCTTACTCATAGTAGGTTCCTCCTTATAATTCATGTATTTTATATTTAGAGATCTCTGCACGAAAATGCTTACGGGAATCCCTTATATTCGTTTTGTTATGTGGACGCCATGTGCATAAATACTTATTTTGTTATGCAGATGCTATAATTATGCAGCAACCGTCAACTGCCAGATGGTTCGTCCCTGACGCCAGAGATTTGCATAGATCTCACGGCATTTTTTAAATTTGGCAAATGTTTTCTGAGCCTCACCCAGATCTCCGTATACTTTCCAGTCACCCATGCCCTTGCAGTTACTTCCGTGGTTTTTGATAAATCCGAGAACATCATTTAACGGATAGCCAAGGAAGACTCCGATCTCATGCGGAAATTCTTCCGAACCATGAAGACGTGTACGAAGCTGTTCAAGCATTTGATCAATCGTTCCTGCCTGATATCCTGTGCTTACAAGAAAAGAGATGATCTCCGGTTTTGATAATTCACGAACCATAGCATCCGGTCTGTAGACATAGATCAGGGCAGTTTCAGCATTTTCCCGGAGGATCGTGATCCGGATCCCTTTTTTCTGAAATTGTGCATCCCAGACAGCCACACTTTCGTATAATTCTTCTTCGGAAGAAAAACGATAAAGAAACAGGCTGGCAGGTTTTAAGGACGCCAATGTAGGCGAACAATGTGTGATCAAATATTCTTCAAACATAATCACAAACTCCTTTTTGCATCGATTCCGACAAATATTCTGCAATATTCAAAAAACCTAAAGCTATATGCAGTGCTGGTACGCTCGCATCAAAGCAACGTTGCATATCAAATTTTAGTATGCACCGTAACTCTGTAAATCATTCAATCTGCTGGTTAGACATATCTAACTCATGGGTGCATTATACGGTCTGATCCTGTAAAAATCAAGCGAAAAATGTGATAGAAATTCTCAATAAATTCGACCGTTTTTTGTTGACGGAAAAGGCTTCTGCATGGTATTTTTATAAATAGTTAGCAGAAACTAACCAAAAATCTTGTGAATAAATCGTGTGACTCCATTCTATATGCATCCCTGACTGCTGAAAACAGGGTATGCACCCGGATGCAATGACGGATCCGGGACAGAAGCTGTCACCAGAAAGAAGGATCAAAGCATGATGAATTATTTAGAAATCGAAAAAGTAATCGGAAGAGAAATTATCGACTCCAGAGGAAATCCTACAGTAGAAGCAGAAGTTATTCTTGCAGATGGTACAGTTGGACGTGGCGCAGCTCCAAGTGGTGCATCAACAGGTGAGTTTGAAGCATTGGAGCTTCGTGATGGCGACAAGAACCGTTTTGGCGGCAAGGGCGTCCAAAAGGCAGTAGAGAATATCAATACAACGATCAATGATATGTTAGTTGGAATGGATGCATCAGATACATATGCTGTTGATCAGGCAATGATCAAGGCAGACGGAACAAAGGACAAGTCAAATCTTGGTGCAAATGCAATCCTTGCTGTATCAATTGCAGCAGCAAGAGCAGCAGCTATTTCACTGGATGTACCTTTATATCGTTTCTTAGGCGGTGTAAGCGGAAACAGACTTCCGGTTCCTATGATGAATATTATCAATGGTGGATGCCATGCATTATCATCCGGTCTGGATGTTCAGGAATTTATGATCATGCCGGTTGGTGCTCCTTCATTCAAAGAGTGTCTCAGATGGTGTGCAGAAGTATTCCATGCACTTCAGGCCATCTTAAAAGAAAGAGGACTTGCTACGTCTGTTGGTGATGAAGGTGGATTTGCACCTGCACTTGCATCTGATGAAGAAGCAATCGAGACAATTCTCGAAGCAGTAAAGAAAGCAGGATATGAACCGGGTAAGGACTTCAAGATCGCTATGGATGCAGCTTCATCCGAGTGGAAGACAGGCAAGGTTGGCGAGTACAAGCTGCCAAAGGCCGGTACAGTATATACATCAGAGGAGCTGATCGCTCACTGGAAGAGACTGGTTGAGAAGTACCCGATCATCTCCATCGAAGATGGTCTGGACGAAGAAGACTGGGAAGGCTGGAAGAAGCTTACAGCAGAGCTTGGCGACAAGGTTCAGTTAGTTGGTGACGACCTTTTCGTTACAAATACCGAGAGACTTGCAAAGGGTATCGAACTTGGCTGTGGTAACAGTATCCTAATCAAGTTAAACCAGATCGGTTCTGTATCAGAGACACTGGAAGCAATCAAGATGGCTCACAAGGCTGGATACACAGCTATCTCATCGCACAGATCCGGTGAGACAGCAGATACAACGATCGCAGATCTTGCAGTTGCTTTAAATACTTGCCAGATCAAGACCGGTGCACCATCCAGATCCGAGCGTGTAGCTAAGTACAATCAGCTCTTAAGAATTGAAGAAGAGCTCGGTGCTTCAGCTGTATATCCTGGGATGAAAGCCTTCAATGTAAAATAATTATTGTCATATATTTTCCTCAAAAAAATATGAATAAATGCTATGGGAGACGTAAGCTTTGCGTCTCCCATATTTTATATGTAAAATAAGACCTGTAAGTAGAGTTTTTCATTGCTGGGTGGTATAATTTTAAACAAGTCATATTATGTTGAAAAGATTCGATGGTTGTGATTACAGACATCGGATCAGGATAATGGGAGGGCATATGAGTCGAATACTGATCATAATAGCAGTCTTACCGGCATTGATCCTGCTGGGTTTTATATATATGAGAGACCGGAAAGAGAAGCCGCCGGTCAAATTAATGGTATTGCTTCTGGCACTTGGTGCAGGTACGATCATTCCGGCAGCGATCGCAGAATTTATCGGGCAGTTAATTGTTGCACAGACAGATACGGATCATCAGACGATGCTGCTGGTGCTCTGCTTTCTGGTGATCGGAATTGTGGAGGAGCTTGGAAAATATCTGGTAACGGTCTGCACTACATGGAAAAGCAGAGAATTTCAGCACAGCTATGATGGAGTTATTTATATGGTCTGTGCATCGCTTGGCTTTGCTATATTGGAAAATATCTTATATGTTGCTTCCGGCGGAATCGGAACGGGCATCCTCCGGGCATTTACCGCTATTCCACTTCATTGTACGGTAGGTGTTATCATGGGTGCACTTTATGCGAAGGGAAGAGAAGCGGCATATGCAGGTGATCGCGCGGGGATGGTTGGATTTATGGCATGGGCATATATCGTGCCGGTATTTATTCATGGCTTATATGACTATCTTGTGATGGCGGCATCGTATGGATATATTTCGGAGGCATGGGTATTCCTGATCCTTGGAGTGATGTATGTACTTTCAATTTTTCTGATCTTTTACTGTTCAGCGCATGACCGCAGAATTGACGGCAGACCGGAGACTGCAGATTATGGGATGTACCGGATGGATTTTCGCAGACCGGGCAGAGGATATTATTATCCAGATCAACCGGATTACCGGGCGGGTTATCCGGGCTATCCGGGTGGTGATGCGTATGGTCAGGCCGGAGGATATATGCAGAATACAAATTACAACCCATACAATGGTGGTTATACACAGGGGATGAATCAGCATCCGGGTAATGGCTATGTGCAGGGGATGAACCAGTATCCGGGTAATGGCTATGCGCAGGGGATGAATCAATATCCGCAAACTGGAGTGAATCCATATCGGCAGCAGGAGAATCCCGGATCACAGAATTATCCACAGAGTTATACGTCGAATGGCACTGGTACGGATTATGGCATGACAGGGTACAACGGACAAGGACGGAAATAAGACAGGAATTGTGGCAGAAACGCTGAATATGCCGCACGTTTTGATGGAAGAGACATATGATGAATATATAGGAATCCATATAGCAGGAACATTTGCCAGGGGGTGAAATGATGAGATTTCACAACATACCGGTCCGCGATATCATGCAGGAAGCAGTCCGATATGGCGGGGTGATCGTGGACGTTCGTACAGAAGAAGAATTTCTGAGAGGACACATACCAATGGCAGTCAATGTACCATTGTCGGATATACAGTATGGTAATTATAATCTTCCTAAAAATAAAGTGCTGCTCACATATTGTCAGTATGGAGGCGGCAGTGCACTGGCAGCGAGACTGCTGTCGCAGGCAGGATATAAGGTGATCAATACCGTTGGGGGAATCGTACAGTATAAAGGAGCATTGACGAAAAACCGCTGACAGAGGGTGTAACTAGCCATTATGAAAGAGAAGAAAATGTGGTTTGAAAATGAGAATAACAGAATAGATCGATCCCGGACATGACAGAACCTGTTAAGGAAGTGCATGACCGGGATTTTTTTGTTTAATTTACTTGTGGTGGCAGGGGGAAGTATGTATAATATGGACAGGGTAATTGGCGGGTATCACAGGATATTCCGGAGGTACTTATTTTTTTAGAAAAGAAAGGATATAGGGTAAATGAGAAAAAGAATTTTAGGAACGATCATTGCGGCAGGTCTTTTTGCAGTAGCAGCATTTGCAGGGGCAAATGGACTGGCAGAGACACAGGCGGCATGTGAACATTCACAGGTGAAGGATGGAGCCTGCGTGGATTGTAATGATCCGGTAGAATGCATCGAGGTAGAGGATGCAAGTGGAACAGCAAAGGGCACTTATTCTAAACTAGAAGATGCAGCGGCTGCTGCCGGAAACGGTGATATACTGAAGCTTCTATATAATTGTGAGAGTACATCAACATATATTGATGCGGGGAATAAGAATCTTACGATTGATCTGAATAAGAAGGAGTTAAAGGCTGTTCATTTCGATATCATGGGTTCGCTTGTGATAGAAAATGGAGAATATAGTGGCTATATCAGGAATGCAGCGACAGGGAATGAACATACATTAACATTTGAAAATGTGAGAGCAGATCTTACGCAGCTTGGATGGTATGCAAAGGGTGGCATTAAACTGGTAAACAGTAATATAGAACAGCAACATGATGGTGCAGCATTTACAGAATGGTGGCTTGAAAAGCTGCAGATGGATCAGACATCTGTTTATAAGATTACAAATTCGCCAAGCGGACTAAGCAATTATGGGTTGCTTTCATTAGATGAAGCTGTGGGCGGTATTGAAGAATTTCTTCCGGCCGGATACACATTGGATGGACAGCCGAATTCCTATAATACGATATTAGATGAAACAGGCACAAAGGCGAGAAGCGTAGAGCTTCGTTATCGCCGGCTGACAGATGCGACAGTTTCTGTATCCATTGCCCCGACTTCTTATGTATATGATGGAAAAGCAAAAGAGCCAACAGTGACTGTCACATACGATGGCAGAGATCTGACAGAAGGAACGGATTATACCTGTACATTTACAGACAATATCAATGCAGGAACAGCAAGCGTAAAAATAACAGCAAAGGGTAAGACTTATCACGGAGAAACCGTAAAGAATTATACGATCGATAAAGCACCACAGACAGCACCAACCGGTCTTACGACAGAAAATGAAAGTGCAAAAGGGAAAAAGGACGGTTCCATTAAAAATGTTGATGTATCCATGGAATATTCCGTTGACCAGAATGTATGGAAGCCGATCACAGCAAATACGATCACAGGCATTTCTGCCGGTAATTATTACGTCAGATATAAGGAAACAGCAAATTATTATGCATCGGGAGCAACAAAAGTAACGGTTAAAATGTCTGTTCCGGATGGTGGAACAACAGAAGATGTGACAACAGAAGACGTGACAACGGAAGCTTCTACAGATGCAACGACAGAGGATACAACGGAAGCTACAACTACGACAGAAGATAGTACCGATGATACAACGGAAGATGTAACGACAGAGTCAACGGATGATACTCAGGATGAAACGGAAGATGTGACAACAGAATCCGAAGAAGTTGTATCAACGGAGGACCAAACAACAGAGAAAACAGATGCCGATAAGCCGGATGACCAGAAGAACACCGGAGTAAAGACAGGAGATGATTTTGCTATGAAGACAGCAGTTGCAGGTATGATCATTTCACTGGGGCTTGCCGGAATCGTTGTTATAAATAAACGCAGAAAATAAAATCAGAAACAAAGATATAAGAGAAAAGGAGTGCTGGATTTGGACAGAAATGTCTGAATCTGGCACTTGTGATTGAAAGGAAGCATATGAGCAGAATCGAATTGATCGCTCCATGTCATTTTGGATTGGAGTCAGTATTGAAAAAAGAAATCCTGGATCTTGGATATGAGATCGTTCAGGTAGAAGACGGAAGAATTACATTTGCAGGAGAAGAGGATGCGGTTGCAAGAGCAAATATGTTTATTCGTACAGCTGAACGTATCATGATCAAGTGCGGAAGCTTTAAGGCTGTAACATTTGATGAATTATTTGAAGGAACCAAGAGTATTCCATGGGAGCGGTATCTGACCCGTGATGCAAAATTCTGGGTATCCAAGGCTACATCAAATAAGAGCGCACTGTTCAGCCCATCTGATATCCAGTCCATCGTGAAGAAAGCTATGGTAGAACGTTTGAAACAGACCTACCATGTATCATGGTTCACGGAAGATGGAGCAGAATATCCGGTTCGTGTATTTATATTTAAGGATATTGTTACAATAGGGTTAGATACATCAGGAGTATCTCTTCATAAACGTGGCTACAGAAAGCTGGTTGGTAAGGCCCCGATATCAGAAACCCTGGCATCGGCACTGATCATGCTGACACCGTGGAACAAGGATCGTGTACTGGTCGACCCATTCTGTGGAAGCGGAACATTTCCAATCGAGGCTGCTATGATCGGAGCAAGGATCGCACCGGGCATCGACCGGGATTTCCTGGCTTCCGAGTGGGCGAAGGTCGGAGATAAGAAGATGTGGTACAATGCGATCGATGAAGCAAATGACATGATCGACCATGATGTGAAGATGAATATTCAGGGCTACGATCTGGATAATGAAATGGTGAAGTGTGCGATGGAGAATGCCAGAGCAGCGGGAGTGGATGAACATATCCATTTCCAACAGAGAGATGTAAAGGATCTCAGGCATCCGAAAAAATATGGCTTTATCATTACAAATCCGCCATATGGTGAACGTCTCGAGGATCGGGAGGATCTTCCTGAATTATATAAGACGATCGGGGAAAGCTTCAGACGACTGGATGACTGGTCCATGTTCCTGATTACATCATACAGTGAGGCGGAGAAATATATAGGAAGAAAGGCGGATAAGAATCGTAAGATTTATAATGGTATGATCAAATCCTATTTCTATCAGTTCATGGGACCGAGGCCGCCAAAGAGAAAGTGAGACCAAATTGAAAAAGTTTTTGATAGCGGTAGCAGTTGCAATCCTGAGTGTATTGCTCTATCTGGGCTTCTTCCGGCATCCGGATGTGAGCGTGGAAAAGACCGACGGTTCGGAGGCTGCGGCCGAGGCAATGATGAAAGAGATCGTAACAAGTGCAAATGAAAAGGGTGTAACGTTATATATCAATGACAATAAGATCACAGAGGCTGAATATCAGGCATATTTCAGTGATCGGTTACAGTTGATGATCCCGATCGCAGCATTTACCGATAAACTGGATTGTCTGGTAAATGTATATGAAAACGGAACGATCACACTGGCAAAAGGTGACAGCCTTGTTAAAGTTTATGGTGATTCGGATGTGGTGAACATCAACGGAAATACGATTCAGACGATCGATAAGCCGGAAAGAAAGGATGATATCATCTATGTGCCGGTGAATGAGATCTGCGAGGCATTAAACTACAGTTGTAATATCAATCTGGAGACAAATGCCGTGGTGTTAAAAAAGATTGCCGAGGAAGAAAAGCTTCCGGTAGCATATGATATGAGAGAGCATAATCGTGTTTCTCCTGTCAGAGATCAGGGTATCTATGGAACCTGCTGGGCATTTGCATCACTTGCGGCACTGGAAAGTACGATCCGTCCGGCTGAAAATCTGGTATTTTCTGTTGACCATATGGCAATGAATAACAGCTTTAATGTCAGCCCATTTGACGGTGGCGAATATTATATGAGTATAGCCTATCTTGCGGCATGGCAGGGACCGGTGCTTGAGGAAGATGATCCGTATGGTGATAACCAGACGGTAAATGGATTGTCGGCGGTAAAGCATCTGGAAGAAGCCATCATCCTGAAGGACAAGAATTACGAGGCGATCAAATCATCCGTATACAAATATGGCGGTGTGGAAACGGTTATTTACTGTGATATGAAGAATGCAACGAGTAGTTCTTATTACTATAACAGAAACCGCAGTTCCTATTATTATGATGGAGATCAGACGCCGAATCATGACGTGGTGATCGTTGGCTGGGATGACAACTATCCGAAGGAATATTTTAATACAGAACCGGCGGGAGACGGCGCATTTATCTGCAAGAATAGCTGGGGGCAGGATTTTGGTGACGAGGGATTCTTTTATATCTCTTATTATGATACCAATATCGGTATGAACAGCGTAGTATATACGAAGCTTGGAAATAGTGACAACTACGACAAGATCTATCAGTCAGATCTGATGGGCGAGGTCGGCACGATGGGATTTGACGACAGGCCGGAGGCCTATTTTGCAAATGTCTATACGGCTGGAAAGAACGAGACATTGAAGGCGGTTTCTTTCTATGCGACAGGCCCGAAAACGACATATGATGTGTATGTTGTGACGGATTTTACCGATGTATCCGACTTGCAGCAGCGGACAAAGGTGGCATCCGGTGAAATGCAGTACGAGGGTTATTATACGATCAATCTAAATGAGGCGGTACCGCTTCCGGATGATCGGAAATTTGCGGTGGTTGTGCATGTGAACACACAGGATTCCACGATGCCGATCGCAATCGAATATAATAATGATGAGAAAACGGCGAACTTCGATATCACGGATGGCGAGGGCTATATCAGCCTGTATGGCACGAAGTGGTCGAGTGCGGAGCTGGAGAATGACTGTAATGTCTGTTTGAAAGCCTTCACGGATGTGGGGGATTGAATAGAAAAGGAGAAGACAAGATGAAGAAATTGATTTTTGCTACGGGTAATGAGAATAAGATGAAAGAAATCCGCATGATCCTTGCGGATTGTGGATATGAGATCCTGTCGATGAAGGAAGCCGGAATTCAGGCTGACATCGTAGAAGATGGAAAAACATTTGAAGAAAATGCCATCATCAAGGCAGAGGCGATCCGTAAGAAGACAAACTGTCTGGTGCTTGCAGATGATTCCGGTCTGGAGGTAGACTATCTCGATAAAGCACCGGGAATCTACTCTGCAAGATTTATGGGGGAAGACACCTCATACCGGATCAAGAATAAGGCGATCATTGACAAGCTTGCCGGTGTTCCGGATGAGAAGCGTACAGCAAGATTCGTATGTGCGATCGCGGCTGCATTTCCGGATGGAAAGACCATTACCAGACGTGGCACGATCGAAGGAATCATTGGATATGAAGAACGCGGCGAGAATGGATTTGGATATGATCCTATCTTCTTCCTGCCGGAGTATGGCAAGTCCACAGCAGAGCTGTCACCGGAAGAAAAGAATACGATCAGCCACAGAGGAAACGCACTTCGTTTGATAAAGGAAGTTATAAATGAGAATACTGATAATTAGTGATACGCATGGAAGAACCAATACGATCCGGGATGTCTTAGATACGGTGGGTGACATCGATATGTTTATCCATCTGGGGGATGTCTGCGGAGATGAAGAATATATTTATGATAACGTAACCTGTCCGATACACATGGTTGCCGGGAATAACGACTGGGATTCCGATCTTCCGATGCAGGAGGAATTCATGATCGGCCGGTATAAGGTATTTATCACGCACGGACACCGATACAGTGTCCATTATGGAACGGACCGCTTACAGGAGTTGATCAAATATGATGGTTACGATATTGTGATGTATGGGCACACGCATGTCCAGAATCTGGAACGATATGGCGGAGCTTATATCGTAAATCCGGGCAGTCTGGCATATCCGCGTGATGGCATGAATGGCAAATACATGCTGCTGGAATTTGATCAGCATGGAACACCATTTTTTGCGGAAAATGAACTGAAACCGAAACGTCGGATGCGCAGCATATTTGAAGATATGTGGGGCGACCGGGAAGAGTAGAGATTATTAGAGACAAGAAAGAGGTCGGCTGTGAAGAAACGAGAGATTATAGAAGGTGTTATAAAAGACTATGATTTCCCAAATAAGGGAAGCTTTGAACTGGATGGCAAAAAGGTGATCGTGAAGGGAGCACTGCCCGGACAAAAGGTGTCCTGTATGGTATCCAAGGTACGGAAGGATAAGGCAGAGGCACGTCTGTTAGATGTGCTGGAACGCTCTGAGATCGAAGATGCAGTACCACCATGTCCACAGTTTGGCATTTGCGGCGGCTGTGCATACCAGACCATGAGCTATGATCATCAGTTGGAGTTAAAGGCAGGACAGGTGAAGAAGCTGTTAGACGGTGTGATCGATTCGGAGGCACATCCATATGAATGGGAGGGCATCATCGGCTCGCCAGTTACAACTGCATACCGGAATAAGATGGAGTATTCATTTGGCGACGAATATAAGGATGGCCCGTTGGTGCTGGGGCTTCATAAGAAAAACAGCATGTATGATATCGTTCCTGTCTGTAATTGCGTGATCGTAAGCGAAGATTATAACAGGATCGTTTCTTATACGATGGAATTCGCAAGGGCGCATGGACTGTCCTATCATAAGAAAATGCAGCATGTAGGACTGCTTCGTCATCTGGTGCTTCGCCAGTCCAAGACAAATGGCGGACTTCTGGTAAATCTTGTAACCAGCACGGACGGATTAGAGAATCTGGATCTGAATGCATATGTAGAAGGGCTTCTGGCACTTCCGCTTGACGGAACGATCATTGGTATTCTCCATACGGCAAATGATTCTCTGGCGGATGCTGTTGTGCCGGAGAAGGTAACGCTGTTATACGGAAGAGATTATATCGAGGAAGAGGTGCTGGGACTGCATTTCCAGATCTCACCATTCTCATTTTTCCAGACAAATACAAAGAGTGCGGAACGACTGTACAGCAAAGCCCGTGAATATGCCGGAGATACCAAGAACAAGCTGATCTTCGACTTATACAGCGGAACCGGAACGATCGCCCAGATGTTATCACCGGTTGCCTCCAAGGTTATCGGCGTAGAGATCGTGGAAGAAGCCGTCGAAGCTGCAAGAGAAAATGCAAAGAGCAATGGACTTGATAACTGCGAATTCATCGCAGGCGATGTCTTAAAGGTCATCGACACCATCGAGGAAAAACCGGATCTCATCATCCTCGATCCACCGAGAGATGGCATCAATCCAAAGGCGCTCCTTAAGATCATCAACTACGGTGTAGATGAGATCGTCTATATCAGTTGCAAGCCAACCTCTCTCGCAAGAGATCTTGTGACCTTGCAGGAGCATGGATATTATGTGAAAAAGGCATGTGCGGTGGATCAGTTTGTGAATACGGGGCATGTGGAGACGGTTGTTCTTTTGTCCCAACAAAAGGCTGATGATTACATTGAAGTGGAATTAGAGTTGGATGAGCTGGATTTGACTTCAGCAGAGAGTAAGGCAACTTATAAGGAAATTCAGAAATATGTGCTGAAGGAGCATGGGTTGAAGGTTTCTAACCTATATATTTCACAGGTAAAAAGAAAGTGTGGAATAGAAGTTGGGGAGAATTATAATCTTCCGAAATCAGAGGATAGCAGACAACCTCAGTGTCCGGAGGAGAAGGAAAAAGCGATAAAGGATGCGCTGGAGCATTTTGGGATGGTTTAGATATTAAGAAATTATGTTGCAAAAATTGGTCATGCAAAGGAGGAAATATCATGCTTGCTTTTAATGAAAATGGTAAATTGACAGAGTATGAAGAAACAAATTTTTTAAAAGTATGTGATTCATGTCACCATATTTACAAGCAAAGGGTTGAACAACAACTAGAAGGAATGCGTGAAAGAGAATATGATATTTGTCCTTTGTGTGGTGAAGAAAATGATAGTAGTATGCAAGTTGATTTCTATAATTCTCGATTAACGGAAGTAGAATTATCAAAGTTAAGAAAAAAAGCATTGATAAAAACTATAATAGGATACTGCGACAAGCAATACAAACAAACAGATTGTTTTGTTTGTGATCATCAAAATGGTTGTCCAGGAGAATGCGAAGGTAACTGCAAAAATTGTTTGGAGGAGGTACATTACCCAGGGAGATATCCAAATGGAAAGAAAGATTACGACTGTAGTAGAATGCTTAATTTTTACGTGTGTGATTACTCGGCCAAATATGCTTCTGAACTTTTGTATCTGATGAGAAAGAGCCAAGCACTTGAAGAAATTAATGATTACCATGTTTTGTCTATTGGTTGCGGTGGTTGTCCAGATTTAATGGCATTTGAACGATATTGCCATGAAAAATCATATGATAAATCTGTAAGTTATATCGGTATAGATGTTAATGAAAAATGGAAACCAATACATGAGCAAATTAAATCATATAAAACAAAAACTTTAAGAAGAACCCAATTTAAATATATGGATGCCGTAACGGAAGAATATAACATTTCAAATGCAAACGTTATTGTATTGCAATATGTTATATCACATTTCTATAATTCAGGGCAAATAGGTGAGATAGAGAGTTTTTTGAAAAATTGGTTCAGAATATTATTTTACATAAGGAACAAGGAAAGCCATTAGTGGTTCTCATTAATGATGTAAATAGCAATAATAGAGGTCGCGATTATTTTGAGAAATTGGTTGAAAAGTTAGATGGTGAGGGTCTGATAGAAAATAGTCAAGGATATTATTTTGATTACAATATAAGGAACGAATTTCAGAGGTATGGTATAAAACACGAATCAAATCGTATTGTATATAATATTCCTGATAGACTTTCTACATATCAGCCATGGGAAGTGTGTTCAAGTGCGCAGCTTTTGATTGAAGTATTATAGCAGGAGATGATAGAAATGATTATTAGTGCAAGTAGACGTACAGATATACCGTCTTACTATTCGGAATGGTTGGTTAATAGATTAAAAGAGAAATATGTATTGGTTAGAAATCCGATGAATATACATCAGGTAAGTAAGATAGATTTATCTCCAGATGTTGTTGATGCAATCGTATTTTGGACAAAAAATTCAACTCCAATGTTGTCATACTTGGATCAAATTAATGATTATACATATTATTTTCAATTTACATTAAGTGCGTATGGTCCTGATGTAGAAAGGAATTTACCATCAAAAAATAAAATTATTATTCCGACATTTCAACAGTTATCCAAAGAAATTGGAAAAGAAAAGGTTATATGGAGATATGATCCGATATTCTTTAATGAGCAGTACTCAATAGAGTATCATTGTAAGTATTTTGAAGTATTAGCTTCAAAATTGGGTGATTATACGGAGAAGTGTACTGTGAGCTTTATGGATATGTATAGAAATACAGAGCGAAATGTAAAGCTCTTAAGTATTGTCAAAGATACATATGAAATGCAGGTAGAATTATTGCAAAGATTTGTAGAAATAGCAAAGGAGTATGGTTTGTATATTGATACCTGTGCTGAAATTGGAGATTTTCATAATATAGGAGTTGAGCATGCTCATTGTATTGATAGGGAACGAATAGAGAGAATTGGCGGATTTAAACTTAATGTTGATAAAGACACAAATCAAAGAGCAGAATGTGGATGTGTGGCAAGTATTGATATAGGAGCCTATAATACATGCAAAAATGGATGTTTGTATTGTTATGCAAATTATAGTTCAAATACTGTAGAAAAGAATTTTGGTATGCACAATCCCAAATCACCTTTGTTGTTTGGTGAAATAGATAGCACAGATGTAATCAAGGAAAGAAAGGTAAAGTCACTTATTAATAATCAGATGAATTTGTTTGATCTTTAGGGAAAAAGAGGGATTATATGAAATATAATTTGTACTTTTATGATGATACCAGAAATGCAGTGATTATGACAGATATGGATGGCAAGCAACTTGTGATTGACTGTGATAAAGTAGAGGAGCAGGTCGTATTTGATGAGCCGGCGGATGCGGGGATTCTTGCCAGACTTGCAAGGAAAGAACCGGCAAATTATGTGAGTATTGCAATGCGTCCGGGCGGATTGCAGGATTATGTGGATGTGTGGAATGAGTTGAATTAGTATATTCCTTTGTTGACAAAGGAAAGTCGGAGTGTTAGAATGGCTTTATCTTAAGGAGAGAGGTGAAAAGATGAGAAGATAATTTACTTTTGATTACATGAATGTTTATGCAGTATGAGCGATATCGCCCATACTACTTGTCATGTTGCCAAAAGTGGATTATGTTCTCATAACCTCTCTTTTTGTGTGCATAAAAATGATTACAATGTTGGGTGTATTTCCTTCTTTTGATGAACCATATGAGGTTATAGTATGTAATGGAACTGTTTGGCAACGAATGGTTCTTTTTTTATTGTAACCATGAGAGGAGGAATGTATATGGCACAAATTAGTATAAATAATCTCACCTTTGGATATGAAGGGAGTTTTGATTATGTTTTTGAGAATGTTTCATTTTCGATTGATACAAATTGGAAACTAGGTTTTATTGGTAGAAATGGAAAAGGGAAGACAACTTTTTTAAATTTATTACTTGGAAAATATCAGTTTACAGGTTCCATAAGTGCATCAACGAAGTTTGATTATTTTCCTTATGAAATTGCAGAATACCAAAAGCAAATGCCTGTGGCAGAATTTATGGAAGATTTGAAGCCGGGGTGTGAAATATGGAGAGTAATTTGTGAGTTGGAAGAGCTATCGGAAAGTTCAGAGATTTTGTATAGACCTTATTGTACCTTAAGTCCCGGAGAGTGTACAAAGATATTACTTGCAGTTTTGTTTTCACAGGAAAATGAGTTTTTATTAATTGATGAACCGACGAATCATCTTGACCAAAATGCAAGGGAGTGTGTGAAGGTGTATTTAGCTTCTAAAAAGGGTTTTATACTGGTTTCTCATGACAGAGATTTGTTGGATGCATGCACAGATCATTGTCTGGTATTGAATCGTTGCAGTATCGAAGTACAAAATGGTAATTTTTCGGTCTGGTGGGAGAATAAGCAACGTAAAGATAAATTTGCGATAGCACAAAATGAGAAACACCGAAAGGAGATTCAAAAGTTGAACCATGCGGCAGAACAGGTTGCTAAGTGGGCAGATAAAAATGAACGCACCAAAATAGGATTTGATCCGATAAAAGAACATGACAGATGCTTAAGCACAAGAAGTTTTATAGGAGCCAAAACAAAAAAGATGCAGAGGCGTGTAAAGCAGATGGAAAAACGAATTGAAAGAGAGATTGAGGAAAAGGAGGGTCTTTTAGAAGATATAGAATATCTTAAAGATTTAAAGTTGTTTCAGCTTGTTCATTACAAAAATAGTCTTGTTAATGTAAAAGAGTATAGTTTGCAATATAAAGACTCAGATAAACCAGTGTTTCAAGGGCTGTCTTTTGACATTAAAAAGGGTGATCGTGTTGTATTATCCGGAAAAAATGGAAGTGGAAAGACAACAATTATTAGAAAAATCCTAGAAAAATGTAATTCCAATATAGGTGTTTGTATAATTGATGTAGGACGGATTTTGCGGACATTCAAAATAAAAAAGAATGTGGAGGTAACAGACAATGGCAAAATCATTATTTGAGGAACTGGGCGGCAAATACGAAAGGCAAGGGGATTATTTGATACCGTGCTTAACTGTACCCGCCGAAGAAGAACAGGCAATAGGCATCTGGGGGCAACGGCATTTAGATTATCTAAAACAGTACCGTAAAGTTACATACACCAATCTTCTTACAAGCGGCAGGCTAAACGCCTACCTTGCCGACATCAACAGACAGGCACAGGAACGCTTTGAAAGGCTCATAGAGGGTATGAAACAGGCACAGGGCATAACGGAACAGCTAAAGGCAGAAAACGCCTTAGAATGGACAGGATGCCTCAATAACATAAGGGCTTGTGCGAGGGAGATTGTGGAAAAGGAAATTATTTTTGCATAAACAGATGATTAGTGGCAGGGGGAAATCCTGCCGCTTTTTCTGCTTTAGTTTGTCAGCTTGACAAATAAAGGGTTAAGGAATATAATTAGATTCAGTATTATACAAGGAGTTAATAAATATGCGGCAAGGTATTCTTAAATAAACTGTCAATTTGATAGTGGGAACAAAAAGTAGCAGTCCCGTTTCACTTTTAATATGGGGCTTAGTTTTTTGTACCCAGTTTAAGAATACTTTTATCATGTAATTTTATATGCCCGAAAACATATAAGTGTTTTGGGGCTATTGGAGTTATTTACCCAGTGATAGGAGTATTTATCACTGGGTATTTTTATGCCCTTTTTTGGGTGTTGATAGGAGGAAAATCACATGAAAATAATTAACTTAGGCATTCTGGCTCACGTTGACGCAGGAAAGACAACATTAACGGAGAGTTTATTGTATACCAGTGGTGCAATTGCAGAACCAGGGAGCGTAGATAAAGGCACAACAAGGACAGATACAATGAATTTGGAGCGTCAAAGGGGAATCACTATCCAGACAGCAGTGACATCTTTTCAGTGGGAGGATGTAAAAGTCAACATTATAGATACGCCAGGCCATATGGATTTTTTGGCGGAAGTATACCGTTCTTTATCCGTATTAGACGGAGCAGTATTATTAGTTTCTGCAAAGGATGGCATACAGGCACAGACCCGTATACTGTTTCATGCACTACAGACAATGAAGATTCCGACAATTTTTTTCATCAATAAAATTGACCAAGAGGGGATTGATTTGCCAATGGTATATCAAGAAATGAAAGCAAAGCTTTCTTCGGAAATTATAGTGAAGCAAAAGGTTGGGCAGC
>OJNH01000585.1_pt1 | contig 31900 bp, 32 predicted proteins | sample 1597361 | NCBI WGS metagenome assembly OJNH01 (sample SAMEA2452136, study PRJEB22498) | human gut metagenome | biome: human feces; feature: human gut; material: feces | place: Australia | collected 2012
ATGGAATTATGATTATTATGGAGATTCAAGAACAATAGACAGTCATATAAAAAAATTAAGACACAAATTAGGAAAAAGAGGAAAATATATAAAAACCATGAGAGGTTTAGGCTACAAATTTGAAAGAAAGTAGGTTTTAAATTAGTAAAAAATGAAGAAAATCAAAGAACAAATAAGAGAGTTATTTAATTCAGTAAAAATCAAATTATTTTTAACACTAAGTTTAACAATACTTGCTATAATAATATTTCTAATAATTGTAAATAATTTTGCACTAGAAAAATTCTATCTATTTAGTAAGGAACAAACACTAAAATCAGTTTATGAACAATTAAATGAATATTATAGAAATTCAGGAAGTGAAGAAGACTTCGAACAAGAATTAGAAAAAATAGCAATAAAAAATAATTTTGATATTTTAATTAAAGACAACAATGGAATAAATATATATTCAACAAATAAAAACTTTTCCTCTGTTATAGGCAGTTTAGGAAATATGATAGTAAACTCAGGAGAAGTTTTAGAAACAACAGAAAACTTCACAATAAAAAGGCAAAGAGACATAAAAAATGGAATTTCATACATAATTTTATCAGGAAACTTGGAAAATGGTTATTTTTTACATGTACGTATGCCAATAACATCAATACAAGATAGTGTAAAAATATCAAATAACTTTTTAATAATAATAGCAGGATTTGTAATACTAATTTCTGCAATAGTAATGTCTATAATTTCTAAAAAATTCACAGAACCAATTTTAGAATTAAGCAATATAGCACAAAAAATGTCAAACCTAGATTTTAGTCAAAAATACAAAATTACAACAAAAGGTGATGATGAAATAAACACCCTAGCAAGAAGCATAAATACTATGTCAGACAAACTAGAGGGAACAATAAAACAACTTAGAAACAGTAATAACCAATTAGAAAGAGACATTGAGGAAAAATCAAAAATAGATGAAATGAGAAAAAGCTTTATTTCTGATGTATCACATGAATTAAAAACACCAATTGCCTTAATACAAGGCTATAGTGAAGGTCTTCTAGAAAATGTAAATACAGATGAAGAAAGTAGAAAATTCTATGCAGAAGTAATACTAGATGAAACAAATAAAATGGACAAACTAGTAAAACAGCTATTAGAATTAATGAAATTAGAATATGGAAAAAGAGAATTCAATGATAAAGAATTCAATATAATTGAGGTAGAAAAAGAAGTAATAAGAAAATCTAAAGTTATGTTAGAAGAAAATAAAATAGAAGTAAAAATAGATACTCTAGAGCCAATACAAGTATTTGCAGATGATTTCTATATAGAACAAGTAATAACAAATTACATAACAAATGCAATAAAAAATGCTAAAGAAATAAATGATTGCAAATTAATAAAAATATCAAATAAAATAAATAAAGAAGAAGGCAAGGTTAGAGTAACAGTATTTAATTCTGGTGAACATATTAAAGATGAAGATTTAGAGAGAATTTGGAATAGATTTTATAAAGCGGATGAGTCTCGAAATAGAAGTGATGGCGGAACTGGAATTGGATTGGCATTTGTAAAGGCTATTATGAATAATTATCAAAATAAATATGGAATAAATAATGTTGATGATGGAGTAGAATTCTATTTTGAATTAGATTTAACAAAATAACTTTTTAGTTCAAGTTTTTAAATTAATTTATTGATATTTATCATATTTTAATGTATAATATATAAAGTTTAAATTGATAAATAGGAGAGATACAAATGAGTCCAAAAGTAAAAGATATATTAGAATGGGTATATTGCATAGTTATTGCAATTGTTTTAGCATTATTATTTAGATATTATATAGGAACACCTACAATAGTAAAACAAGTGTCAATGAATCCAACACTTGTACAAAACCAAAGATTATGGCTTAATCGTTGGGGAAGAACTACAAAAAAATTGCCTGAAAGAGGGAATATAATAACATTTGAGGCACCAAGCAAAAAGTCATATACATTAAGTGAAATTGACCAATCAAATCCAGTTGCAAAATATGAATATGAACCAAAAAGTATTTTAGGAAAATTTACATATTATGTATTAGAAATTGGAAAAGATAGTTATATAAAAAGAGTAATTGCACTACCAGGAGAACACGTTCAAATAAAAGATGGAAAAGTATTTATAAATGGAGAGCAATTACAAGAAGATTATTTACCAAGTGGCATTGTAACAGATGTTACAGGAGCAGGATTTGATGATTTTGTAGTTCCGGAAAATTGTGCTTTTGCAATGGGAGATAATAGAAATCATAGTACAGACTGTAGAGCTTTTGGTTGTATACCATTAGAAAAAATAGAAAGCAAAGTATGGATTAGAATTTGGCCATTAAATTTATGGGGAAAAGTTAAATAAATTTATCAAATGAGGTAAAATGATGTTTAGTGATATAATAGGAAATGACAAATTAAAAAAAGAACTAATTCATTCTGTAGAAATAAATAAAACATCACATAGTTATTTATTTATAGGAACAGAAGGAATTGGAAAAAAATTAATAGCAGAAGAATTTGCAAAAATGTTATTAGCTGTAAAAGATACAGAAAATAGTCCAGATTTTTCTATTATAGAACCAGATGGAAATAGTATAAAAATAGAACAAATTAGAGAATTTCAAAAAAAAGTCTCTGAGAAACCAATTATATCAAACAAAAAAGTTTATATAATTAATGATAGTGATAAAATGACAGTAGAAGCTCAAAACTGTTTATTAAAAACACTAGAAGAACCACCAGAATTTGTTACTATAATTTTAATTGGTTCAAACGAAAATTCATTTTTAAGTACCATAAAATCAAGATGTATGATACTGCACTTTGAAAAAATATCAGATGAACAAATACAAAAATATCTACAAGACAATCATCAAACAGAAATTAATAGCAAAATTATGTTAGAAGCTTGCCAAGGCAGCATTGGAAAAGCACTAGAAATAAAAGATAAACAAGAATTATATCAAAATACAGAACAAGTTGTTAACAGTTTAGAAAGAAAAGATAAAATAGATATACTAAATATGTCAGATTTTATATACAAAAGCAAAGATGATAAATTAGAAATATTAAATTACATGAATGTATTATTTATAAATTTAGCAAAAATAAATAGTAAATATGCAGATTGTATAGCAATAGTAGAAGAAACAAAAAGAAGATTACAATCAAATGCAAATTATGACATGTGCATTGATAATTTATTATTAAGTTTATGGGAAAATGTGAATTATTAGAAAGGAAACAAAAACTTGAAGAATATAATAGGTATTAGATTTAAAAAATTAGGAAAAATATATTTTTTCAATCCAAAAGGATTAAAAGTAAAAAAAGGCGATAAAGTAATAGTAGAAACAACACAAGGCGAAGAACTTGCAGAAGTTTTAATTCCAAATAGATATGTAGAAGATGAAAAAATAATAGCACCATTGAAAAAAGTCGTAAGAATTGCAAATAATAGAGATATAAAAAGATATGATGAATGCAGAAAAATAGAAAAAGAAGCATTTGATATATGCAAACAAAAAATAAAAGATCATAAGTTAAATATGACATTAACAGAAGTAGAATGTAAATTTGACAATAGCAAAGTTATATTTTACTTTACAGCAGATGGAAGAATAGACTTTAGAGATTTAGTAAAAGACTTAGCAGCAATTTATAGAACAAGAATAGAAATGAGACAAATTGGTGTAAGAGATGAAGTAAGAAGAATTGGCGGAAATGGTGTATGTGGTAGAGAACTTTGTTGTTGTACATTCTTAAGTGACTTTGAAGCTGTATCAATAAAAATGGCAAAAGAGCAAAATATATCATTAAATCCATCAAAAATATCTGGAAACTGTGGTAGATTAATGTGTTGTCTAAAATATGAAAATGAAGTATATGAAGATAAATTGAAAAGACTTCCAAATGTAGGAGCAATAGTAAAAACAGAAGATGGCGAAGGAGAAGTTGACGGAGTAGAAACATTAAAAGAAAGAGTAAAAGTAAAATTTAAAACAGAAGATGGAGATGGTTATACATATAAAAGATATGATGCTAAAGACATAAAAGTAATAAAAGATATTGCAAAAGAACGTATAGATGAAGAAGAGTTGAAAAATAAAAAAGAATTAGAAGAACTAGAAAAATTAGAAAAAGAAGATGAAAAAAATTCAGAAAATATATAAAATAAAAGCACTACAAATATTAAAAGTAGTGCTTTATTTTTTATAATTATTCTTCTTCAGGTGCTCCTACTGGACAAACTCCAGCACAAGTTCCGCAAGAAATACATGCTGAAGCATCTATTTCAAATTTTGTTTCTCCTTGAGAGATGCAACCTACTGGACATTCAGCAGCACAAGCTCCACAAGAAATACATTTATCAGTAATTTTATATGCCATTATATTCACCTCCTAATTAAATTTATTTGATTTTATTTATTAGTCATTTCTTCCAATTTCAAAAGTTCTTCCCATCTATTATCAACCTCTTTTTGGAATTCTTCAATCATCCATTCATTTCCAGGTTTAAACATATGTTTAAATCTCTTTTGAGGTCTCAAGAATTCTTCTATTGGAAGTTTTTTAGCTGGTTTATAATTTATTTTATATTTTCCATCAATTACTTCATATAAAGGCCAGTAACAAGTTTCAACAGCTAATTTATTTATTTTCATTAAATCAGGTGTTGAGTAACCCCAACCTCTAGGGCATGGGCTCATTACATTTAAGAAACATGGACCTTCTGTATAAATTGCTTTTTCAGCTTTTTCATATAAATCTTTCATATTATTTACAGCTATTGTTTGAGCGACATATGGTAAATGATGACCAACCATAATTTGTGTTAAATCTTTTCTTGATTGCATTTTTCCAGGAAGCACTTTACCAGCAGGAGAAGTTGTTGTATCAGCAAATTTTGGTGTTGCTGATGAACGTTGAATTCCTGTGTTCATATATGCTCCATTATCATAACATACATATACCATGTCATGACCTCTTTCCATTGCACCAGATAATGATTGTAAACCTATATCATAAGTTCCGCCATCTCCACCAAAGGCAATGAATTTTGTGTGTTCATCTTCAGGTAATTTTCCTTGTTTTTTAAGTGATTTATATGCAGCTTCTACACCTGAAAGAGTAGCACCAGCACATTCAAAAGCAGTATGAATAAATGAATCTGTCCAAGCTGTATATGGATAAATAAATGTTGATACTTCCATACAACCTGTTGCACAAGATATAACTGCATGGTCTTCTTCTTTTAAAGCTCTTAAAATATGTCTTGCAACAACTGGAGCTCCACATCCTGCACACATTCTATGTCCTTCTGTAAATCTAGAAGGCTTATTTGCAACTATTTCTTTTAAATTATATGCCATAATTATTTTGCCCCCCTTTCGCTTCGCTCATCGTTATCCAAAATTTTTTCAAAATTTTGTCTATCAAATCTTAATCCTAAATATCTATAAGGATTTTCTACTTTACCATTTTTAGCAATTTCAATTAAATCTGTATAAACTGATTCAATATCATTTGCAGTAGTATCTCTACCACCAATTCCATAAACATAATTGCACATTGGAACATGAGAATTATTAACATACATACTAGATGAAACATCTTCAAATAAAGCTCCACCGATAGCATTTAGAGAATCTGATTTATCTAAAACAGCTATAGCTTTTAAATGAGATAAAGCTTTTGCAACTTCTTCACCAGGGAATGGTCTATAAACTCTTATTTTTAAAAGGCCAGCTTTAATTCCTTTAGCTCTTAAATTATCAACAACATATTTTGTTGTTCCAGCTGTAGAATTCATACAAACTATTGCAATTTCTGCATCATCTAATTTATATTCTTCAAATAATCCATAATGTCTTCCAGTCCAAGCTTCAAACTCTTTTGAAACATCTAAAATAACTTTTTTTGCATTTTTTAAAGCTTCAGCTTGTTGAGCTTTATGTTCAAATAAATAAGCTTGTAAATCAAGTGGACCAACAGCAATTGGTTCTTGTTTATTTAATAAATAATGTTCTGGGTGATATTCACCAACAAATTTTTTAACTTCTGAATCTTCTTCAAGTTCAATATTTTCAATAGAATGTGATGTTATAAAACCATCTTGACAAATCATTATAGGTAATTGAACATCTTTATTTTCAGCAATTCTATTTGCCATTAATGTATTATCATAAGCCTCTTGGTTATTTTCAGAGAAAAGCATAACCCAACCAGCATCTCTAACACCCATTGCATCTGAATGGTCATTATGAATATTAAGAGGTCCAGAAACAGCTCTGTTTACTAAGTTTAAAACTATAGGCAATCTTAAACTTGAAGCAATATAAATCATTTCCCACATTAAAGATAAACCATTTGCTGATGTAGCAGTCATTGCTCTTGCACCAGCAGCTTGAGCACCAATACAAGCACTCATAGCACTATGTTCACTCTCAACTGCAACAAATTCTGTATCAACAGAACCATTTGCAACAAAAGTTGAAAAATATTGAGGAATTTCTGTAGATGGTGTAATAGGGAAAGCTGCAACAACATCTGGATTTATTTGTTTCATAGCAGTAGCAACAGCTTCATTTCCACTAAGTCTTTCACGAATACTCATTATTCAACACCCTCCTCTTTCATTTCTATTGCTTTAAATGGGCATACTTGAGCACATACTCCACAACCCTTGCAATAATCAAAATCAAAATCTGTTCTATTTAAAGAATCTTTACAAACAGGAATTGCATTTTCTGGGCAAACAGGAAAACATAAACCACATTGTTTACATTTTTCTTCAATCCATACTGGTCTAGAACTTCTCCAGTCACCAGTTTTAAAATGTTTTGCATTTCCTGCTTCATAAATATTTCCACCTATTGTTAAATCTTCCATAGGTGTTGTTTTATTTATATCAGCCATAATATAACTTCCTTTCTAAATTTTCTTAACTTCTTTTAAAGCAATTTCCAAAGCTTTCATATTACCATCAATGACTTCAGGTTTTTTGGCAAATTTATGTTTGAATGAACCTTTCATATCTTCAAGAAAAGCTTCATCTGTCATAATACCACTAACCTTTACAATGGCAGCAAGCATTGGTGTATTTGGAAAATATCTTCCTAGAGCTTCTTCAGAAATTTTTCTTGCATCTATTGTATAAATACTTCCATTATATCCATTTAAAGCTTTTTTTAGATATTCTGGAGATTTTGTTGTATTAATAACTATTGCACCTGTTTCTTTTAAACCAGCTGTAACTGGGACACTCTCTAAAAGTGTATCATCAACTACTACAACATAATCAGGTTCATAAATATTACTATGAACAGTAATTGGATTATCACTAATTCTGTTATAAGCAGTAATTGGTGCACCCATTCTTTCTGGACCATATTCAGGAAATCCTTGAATATATTTTCCTGTATTAAATGCGGCATCAGCAAGTAATAAAGAAGCTGTTTTTGCTCCTTGACCGCCTCTACCATGCCATCTAATTTCTATTAAATTATCCATTAAAATAGCCTCCTCTTATAAATGCTTTTAAGCAAATTTTTATGTATCTAGTATATGCCAAATAGTGCGGAATGTCAAGCCATTTTTTGTTCGGAGCGGTCGGAAATAGTAGATGTTATGAAATGTTTTTATTGTCATTATCAATGCTTATTAATTCAGTTAAATTACAATCTAAATACTTACATAATTCTTCTAAATATTTGAAGGAAATAGAAGTTGTTTCTCCATTAATTATTCTATTAAGATTTCGATTTGTTATATTCATATTTTGACAAAGCCAATATTTTGATTTTTTCTTCTTTTTTAGTAATTTTTCTATATTAAAATTCAACATAAAATTCACCTCAAAAGAATTTTATTATAAATAAAATATATAGATAAGCTATTTACAAGTAGGGTATTTATATGTATAATAAACGTATAAAATTTATCATTTTTAGTATGAGAAATTTATATTTGAAAATAATTATACATAGGAGAAATTGTATGGAAAACAAAGGTAAAGCTAGAGAACATGGAATTACATTAGTAGCATTGGTGATTACAATAATTATTTTATTAATTCTAGCAGGAGTAGCAATAACAACATTAACACAAACAGGATTATTCGAAAATGCAAAGCAAGCAAAAAATGCAACTGAAAATGCACAAAAAGAAGAAAATAAGATACTAGAAAATTATATAAGACAAACAGAAAAATATTTGCCTCAAGAGCTACCACAGTTAAAAGATAATATAGGAAAAGTATTAAGCCAAACAGAGAATACCAAGTTGCAAGATGAAAATGGAAATAAAGTTGTAGTTCCTGCGGGGTTTAAGGTTGTGTCTGATGATACAACAAATAATGCCAAAACAGTTGAGCAAGGAATTGTAGTAGAGGATGAAAATGGTAATCAATATGTATGGATTTTTTGTACAACAAATGAAACAAAAACAATATTAGAATATAAAAGAAATGAATGGGATGTAGCAGAAAAAAGAGCTTCAAAAGATGAAGTAACTTTAACAGATGCAATATGTTCAAACGATGATATAGTAAACGGATTAACAACAGAAATAAAAAATGAAATAGTAGAACAAATAAAAAAAGAAAAAAATAGTGTTAATAATTATGGTGGATATTATATAGGAAGATATGAAGTTGGAAATGAAAATAATGTAGCAGTAATAAAGAAAGATCAAGAGCCATATACAAATATACAATGGTATAAAGCTTATGAGCTTGCTAAAGGAATTGGTGGAGGAGTTGGAGCTACAACATATCTATGCTCAAGTTATGCTTGGGACACAGCAATTAATTTTATACAAAACACAGGAACAGAAAATTATGCAACAACCAGAGAAGGATTTAATGAAAATTGGTATGGAGAAGAAGTAAAAGATAGTCTTGGAAATGTAATAAAAGTAGCCGATGAACCACTAAGACTTAAAACAGGAAAAACAACATCAAAAAGTAATATTTTTGATATGGGAGGAAACGTTGCAGAATATACAACAGAAATTGTGCCAGGTGCAAGTGAGGGAATAATATTGCGTGGAGGTAGTTTTTATAGTACGTATTCACCAGCAGGCTGTAGAGTGAACTTTAGTATAACCTCAATTTATGATACTTTTGGTTTTAGAGCGACATTGTTCTTAGAATAAAAGAAATAAAAACACTAATTTTAATTTCATATAAAAAACATATAAGACAAAAAGCAACAAAAATGAAAGTAGAAAATTTTTAAGTTCGAAATTTGTCGAACGATTTATGTTGAAATTAAATAAAAAATATGATAATATAAGACCATACATTATTTGCCAATGTATAGTCTTATAAATTTTTAAATCAAAACAACTTAGGAAACACAAAAATAAATATAAAGAAATCCCACAAATATTATAGAAAATAGGAAAAAAGGAGGTTAATAAAAAAGTAAACAAAAGAATTATAAAAAACATAAATTTACCACAGAAAAAACATTGACAAATAAATAAAATATAATTATAATAAAGGAGATGAATCAATATAGAAATTTTTACATATGGAGACTATCTGAAATATAAAGATATTTTAAAAAAATCTAAAATATCAAAATTATCAGATCAAAAAGAAAGCTACAATATAACAAATAAACACGACAAAATATTTAGAACAATATTAGACAAAAAAGAAGAAGCGGTAGCACTAATAAACCAAGCAATAAAAACAAAATTAAAACCAGAAGAAATAGAAAAATACACCAGCAGTTTTGTGAATAAAATATTTCAAAACAGAGAAGCAGATATAGTATACAAATATAAAGACAAAAACATATTTTTCTTAATAGAACATCAAACAAAAATAGACTACACAATGCCATATAGAATATTAGAATATGAAATAGCGATAATGAAAAGCGCAGTAGATATAAGAAAAATAAAAAACAAAGAATACAAATTACCATTAGTAGTACCAATAGTTTTATATACAGGAAAGAAAAAATGGGATGCTAAAAGATATTTAGAAGAAAGTCAAGAAACATTAGACGGTGTAAAAATAAAAGCTGGAAACTACAATTTAGTAGATATCAATGATTTTACAAAAGAAGAATTATTACAAGGAAAAACATTAACTTCAAAAATAATGTTACTAGAAAAAAGTGAAAGCACAGAAGAAACAATAGAAATGCTAGAAAAAATAATACCAGGTATAAAAGAAGAGGATGAAGATTTATTAAAAAGAATAATATCAATATTATTTGGAGAAAAAATAGGAGAAGAAAAAACAAAAAAATTAATAGAAAAAATAGATGGAGGTGAAGAAAAAATGTTAGCCTTAGTAGATATGATAAGAAATGAGAACAAGATGTATATAAACATGGGAAGAAAAGAAGGCATAAAAGAAGGAAAAAAACAAACATACTTGGAAATAGCTAAAAATCTTTTAAAATTAAAAATGCCAATATCACAAATAAGTGAAATCACAAAATTACCAAAAGAAGAAATAGAAAAACTAAAATAACAAAATTCAACAAAAAGTAGCAAGTCAATCTTGCTATTTTTTAATTCATATAGTAAAATATACAAGAAAAAAGCAATAAAAACGAAAAAGGTAGGGAAAAAAAGGGCGTCCCCATTTCCCTCTGAAAGGTGATAAAAAATGTATTTAAAAAGGTTGGAATTACAAGGGTTTAAATCCTTTGCAGATAAAACAATATTAGAACTAAGACCAGGAATAACAACTGTAATTGGACCAAATGGTTCAGGAAAAAGTAATATTTCTGATGCAATTAGATGGGTTCTTGGAGAACAAAGTATGAAATCTCTAAGAGGTACAAAGTCTTTAGACATAATATTTGCAGGAACTCAAAATAGAAAATCTCTAGGTTTTGCTGAAGCATCTCTAGTATTTGACAATTCAGATGGAGCATTACCAATAGAATTCACAGAAGTAACAGTGACAAGAAAAATATATAGAAGTGGTGAAACAGGGTACTATATAAACAAAACACCTTGTAGACTAAAAGATGTACTAGAATTATTTATGGACACTGGTATTGGAAAAGATGGCTATTCAATAATAGGACAAGGAAAAATTGATGAGATATTAAGCAATAAATCTGAAGATAGAAGACATATATTTGAAGAAGCAGCTGGAATTGTAAAATATAGAAGTAGAAAAGAAGAAGCAGAAAAAAAATTAGAGCATACAAAATTAAATCTTTTAAGAATAAATGATATCATTTCAGAAATTGAAGGTAATTTAGGACCATTACAAACACAATCAGAAAAAGCAAAAAAATATTTAAATTTACGTGAAGAATTAAAGAATATAGAAGTAGGGTTATTTGTATATAATATAGAAAAATATAAAGAAAATTTACAACAAATAGTACAAGATATTGATGTAATGCAATCACAATGTAATGATGAAGAAGGAAAATTAGAAAGAGTAAAAATTCTAAAAGAAGAATTAAAATCAAGCATTGATGAAATTACAGAACAAATTGAAAATATGTCAAATTTAGGATTTGAAAGCCAAAAGGAAATTGAACAACTAAATTCAGACATAAATGTAGCAAGAACTAGAATAACAAATAATAACGAAAACAATGTTAGATTTACAGATGAAATACAAGAACAAAATGAAAAAATACAAGAATTAAAACAAGAATTAGAACAAAAAGAAGCTAAAAAAGATAATTTAAAACAAAATAAAGAAAAATTCGAAAAAGAATTAAACGAAAAACAAGAAGAACTTGCAAAAATAACAGAAAAATTATCAGCAAAAGAACTAGAAATAGAAGGCTATAAACAAACAGTAGAACAAAATACTGACAAAAAATATGAATTACAATCAGAAATAAATGCACAAGAAATAAACTTCCAAAACTACGAAAAAAGACAAAATCAAATAAAACAAGAAATTCAAACAACAATATCAGAATTAGACAATACAAGGATGAATAAAGAAGAAATTTCTAAGGGATTTTATGAAAGCGAAAATAAGAAAAATAAAGCTCAAAAATCTTTAGAAGAAGTAGCAAAACAAAAGCAAGAAGCAAATCAAAAAATAAAATTATTTGAAAGTAATATAAATATTTTATCGAGTGATATGAGAATTAAAGAATCAAGATTAAAATTCTTAATTGAAACTGAAAAAGAAAAAGAAGGTTACATTAAAAGTGTAAAATCTCTATTAAAAGACTGTGAGAACATAAAAGACTTAGGAAAAGGTATGCATGGAGTTTTAGCAAATATTATAGAAGTTCCAGATGAGTTAGAAACAGCAATAGAAATGTGCTTAGGAGCAAGCTTACAAAACATTGTAACAGATACAGAAGAAGATGCAAAAAAACTCGTAGAACATTTGAGAAAAAACAATTTAGGAAGAGCATCATTCTTACCAATAGCTTCTGTTAAAGGAAAAAAATTAGAAAAGATAAAAGGAAATGAAAGTGGAGTAATTGGAATTGCATCTGATTTAGTAAAATTCAATAAAAAATATGAACAAATTATATTAAACTTACTAGGAAGAACAGTTATTGTAGATAATATGGACACAGCAATAAAAGTTGCAAAACAAAATGGTTATACATTTAGAATAGTAACAAAAGATGGAGATTTAATAAATCCATCAGGAGCAATAACAGGTGGTTCAGTAGCAAAGAAAACTGTTAATATTCTAGGTAGAGGAAAAGAAATTGAAAAGCTAGAAAAAGAAATTAAAAATATAAAAGCAAAAATTCAAAAACTAGAAGAAGAAAAAGAAGAATATGAGCAATCAATTGAAGGAATTTTAGAATTATCAGCAAATTTAGAAAAAGAATTACAAGAAATAGATATTACATATGCTACAGAAAAACAAAAAATGATATCAATTGATGAAAATATTCAAAAATTACAAAACAGATTAAACAAATTAAAAGAAGAACAAAAAAATCTTGAAAATCTAAAACAAGAAGCAATTGAACAAAAAGAAAAAATTCAAGAAGAAACACAAAAAATAACAAATCAAAATGAAGAACTTTCTAAATTGATTTCAGAATTTGCAGAACTTAATAAAGATGATCAAAAATATATAGATGATTTAAATTTCGATATTACAAATTTAAAAATTTCAGTATCATCATTTGATGAAAGTGAATCATCAATACAAGAAATTCAAGAAAGAATAAACCAAGAATTGAATAATGCAAAAGCAAGTATTGAAAACAAAAATAATCAAATAGAACAAATAAAAGTAGATAATGAAAATTTAGAAAAATCAATACAAGAAACATTAAACAAAATAGAAGAAATAAAGCAAAAAGTAAACAATAGCAGTTCAGAAATTGAGAAAATGAAGCAAGAAAGAACACAAAAGAGTGAAAAATTATCTAAACAAGAAGATGAAATTACATCTAAATTTAAAATAATTGAAGATTTAAAATCTCAACTAGTAAAATTAGATGTTAAAAAGACAAAAGTTGAAGAAGATATTAATACAATAATAAACAAAATGTGGGAAGAATATGAACTTACACCAAACAATGTCGAGGGTTATGCAAAACCTGAAAATGTTGCTTTAACTCAAAAAAGAGTAAACAATATAAGAACAGAAATAAGAGACTTAGGAAGTGTTAATGTTGATTCAATAGAAGAATACAAAAATCTAAAAGATAGATATGACTTTATGAGTGAACAAAGATTAGATTTAGAAAACACAATGAGCAAATTAAGAAAAGTAATAACAGATATGACACAAATAATGAAAGAACAATTTAGAGAAAAATTCAAAATTATAAATAAAAATTTTGGAGAAGTATTTGCAGAATTATTTGGTGGTGGAAAAGCATCTCTAAACCTAGAAGATGAAGAAAATATCTTAGAATGTGGAATTGAAATAACAGTACAACCACCAGGAAAAAAATTACAAAATATGATGCTATTATCAGGAGGAGAAAAAGCATTTACAGCGATAGCTTTATTATTTGCAATATTAAAAATAAATCCAGCACCATTCTGTGTTCTAGATGAAATAGAAGCTGCACTAGATGATGTAAATGTATTTAGATATGCAGATTATTTGAAAAAATTTACAGAACATACACAATTTTTAGTTATAACACATAGAAAAGGAACAATGGAAGCAGCAGATACAGTTTATGGAGTTACAATGGAAGAGAGTGGTATTTCTAAATTATTATCAATGAAATTGAATAAATAATAAAGTAAAGAGGCAGGAAAAATTCCTACCTCTTTGTTTGCAATATACTTTAACATTTATAATAATAAATTAAAAAATTTCTAATGGATTAATTTTACTAACCCTTAAATTTCGCTTTATAGCGAACATTCTACAACCTCTCAACCAAATCTGATTAGTATTGTCGTTCTCTATAATAAATTCTTTATCAGAATATACTTTTAAACAACAGTGTCTTACAGCCCAGTCTTTAAGAGCAGTAAAAGAATTTGAAGATGGATTAACATCTTCTAGTGTAAAATAACTCCGTCCATTTTTAAATGTTAAATTGTTACTCATAAAGTAAACCTCCTAAATGCTTGATGATAATAGTATACAGCATTTGATATTTAAAATCAACAATTTTCAACAAAAAATAACAAATTGCGTTCGTAGATAATAGTTTAAGAACTATCCAAATATCTTAAAAATTCCAATAATTATCAGCAAAATTCCAGAAATAATAGACCAAATATTTTCAGGCAACCTATATAAATTATTAATATTCTTACCAAGCCAAATCCCAGAACAAAGAAAGAACAATTGAAGAATACTAACAAAAATTGGAAAAAATATTAAATTAATACTGCCAATACTTCCACCAATCCCAATTCCAAAACTATCTAAAGAAAGAGCAATAGCCAAAAATAAAGCTTCTTTAGGTTCGATAGTTTTTGAATGATTAAAATCAGAAGAAATTGGATTATTAAAAATATTAAAATCATTTCTTTTAGTTCGTAAAGCTTCATAAATAATATAAGCACCCATAAAAATTAAAATCCCACTACCAATTATAATAGTAAAAAAATCAGATAATACATTACTCAATAAATTTCCTAAAAATAAAGCAAAATACGTAATAGAAATAGATATAATAAAAAGAATAAATTTACTAAAAAAAGAAATTTTCATATTTTTAATTCCATATGTAATACCAATTCCAAGCGAATCTATACTACTAGAAACAGCGAATATAAACGAATTTAATAACATAAAAACACCTCTTACAACATAATATGACAAAAAATAAAAATAGTTTCTTAGTAATAAAAAAGTACAAGCCACATATAATTTAATAATTCAAAATACAAAGGAGTGAATTGTATGTGGCAAACATTAGAAAAAAATGATGTTATAAGAAGATTAAATACAAAAGAAAGAGAGGGATTAACAGAAGAGGAAGTAAAAATTAGACAAGCAAAATATGGAAAAAACAAGCTAAAAGATAAGAAAAAAGAAAGTATAATAATTAAATTTATAAAACAATTTAATGACTTTATGATAATAACATTAATAATTGCTTCAATAATATCAGCGGTAATATCAAAAATGCAAGGAGAAAATGACTATGTTGACTCAATAATAATAATAGGAATTGTAATATTTAATGCATTAATGGGAGTAATACAAGAAGCAAAAGCAGAAAAATCAATTGAAGCATTAAAACAAATGACACCACAAATCACAAAAGTAATCAGAAATGGAAAGACAACTGAAATAGATGCAGAGGATTTAGTAAAAGGTGATATAGTAATTTTAGAAACAGGAAATTTTATTCCGGCAGATTGTAGAATAATAGAAAGTCATAATTTAAAAATTGAAGAATCTTCTTTAACAGGAGAGGCAGAGCCAAGTCTAAAAGAAGCAAATATCATATGTAAAAAAGACATTCCATTAGGTGATATGAAAAATATGGCATTTATGGCAAGCACAGTAGTTAATGGAACAGGAAAAGCAATTGTAACAGAAACTGGAATGGAAACAAAGGTAGGACAAATTGCAAATATGATAATAGAAGATGAAGCACCAGAAACACCACTTCAAAAAAAATTAGGAGAAGTAGGAAAAATATTAGGAATAGCATGTTTAGCAATTTGCATAATAATTTTTATAATAGGACTCATTAAAAAAATAGAACCCATAGAAATGTTTATGACAGCAGTAGGACTTGCAGTTGCAGCAATACCAGAGGGATTACCAGCAATTGTAACAATTATGCTTTCAATAGGAGTTACTAAAATGGCAAAAAGAAATAGCATAATAAGAAAATTACCAGCTGTCGAGACTTTAGGAAGTAGTAATGTAATTTGTTCAGACAAAACAGGAACATTAACACAAAATAAAATGAAAGTAGTGGAAGTAAAATCAAAAAATCCTAAATTTATTATAACAATGGCTACTTTATGCACCGATTGTGAGATAACTGTGGAAAATAATCAAGAAAAAGTAATAGGAGAACCTACAGAAAAGGCAATTGTAGAAGAAGGCTTACATATAGGATGTAATAAAAAAGAAACAGAAAAAATTTTTCAAAGAATAAATGAAATTCCATTTGATTCTAACAGAAAAATGATGACAACAATACATAGAATTGGTAGCAAATATCGTATAATTTGTAAAGGTGCACCAGATGTGTTATTAGACAAATGCACAAAAGAAGTATTAGAAATAGGAGATAGCCAAGATATAAAAGTAAAAACTTTAGATAAATTAAAAATAAAAAATGAAAATGAACAAATGGCACATAAAGCCTTAAGAGTTATTGCAGTAGCTTTCAAAGATGTAACAGAATTACCAAGCAAAATAGATAGTAGTACAATTGAAAACAACTTAACTTTTGTAGGACTAATTGGGATGATAGACCCTCCAAGAGAAGGGGTAAAAGAAGCAGTAAAAACATGTAAAACTGCAGGAATAAAAACAGTAATGATAACAGGAGACCATTTAGAAACAGCAAAAGCAATAGCAAAAGATTTAGGAATTTTAAACAATGGAGAAAAGGCAATAACAGGACAAGAATTAGACAAAATGACACAAGAACAACTAGAAAAAAATATTAAAGAATATTCAGTTTTTGCAAGGGTAACCCCAGAACATAAAGTAAGAATTGTAAAGGCTTGGCAAAGAAATGGTGCAGTAGTTGCTATGACAGGAGATGGAGTAAATGATAGTCCAGCTCTAAAAAATGCAAATATAGGAATAGCAATGGGAAAAAATGGTACAGATGTAGCTAAAAATGCAGCGGATATAATACTTACAGATGATAATTTTGTAACAATAGTAGAAGCGGTAAAACAAGGTAGAAATATATATGACAACATAAAAAAAGCAGTACATTTCTTATTATCAACAAACATAGGAGAAATAGTAACAATATTTGTAGGACTTATATTAGGGTTAAAATCACCATTACTTGCAATTCAATTATTATGGATAAACTTAGTAACAGACTCATTACCAGCGATTGCATTAGGACTTGAAAAACCAGAAAAAGATATAATGCAAAGAAAACCTATAGATAGCAAAAAAGGAATATTTGCAAATGGCCTATGGAATAAAATCATATTAGAAGGAACAATGATAGGAGTTCTTACACTAGTTGCATTTAGTATTGGTAATAAATACTATACACTAGAAGTAGCAAGAACAATGGCATTTTTATCAATAGGATTTTTAGAATTAATACATAGTATAAATGTAAAAAATGAAAAATCAATTTTTGAGACAGGACTTTTTGAAAACAAATATCTAGTTGGAAGTTTTGTTTTAGGAATATTCGTTCAAGCAATAGTAGTTGTAGTACCAGCATTTGCAAAAGTATTTGAAGTAGTACCATTAAGCCTTACACAATGGATTATCACAATAGCAATTTCTATTTTACCAATACCAGTCATAGAATTACAGAAAAAAATAGATTCAAAAAATGAAATTAAGCAAAACAAAAGATATTTTCGTTATCAAAAAGAAAATTTCCAAAATTAGTTGCAAAATACCAAAAAATATGATAAAATAGCTATGCTTTAAAAGTAGCATAGCTATTTTTAAATCTCTACTTAACGAAAAGTTAGGTTATAAAATCCATAGGGAGGTGAAAATAATGAATAAATACGAAAGTATTATCATTGTTAATCCAAATGTTGACGAAGCTGGTTTAAAAGCTTTAGAAGAAAAGTTCACAGGATTAATCAATGAAAACGGAAAAGTAGAATCTGTTGAAAACATGGGTAAAAAGAAATTAGCTTATGAAATCAAAAAATTCAAAGAAGCAACATATATGTTATTTAACTTTGAAGCAAATCCAGATTCAATATCAGAACTTGAAAGAGTTTACAGAATTACAGATGATATAATCAAATTTATCGTTGTAAGAAAAGAAGCTTAGGCTTAAAAATATAAATGTGGGACCTAAATTAAAGTAGTAAATCTAAAAAGATTTACCAGTGAAAGGAAGATAAAAAATGAACAAAGTAATATTAATGGGAAGACTTACAAGAGACCCAGAAGTAAGATACACACAAACAAATAATACACTAGTTGCTTCTTTTAGCTTAGCAGTAAACAGAAGATTTGTAAGACAAGGAGAAGAAAGACAAGCTGACTTTGTAAACATAGTAGCATGGAGCAAATTAGGAGAATTTTGTAGCAAATACTTTAAGAAAGGTCAACAAGTAGGAATAATAGGTAGATTACAAACAAGAACTTGGGATGATGACCAAGGTGTTAAACACTATGTAACAGAGGTAGTTGCTGAAGAAGCATACTTTGCAGATAGTAGAAGAGAAGGAGATGCTGGAGCCGGAGCATTTGAAAGTACATTTGGTAACACAATGCCAGGAAGTATGGGTTCAGACTTTGAAACATCTTCAGCTGATGATTTACCATTTTAATTATTAAGGCAAGGGGGGAAAATTAAAATGTCTGATAAAAAACAAAATAAAAGAAATAATAAAAATTATGATGAAGATTATAACCCAAAATTCAGAAAACAAAGAAAAAAAGTTTGCGTAATGTGTAGTGATAAAAATTTTGAATTAGACTACAAAAATGCAGATCAATTAAAGAAATTTGTTAATGATAAAGGAAAAATCTTACCAAGAAGAACAACAGGATGTTGTGCAAAACATCAAAGAGATATTACTACAGCAGTTAAAAGAGCAAGACATATTGCTATTTTACCATATGCTCAACAATAGTAATAATATATAATATAAAAAGAACTGAGACTTTAAATTTTAAAGTTTCAGTTCTTTTTGTAATGGAATTTCTTACGCTAAATCAAAAGTTTCAAAATTTGATTTTAAAACTTTATTTAATTCAAGGTTATTAGTCTGGAAAACAGACATTTTAATTGTTTGGCCATGTATTGAATCTTTAGGATCTTCAATTTCAAACGACGTAGGACAATTAATTGCATTAGCAAAGTTGAATTTGCTAATATCTTTTTTTAAGTTATTGTCTATTTCATCTGTAATACTAGCACTCAAACTGGTTGAATAGTAGCTATTTCTACACCGATAGATTTTCAACATCAAAATATTTCTATTCTTTGATGGATTATCATTTTTAATGCAGATTTCTGCTCTTCCTCCTTCTTCAATAATTCCATTAAAAGCTTCAATAAGAAGCTTTGACTCATTATATGGTTTGCGAAGATGAAACTCCAGTTGTAAAATAGGCTTTTCCATATAATTTACCTCCTAATTTATTTGTGTAACAAATAAATTATACTACAATTTACATAAAAAATCAAATAACCCATCTAAACGTTTGATTTTTCCATAAAAATATAGTAAAATATATATATTGAAAAAGAGAAAAGAAGGTAAAAAAAATGAACGAAGAATTAAAAAAATTAACAAAACAAGTAGAAGAAGAAATAAAACCACAATTTAAAGAAATAGATGAAATATGTGAAAAAAACAGTCTAAAAGTAATAACAGCATTTCAAGAAAGCAATTTACAAGAAATGCACTTAAACTCATCAACAGGTTATGGAATAGACGAACCAGGAAGAAACAAAATAGAAGAAATATATGCAAAAGTATTCAAAAGTGAAGATGCACTAGTAAGAGCACAATTTATATCAGGAACTCATGCTCTAGCAATAACACTATCAGCATTATTACGTCCAAATGACACAATGATAAGTATAACAGGAGCACCATATGATACCCTACAAACAGTAATAGGATGTGGAGAAACATCAAGCCCAAGCTCATTAAAAGCATATGGAGTAAACTATGAACAAATAGAACTAATAGAAAATGATTTTGATATAAAAACAATACAAGAAAGACTAAAACAACAAGATGTAAAATTAATAGAAATACAAAGATCTAGAGGTTATTCAACAAGAAACAGTCTAACAATAGAAAAAATAGAAAAAGCTATAAAAGCAATAAGAGAAGTAAACAAACAAGTAATAATAATGGTAGACAACTGTTATGGAGAATTTGTACAAGAAAAAGAACCAATAGAAATCGGAGCAGATATAGCAGTAGGTTCATTAATGAAAAACTTAGGAGCAGGTATTGCAACATCAGGAGCATATATAGTAGGAAAAAAAGACTTAATAGAATTATGTGCAGAAAGATTAACAGCACCAGGAATAGGAAAAGAAATAGGACCATCATTAGGACAAAATACAGCTTTAATAAAAGGACTATTCTTTGCCCCACAAGTAGTAGCAAACAGTGTAAAAACAGCAGTATTTGCAAGTAGAATATTAGAAAAATTAGGTTATGATGTAGAACCCAAATACAATGAAAAAAGAGCTGATATAGTACAAACAATAAAACTAGGATCAGAAGAAAACTTAGTAAAATTCTGTCAAGGAATCCAAAAAGGTTCACCTATAGACTCTTGTGTTATTCCAGAACCAAGTGAAATGGGTGGTTATGAAGATAAAGTAATAATGGCAGCAGGAACATTCACAGAAGGTTCAACGATTGAACTAAGTTGTGATGGACCAATAAGAAAACCATATATTGCATATATGCAAGGTGGATTAACATATGACTACGGTAAATATGGAATATTAAAAGCTATAGAAGAAATGCAAAAATAAAAGTTAGGAGAAAAAATGAAAGTTATAGTAATTGGTGGCGGACCAGCAGGAATGATGTCTGCAATATCATCAGCTGAAAACGGAAATGATGTAACAATAATAGAAAAAATGCAATCACTAGGTAGAAAACTTTTAATAACAGGAAAAGGAAGATGTAATATAACATCTTCTTTAGACATGGATGAATTTATAAAAAATATTCCGGGAAATGGAATATTCTTATACAGTGCTTTTAAAAATTACACAAATCAAGATATAATAAAACTATTAAAAGAAGAAGGATTAGAAGTAAAAGAAGAAAGAGGAAATAGAATTTTCCCAGTTACAGATAAATCCTTAGATGTTTTAAAATGCTTTGAGAAAAAGTTGAAAAGTTTAAATGTTAATATAATATTAAACACTAAAGTAAAAGAAATTTTAGTTGAAGACAATATTGTAAAAGGAGTAAAAACAGAAAAAGAAATCATAAACGCTGATAAAGTTATTTTAGCAACAGGAGGAAAAAGTTACCCACTAACAGGTTCAACTGGAGATGGATATGTAATGGCACAAAAATTAGGACATACAATAACAAAAATAAATCCATCATTAGTTCCTTTAGAAACTTTTGATAAAGAAACTTGCAAAAATTTACAAGGATTATCTTTAAAAAATGTTCAAATAGAATTAATTGATAAAAATAAAAACAAAGTTATATATGAAGATTTTGGAGAAATGTTATTTACTCATTTTGGAGTATCTGGTCCAACAATATTAAGTAGTTCAGCACATTTAGTGAGATACAAAAATATTCAACAACTATTTAATGAAAATAAAATTTCATTAAAAATAGATTTCAAACCAGCACTTTCTGAGGAAAAACTAAATGATAGAATATTAAGAGACTTTAATGAAGAAAAAAACAAAATGTTTAGAAACAGTTTAGACAAATTACTACCACAAAAATTAATTCCAATAATAATAAAAATAAGTGGAATAGATCCAAACAAAAAAGTAAATGAAATAACAAAAATAGAAAGAAAAAATTTAGTAAAATTATTAAAAAATTTCGAAATTACAATTAAAGGATTTAGAACTATTGATGAGGCAATTATCACAAGTGGTGGAATAAAAATAAAAGAAATAAATCCAAAAACAATGGAATCAAAAATTATAAAGGGATTATATTTTGCAGGTGAAATTATAGATGTTGATGCATATACAGGAGGATTTAATCTACAAATTGCGTATTCTACAGGTTATACTGCAGGAAAAATAAATTAAAAAATTGAAAAGGTTTAAATAAATGGAAAATTTTTTAACAATAAATGAAAATATAGAAAGTGAAATAACAGTAAAAAAGTCAAAATTTATATGTAATCTAATAAAAATTGAAAAACAAGAAGAAGCTGAAGAACAAATTAAAAAGATAAAGAAAAAATACCATGATGCCAGACATAATTGTGTTGCATATAGAGTACAAGAAAATGACACAATAGTAGAAAAAGCAAGTGATGATGGTGAACCATCTGGAACAGCAGGTGGACCAATGCTAACTATACTTCAGAAAAATAACTTATGCAATGTATTAGTAGTTGTTACAAGATATTTTGGAGGAATTTTATTAGGGACTGGCGGACTAGTAAGAGCTTATTCAGATTCAATGCAAAATGCTTTAGAACTAACAGAGAAAGTAGAAAAATGCACAGGAATAGAATTTGAAGCAGAACTAGAATATAATAATTTAGAAACATTTAAATATTATTGTAGAAAAAACAATATAAATATTGTCAATATACAATATGAAAACACAATAATTTGTAAAATTCAGTTAGAAGAAAATACAAAATCAAAATTGATAAACGATTTTGAAACAAAAAATATAAATTTAACGAATTTAAGATTTTTATCTAAAAAAATTATAAATAAATGTAAAGTAAAATAATGTTTTTATAAATAATTGGAAAAAATTTCCAGAAAAATATTGAAAATTAGAAATACCAATATTATAATCTCCATAGTTAAAAATTTAAAGTATATTTTGGAGGGGAAATTTATGAAAGAAAAAACTACTGTGTTAATCGCAGATGACAATCAAGAATTTAGCAGAACATTAGCTTCATACATACAGGAGCAACCAGATTTAGAAGTGATAGGAATAGCCAAAGATGGTGAAGAAGCAATAGATATGATAACAAATATAGAACCAGATATAGCATTATTAGATGTAATAATGCCACATTTAGATGGAATAGGTGTGTTAGAAAAAATAAATATGATAAAAACTGATAAAAAGCCAATATGCATTATGCTTTCAGCGGTAGGACAAGATAAAATTACTCAAAAAGCAATAATGTTAGGTGCAGAATATTATGTTGTAAAGCCATTTGACATTGAATTATTAATAAAAAGAATAAAGGAATTAAAAAACTTTAAACCAACACAAAATCAAAACTCATTTATAGATAGAGAAGTAAGAACTCAATATGTTGAAATACCACAAAATGGAGAAAACAACATAGAAGCTTTAGTTACAAATATAATTCATGAAGTAGGAGTACCAGCACACATAAAAGGTTATCAATATCTAAGAGAAGCGATTATTATGGTAGTTAATGATATAGATGTTATAAATCAAATTACAAAAAGTTTGTACCCAAAAATAGCAGCAAAATTTAACACAACTCCAAGTCGTGTAGAACGTGCAATACGCCATGCTATAGAAGTTGCATGGGGTAGAGGAGACCAAAAGACAGTTGAGAAAATATTTGGTTATACAATTTCAGCAGCCAAAGGGAAGCCAACTAATTCGGAATTTATAGCAATGATTGCTGATAAATTACGCTTAGAACTAAAGAGTGCATAAAAATTACGCACAATCTTAGAGTATCAACAATTACACAAATAGAAAAATATTTCCATCTTTTTTATTTATTGGATATGTGATTAAATGTATAAAACAAAATAATTGTAAAATTTTACTCTGTTTGGTTGAATAATATATAAAAATATTGTAATATAATAGCAACCTTTTCGAAGTCAGGAAGGCAAGTCTTTTACTAAAGGGCGGAAAGGGGGCAAATGAGATGACACAACCAGGCCTTATTCAAAAGTTAATTGAACAGTTATTAGCAGAAAGAGAAAGAAACATTAGACTTAAATTACAATTAGAAGAACTAAAAAAAGGTAAAGACTAAAAGTGTCATTACATAGTCGAAGTGAGGAAGCTGTTACGAAGTTTCCTTGCTTTTTTTGAGCATAAAAAAAGTATGTGCAGTTACGATACACATACAGCAAACGATATACACAACCAGACCGAAGGTACATTGTTTAATGTACCTATATAATAGCATCTTTTTTTAGTTTTGTCAAATGAAAAATAACAAAAGTTTTCAAGTATAAAATATTTTTTTTGAAACAAAATAATTATAAGAAAGAAGTGATAAAAATGAAAATATCCTTTATAAAATATGAAAAAGAAAATGATTATCAAATTCCAAAATTATTAGGAATGAACATAGAAAAAATAAAAGAACCAGAAGAAATAGATAACAAAATACAAGAATTAAAAGAACAAAAATATACCACCATAATAATATCTAATGAATTAGCAAGTTTCTCAGAAAAAATATACAATCAATATAAAAATGACCCAACATTAAATATCATAATAACTCCAACGAAAAATAAATAAATTTATAAAAACAAGCATAAACACTAAAAAAGCACATATAAATTTATAAAGAAAACTATAAGGAGGTAAAAAATGATAGAAACATCAAAGGAAAATTTAAAAATAAATAAACTAATAGCAGAAAAAAAGGAGATTATTTCTGTAGATGGAGATATGATAGTTCCAGATTCTAAGCCAGATATTTTAAACACAATTTGTACAAGTGGGGTTGTATCTGTATATAAAAAAGAAATAAAGGATGAAAAAGTTAGGTTAGATGGAAACATTGATACATATATAATGTATATGCCAGATGGAGTAAACGATTCAGTAAGAGGTTTAAATACAAGTTTGGATTTTTCAGAAAATATAAATGTTCCAAATTGTCAAGAAGGAATGAATGCAACTACTGAAATTAAAGTAAAATCAATAGATTGCAAAGTTTTAAATGGAAGAAAAATAGGAATAAAAGCAACGTTAGAAATATATCTAAAAATATATTCTAATGAAGATGTTGAAGTTATAAATGAAGTGCAAAATGCAAATAATATACAAATTCTAAAAGAAGATTTAAAAGTCAACTCATTAATAGGTCAAGGAAATACAAAAATTTCAGCTAAAGATAATATACCAATTGATGCAATGGATAATTTAGCTGAAATTTTAAAATGCAATATAAATATGGTAAACAAAGACATAAAAACAAGTTACAACAAAGTATTAACAAAATCAGAAGTAGAGTTTAAAATAATATATTTAACAGAAGACAATCGAATAAATACAATTACTTCAAGAATTCCAGTTGTTGGTTTTATAGATATTCCAAATGTAATGGATGAAAATACTTGTGACATAAATTATGAAATAAAAAATGTTATAATAAAACCAAATTCACAAGAAGAACACTCAATTTGTGTAGAAGTTGAAATAGAAGTTACTTGCAGTGTATATGAGGAAAAGAATTTAAACTTAATTCAAGATATGTATAGTCCTTGTGAAAATATAGAATTTAATAAAAAAGAAGTTTTAGCAATGACAGATAAACAAGAATCTAAATGTACAAAACAAATAAACGAAAAAATTAATTTAAAAGACATACAAAATCAAACTTTAATAGATGTAGATATAGAGCCTACAATTTTAAAAGAAAGTAAAATTAATACGAAAATATTATATGAAGGTGAATTGAATTTAAACTTTATATTTGTAAACTCAGAAATGAAAATAAGCATAAAAGATGCAAAAATACCATTTGAATATACAGTTGAAAACCTTCAAAATGGCGAAAGTTTACAAACCAATAACCAAATTGAAATCAAACAAAAAGACTTTATAATTCAAGATAGTGGAGATGTACAATGTAATATTGATATGGAAACAGATACAAATATGTATAGAACTGCAAATATTAATATTATTGACAGTGTTCAAGAAAATGGTGAAAGAGAGGAACAAGACTATAGTATAGTAATGTATATTGTAAAAAAAGGAGATACGTTATGGAATATAGCAAAAATGTTTGGAAGTACAGTTGATTCCATAGCCAGAGTTAATGGAATAGAAAATCCAGATGAAATAAATATAGGACAAAAATTATTTATACCTAAATTTTCAAGAGTTCCTGTAACAAACTATGAGTAAAATTTATTCAAGACCACGAATACGTTTGCCAAAGTTTTTAATTACTAATGTAGGAAAAGGTAGTAATCCAAATAAACAGAAAAGTCTTAAAATATTATTTATTATAATTATAGCAATAATAACAGTAAAAATTAGTTTAGATGCTGTATTACCAATATTCGAGTCATTATGTGAAGACAAAGCAAAATCAATAGCAACAATAGTGGCAAATGAACAAGCTACAGTTGTAATGAAAAACTATAAATATGAAGATATGTTTACGATAGAAAAAGACAATAATGGAAATATTACAATGGTAAAATCTAATATAAAAGCAATAAATGAAATTATTTCAGATGTTGCTGTTAAAATTCAAAATGAAATAGACAATAAAGGAAATGATGATGTAAAAATAGTATTAGGAAGTTTTACTGGTTTTGCATTATTAGCAGGAAAAGGTCCGTCAATAAAAATACAAATTTCATCAATAGGAAATGTTCAAACAGACTTGAGGAGTGAATTTACTTCTCAAGGAATTAATCAAACACTACATAGAGTTTATTTACAAGTTGTATGTGAAGTAAGCATTTTAACTCCTTTTGAAAATATAAAAAGTAGTATAACAAATCAGGTTTTATTAGTTGAAAATGTAATTGTTGGAAATACACCAAATACCTATTACAATTTAGAAGGATTGACTAAAGAAAATACGATAGATATTATAGAATAAAAACAAAATTATAATTTAAAAATAAAGTAAAACAGAATTACAGTATAAAGAAATTTATATTGTAATTTTGTTATTTATGTTATATTATATAGAAAAGAAAGGGGTATAATATGAAATTTATAGTACAAAGAGTAAATAAATCACAAGTTGAGGTTGAAGAAAAAATAGTTGGAAAAATAGATAAAGGATTTATGGTTCTGATAGGAATAACACATAATGACACAAAAGAAATAGCAGATTTTTTAGTTAGAAAATTAATTAATTTAAGAGTATTTGAAGATGAAAATGGAAAAATGAATTTATCACTAAAAGATGTACAAGGTTCTTTATTATTAATTTCACAATTTACATTATATGCAGATTGTACAAGCGGAAATAGACCTTCATTTACTAATGCTGCTAAGCCGGAGTTTGCAAATGAATTATATGAGTATATAATAGAAGAATGTAAAAAACAAATACCTAATGTTCAAACTGGAATTTTTGGAGCTGATATGCAAGTTAGTTTGGTAAATGATGGACCGGTTACTATTATATTGGAAAAAGAGTGATTATTTGACATAATATTTATAATATGGTATAATAAAAAAGGTTTAACTATCAGAAACCACTCAAAAACTAGAGTATAGCAAATTCGTGAAGCCTTATTTTAGGAAAATCAAATTGTTTTTCACTAATAGATTATAGTTAAACGCGTGGCAAAAAAGAGGGTCAAGGGAGAAGTATGGTTAAGTGAAATTTGGTTTTATTTGTGGAAGTGCCTTATCTAATCAATTTAGATAAGGCTTAATTTTTTATATATTACAAGGTTAATACATTCTAGTATAGATTATAAATAAAATAATTGACTTATGTATACTTTTATGATAAAATATGCTAAAATTTTTGAAAAAGTTCATTTTTGCAATTGCAAGATAGGAGGAAAATATGAAATTTAGAAAATTAAGGATGGTATTATTACGGATAAGACTAAAAAGCAGAAAGTTTTATAAAGATATTATTTTTGAAAACAAATCTGTAAGTAAAAAATGTAAAAGAAGTGTAGCAAATTGGATTTTTAATTTGCAGTACTATAGGCAGATTAAAGTTGAAAATTTTAGAGATTTATTTAGCAAATTGAATGAGATTGTTTTTCCAATTACAATTCAGAAATCTTATAGTTATTTTGGTTTAAACATAATCTTTCTTGATAATGAAGGGAAAGAGTATTACATGATAAAAGAAAAATTTTATGATGATATTGAAACTTATATAATTGGAAGAAGAAACAGTTCATTAGAACCATTAATTGATAGAGATTTTCATTACAAAATTTCTAAAGATGGAACTATCATGTTGATGGAAACAGGTGCTATGCTATTAAAAATGGATGGAAAGAACGATGGTACAGTAGTTGATTTTAGTTATAATGCTGAAAAGCATACTACAAAAGCTAAATTAAAGTCATATACATCCAAGAGAAAAATTTGTATTGAGTATCCAACAAAGAACGATAAATTTGATAAAATGGTTTTGAGATTTCTTTTTAATATTTATGAAAAGACAGAGTATTATTATAATGTTTTTCCAATACTAAAAATGATGCTACAAGAACTTGCTACTGAAAAAGTTTCAATTTCTATTACAGCAGAAAGTGAAGGAGAAATTTGCTCAGAGGTAGAGGTGGTAAATGGTATTGTGAAAAAATATACTCAAACAAAAATAATAAATGAAAGAGAAATGATAAGAAATAAGAACATTTTAGAAAAAGATTTAAAAGACTTTTTAAAAGAAAATAGCTAATCTAAAAAAACGGTCTATATGACCGTTTTTTTTAATAGATAAATAAAAGAAAAATTTTTCAAATAAAAAGTAGCAAATAAAAAAGCCCCAGAAGCCATAATACTTCTGAGGTTTGATGTATTTTGCATAAAAGAATATTATCTCTTACTAAATTGTGGAGCTTTTCTAGCTTTTTTAAGACCATATTTCTTTCTTTCTTTCATACGAGGATCTCTTGTTAAGAATCCGTTTGATTTTAAAGCAGGTCTATATTCAATATTTGCTTCATTTAAAGCTCTAGCAATACCATGTCTAATTGCTCCAGCTTGACCTGTAAATCCACCACCTGTTACTGTACAAGTAACATCATATTTATCAACAGTATTTGTAACTGTAAGTGGTTGTCTAACTATAACTTTTAAAGTTTCTAATCCGAAAAATTCATCTAAATCTTTTCCATTAACTGTTATTTTTCCAGATCCTTCTACTAATCTTACTCTAGCGATAGAAGATTTTCTTCTTCCTGTACCATAGTAAACTATTTTTCCTGATTTAGCCATCTTATTTTACCTCCCAAACTTCTGGTTTTTGTGCTTGATTTTCATGTTCTGCTCCAGCATAAACTCTTAATTTCTTTAATTGAGCTCTTCCTAAAGAATTGTGTGGTAACATTCCTTTAACAGCTAATGTCATAGCTTTTTCTGGATTTTTTTCTAACATTACTTTAGCAGAAACTTCTTTCATTCCACCAATGTATCCTGAATGGTGTCTGTAAATTTTTTGATTTAATTTGTTTCCTGTTAATATAACATCTTTAACGTTAAGAATTATAACGTGATCACCTGTATCAATATTAGGTGTAAATGTTGGTTTATGTTTTCCTCTTAATAATTTGGCAGCTTCTGTTGCAACTCTACCTAATGGTTTATTAGCTGCATCAATTATGTACCATTTGCTTTCTATTTCAGCCTTTTTTGGGCTATATGTTGTATTATTCATGGTAATAATTACCCTCCTATTTTAATATTTTATTTTTTATATATATGAAACTTAAATTTAAAACCACCGGGGAGAAGTTTTATATTTAAATCATATTCTAACATAATTGCTTAAATATTTTATTACAAAAAAGCACGTTTGTCAACGATTTTTGAAAAATTTGTGAAAACTATTGCCAAAAAATTGAATAAAAATTATAATATTAAAAAGAAAACAGTAATATATAATAATAAAGAACATGTCAAGCTTAAGGGAGGAAGAATGGTTTTTATAAAAAAAGAAAAGGAACAAAAAGAAAAAAGCACTAGAGGAAAAAAAGAAGGATTTATGCAAGGTGTTGTTACACTGATGTTTTCTCAAGTGCTAATAAAAATATTAGGATTAGTATATACTTTATATCTAACAAATAGACCAGGCTTTGGGGACAAGGGAAATGGAATATGTGCTAGTGGTTACCAAATATATGCATTATTATTAACAATTTCATCTATAGGGCTTCCAAGTGCAATATCAAAATTAGTATCAGAAAGAACAGCAGTAGGAGATAACAAAGGTGCAAATAGAATATTCAAAATAGCTTTTGCTACATTTGCAATAATAGGATTAGTAGGAAGCTTATTACTATTCTTTGGAGCAAAAGTAATTGCAAATAATTGGCTACAAATTCCAGAAGCAGAAATGACATTAGTAGCATTATCACCAGCAGTATTTTTTGTTACAATAGCCTCAGTTATGAGAGGATACTTTAATGGAAGACAAAAAATTAGTATTGGAGCAAAATCTCAAACTTTAGAACAAGTATTTAAAACTCTATTAACAATTATAATAGTAGAAGTTGTAGCGATATTATCAAATGTATCAACAGAATGGATGGCAGCTGGAGCAAATTTAGCAACAACACTTGCTACCTTCCTAGGATTTAGTTATTTATTTCTATATTATAAAAGCGAAAGAAAAGAAATTGCTACTGAAATAAAAAATACAGTTAATTATCAATATGAAAGAGTATCAGAAGTTATTAAAAAGATATTATTTGTATCTATACCAATAACATTGACAGCAATAATGTCATCAATAAATAAAAATGTTGACTCATTTACTGTTGTTAGAAATTTAAAAAAATTTTTACCAGAAGACATCGCTACAGCACAATATGGTATTTTAGGAGGAAAGGTAGATACATTAACAAGTTTACCACTTGCAATTAATGTTGCCTTCGCAACAGCATTAGTACCAGCAATATCAGCAGCAAAAGCAAGAAAAGACAATAAAACAATAACACAAAAAACTTCATTTTCATTGTTAGTATCAATGTTAATAGGTTTGCCTTGCACAGTAGGAATGTTCATATTTGCACAACCAATATTAAATTTATTATTTCCAAATGCAAATGATGGAGCATTAATATTACAAATAAGTTCGCTTACGATAATCTTTACAATATTAGACCAGACAATAAATGGTGCTTTGCAAGGTTATGGAAAATTAATGATACCAACAATTTCTTTGGCAATAGGAGTGTTTGTTAAATTAATTTTAAATTTAGTATTAATACCAATACCAAGTATTGGAGTATATGGAGCAGCAATAGGTTCAGTTGCATGTCATATGGTAGCATTTACAATAGCAATAAATGCTTTAAGAAAAAATATAAAACTAGATTTAACATTTTCAAAATTTGTAATAAAACCAATTTTAGCGACAACAATAATGGGAATATGCTCATATTTCATATATTCAACATTAAGTGGAATAATTGTGGAAAGATTGGCTACAATAATAGCGATAGTAGTTGCTGTTATAATTTATGTTTTAGCAGTAATTATATTAAAAATATTTACAAAAGAAGAATTAAAAATGATGCCATTAGGCGATAAAATAACAACTTTTTTAGAAAAATTAAAAATTTATTAGAAAAAAAGAAGGATTTTATCGAAACTTGGCGAATAGTCATAATAGTAGTACAGTTATTGCTTAGTTCAGGCGATAAAAGTACATAAATATTTAAATCTTATAGGAGGTAATTTAAATGAACAAAGCTGAATTAATCGCAGCAATAGCT
>OJNH01000589.1_pt1 | contig 31874 bp, 26 predicted proteins | sample 1597361 | NCBI WGS metagenome assembly OJNH01 (sample SAMEA2452136, study PRJEB22498) | human gut metagenome | biome: human feces; feature: human gut; material: feces | place: Australia | collected 2012
TAGGCCACCTCCGCTTTTTCTGCCACAAACCGGTCGATATCCGGAACCACATCCGGCACATGGAATGGATTGACATAATATACATTTTCTGCAGACTGGGACAGATTGATATACTGTCCCCCCCATGCTGCCGCAATGTCTTTATACTCTGACATAGGGTCAATAACGATAATGTCATCCGTTGAAAAGCACAGGACTTGTCCCATCTCCGATTTTTCATTATAAGATTTTCCCGAGCCGGGAACACCAAACACCATCCCATTTCCATTCTTCAATAATTTCCGGTTTCCAATGATAAGGTTTTTGGACACCTTATTAAATCCATAGCAGTATCCTTGATTATCGTTAATCTCCTGCACATTAAACGGAATAAAAATGGAAAGTTCTTCGGATGTTATCGTCCGCATGGTATCCACAAATCTCGCTCCTGTGGGCAGAGAAGTATTCAATGCATCCAACTGTTTATGGGAATGTGGCACAATATCCATGTTGTGGGTCTGACCGATGATTTTAATCTTCTCGGTACGCTCCTCCAGTTCTTCCATGGAATCTGCCTTCACCACAATCGTAATTCCCACATACAAAAGACGCTCATCAAAGGAGGAAATCCGGTCTAACATCTCTTCCGTATCTCTTTGCTGCTTTCGCCGCTCATAATTGATATTGGTAGAATAATCTCCATTTTCGTTTTTCATTTCCTGTTCCCGGTTAATGCTTCTCTCATTAGCCATATACTTTTTCATGATCATCTGGTAAGCCACGTTGTTATCCAACGGCTCCACATCCATGGTATAGATAATTGGAAAATTCATATTGGTAAGCTCATTGAGAAACTGGTCGGTCAAACCATTGGGGTACTTTCTCACAAACATGACACACGCACAGGTTCCACCCTCCATCTCCAGATGTTCCGGTCTTTCCCGTAACGAAGTATTGATAATGTCATTTCTCCAGTCCCGTTTCAAGTGCAGATACTCATTCCAGTCAAAAGAAAAGGATGCCTCATCCCCCATGCGATAATAACTATGTAGTGCTCGCAGGCGTTCCGTGGCATCCAATGGTATCAGGCAACTTCCCAGCCGGTTGAATAATTGCTGAATGGAAAATTCAATGGTATTAAAATAGGTCTTTGCACTTTCATAATCCGGCTTCCTGCAGCTCACAACAAAGTATTTGGATTGTAGCAAGCCGCCCCGCCCTTCTTCCAACCGTTCCCCTATCATTTTGTGATATTCCTTGGCAAGAGGTTCCATCTCTTTACTGACTGCCTTTTGAAGAATCTCTTCCCGCAGTTTATTGTTGTCGGCATAATGATTCGACACAATAATCTTGTAGCTGACATTCATGGAACGCAAAAGCGTTTCAAACTTGGAACAGGTATCTTCCTTTTCCTCTTCATCCTGTGTTGAGAAGTTAATATCCTCAAACAGATACATCCGGTCAAACTGGTGGATTCCCTTTTTTGAACCGGATGTTGGTTTTTCTAATTCAAAGATTCCATTTTCCGCAATCCGGTAAATGGGTATGGTGTCCTGAATACAAAGCGGGACTTTGTAAATCCGTTCTGTCTGTGGTGTAAGTGTTTCTTTTTTTAATAGTTTTAACATTCGTTTTCCTAACCTCCTTCTTATCCAGAATAAGCGTCACCTCTTTTTCTGCTGCAAATGTTCCTCTTTTTTCTCTTGTATTTCTCTCCTGGCTTCAATAACTACCGGGGCTACATCCTGATTCCCATATTCTTCCTGATAACATATACGTTCTGCCAGTTCCCTGCTACGATTCATGTCACGAAACTGGAGGGCATATTCTTCAATTAACGTCCTCTCATCCTCTGAAAAAATCTCTTTTTCCGGGTCCAGTTCATATAGCATCATCTGCAGAGAAAGTTCATACGGAATTTCCCCAATCACGCCAATGTCCGGCAAATGACTTGCCAGCGCCGCAATCATCTCTAACGCCCGCTTATCATTTCGTATCGCAGGATAATAACGAAGCATGTCTAGGTCAAGAACCTTTCCTGTCACCAAATCAACCTGCTCATCTTCCAAAGAGTTTTCGCCCGGCTTATGTGACAGGATGCCAATGGAAGCCACACCGTTTAAGGGACTATCCTTTAACTGCTCCCATTTTTCGATTGCCTCTTCCACCGTTGTTATGTCATCATAATATTCTCCCAACTGATGGAATTCTCCACATTCTGCTACAGTAAAGGTAAGCACTGGCTCTACCTTGCTTTTTCGTTCCAGTTCATCCAGAAATTCCTCGCAGTTCAGAGGATACAGTTCGGATTCTGCCGTGATTGCTCCCTTTGTTCCATTAGTATCCGGCTTCTGTTTCAAATCCTCTACGATATCATTTACGGCTTCATAAATGGAAATGTCCGGATTGTCGTAAACACCACCATCCAATTCTTTCCCATCCATATCATAAATGGTATAATCATACCCCTCATCCACGGACTGAGCAAAGATATATCTGTCCTCAATACCAAAAACCAGCTCCTGTTCCATGTATTCCTCTGCTCGTATCAACCTTTCGGAGAAATCTCCTGATATTTCTTCTGTAACGGGATTGATATCGACCTTTACCTCTCCAATGCAAAAATCATCTTCATGCAGAAGATTGAAAATATCATCCTCCCGCCATGCTCCGGCATATTCAAACAAAATATCCAAATCCGAGTCTGCTTTTTCTGTTCCCCGGCTTCGGCTTCCATATACCATCACTTCCCGAATCTGAATCGGCAAGTGATATTTCCGGATTTTCATTTGGATATATTCCCTAACATCTTCTTCTATACGATCTGCGGTCATCCCCTCTATCGGTCGAAAATATTGCTTTGTCTTTTCCCGGAACCGACTTACCACCTGTTCCGTCTCTGCCGAGTGATATTTTTTCTCTCCCAAAAAATCTGCCACTTTCGTAAACCCAAAAGAATCCACATAGTAAGCCGTTTTGTCATGTTCTTTTTCAATCACAATCACATCACTGACAGACATGGAATGCCCGGTAAAATCATCCGGATGATAAAGGTTGAATTTTTCATATAGAGTATCCAGTGTTTCTCCTTCCTTTATTTCCCCACGATACACCGATTCATAATCGGCTTTGTCTACCACCAGCTTATTTTTCTTTACAAAGTCCATTCCCATGAACTGATATGCTTGCCCGTTTCCTCCTTCCTTAATCTGGAACAATTCATAGGTAGCCAAACCTTCTGCATCATATGAGTTTTCTCTTTCTTCCACCCCATCTGCCACCCGGACAATCGCATTGACATAAGTGCTCTTATCAAATATCTCCGGGTAAGTTTCTCTTATGCTCAGTGTGTCCCCGGTTCTTCCTGCTACAATGATGTGGTCTAAAATCTCGATATCTAAAAAAAGACTGGCATACATCATCTTTTCTGTTACCATTCTGTCGGATTGACTCATCTGGAGTTCCGAAGAAGGATGATTATGCAAAAGAATCATGGAGGCAGCGTTTGACAGGATAGCAGACTTAAAAAGTTCCCGGCCGGATACAAAGGAAGAATTGAGCGTTCCAATGCTTACCACATTGAAATTGATGGGATGTCCTTTACTGTCCAGATTGATGACACAGACCTCTTCCCTGTCTAGTCCCGCCATCACATCGGCCATTACGGAAATGGCTTCCTGTGGATTTGTAATGGGTTTATCACTGTATACACCATTCCCTTCCACCAATTTCAAACGCACATCCACCTGTTTTAATTCATCACTCATCATCCGGCACCTCCAGACTCACGCATATCATCGTGCCTTCTTTGGCAGCATTTAATATCTCCTGCAGTTCCGTCACAGAACGCGCTTCTAATTCTGTGACCGTTGTTGTTTGTACTTCCATATCTTCCCCCGCTTCCTAGTGTCCCTTGTGCTTGATTGGTTCATGTGTATGGTTTGGAGTAGTCGAATCATATTCCTGCTTATTCTCTGCCGTAGCAACCAGTTCCCTAACTTCCATATTGTTTGTCATTCCTTGTGCCTGCTTGTAGGTAAGCTCCGGTTGCCTGTCACACCGACTGAAGGTATGGCTTTTGGCATCATATTGATAGACACCATCAGACAATACTTCTTCCTCAGAAACACACATTGCATTGACATCCTGAACCATATCCTGCAATCTCTGAAAAGACATATTTTCACTCTTAGGCAAAATCAATGTTTCATGTATGGATGAGGGGAGCACATAATAATCCCCACCGAGTTTTTCCGCCACCATTTGCTGAACATCCTCACGCATGATATAAACGGCACCGTTCGCTCTGGCTTCATTGGATAAACAATACACATCCGGGCCATCATTCGGAATTGAACCTCGGATTAAGTCCTTTGCTTCATCTATCGAAATCCCTTCTTCCTTTGCAAAGTCAGATGCCAACATCCCTACCATGGTTTCCTGTAGTGACTCAAATTTAAGTGGAGATATTTTGTCCATGTTGTTCATTGCCTGATCATGGAGGGTATCCATGCTTACACCGTACAGTTCCATCAAATCATTGTTGATTGTAATCGACCCCATGGATTCCTCATTTCCATTCGCCCAGATATGATAGGTAATTGCCAAATCTTCTTTTTGCGTATATGGAATATTCGATAACCGATTTACATTGCTTTGAAGATTGGATACTTTGGGATAAATAAAGTCTTTGACCACCTCATAGTTTTTCACTTCCTGCAAATCAAAGTTAAACCGATACTCCTCCCTTGGTTCGATATGTTCAATATAGGCATCTGCGATTTTTCCGACAACCTCTTCGATATCCATGCCTTGCTGATATTCCTCATAAGCCGCATTCAGATATATGGTAGGCGACATATTTCCATTGGGATTAAAAATCGTTAATCCATCCAGTACGACATCATTGTTCTTAACCGCTTGGCGAATCTCTATATTGGCATTTTTATACTGTTCCGGCAGATAATCTAATACATGTTCTTTAACATAATCCTTAAATTCATTGTAATTCATCCTTCTTTACCTCATTCTTTCCGGACATACTGTCCTGTTTATTAGTGTCTTTTCTCCTTTTTCGCTTCCTCACGAAATGTTTCCTTCATTTTGCTCTGATATGTCATTTTTTCTTCCCCGACTGCCATAAGCCCTTGCAGAATCCCTACATGATTAAAAGGTTTCATGGTCTGAAGAGAAGAATCATATTCATAAGCGGCGTGTGTGGTAACTGCCTCGGATGTCAGTATGGAAGAACCCAAACGACCAAGTACCGCCTGCAGATAAACAACGGTATCCTGTTCCGTCTTTGGTGCAATCAGATAATCACTTTCCGATATGGGAATGGCATAATAATCACCGTCCATATATTCCGCCATCTGCTTTAGCATCTCCTCATCATCCAGACTTGCACCGTTTAACTCCGTGGAAAAACATACAATTTCGTCCTCTTCTTCCGATACCATATCCGCAAGAAGTTCTCTTGCACGTTCTTCCGTGATTTCATTCTCTTCCATGAATTCCGGCATTAGATGCTCGACCATCCACTCTCCCAAAGGCATTACCTTTGGTTCTTCATCCAAAACAACATCCTCTCCTTTCTCATCCATATTTAGCAAGGCATCCAAAGCTGCCAACCGCTCCATTTTTTCCTTTAATTCCTGCTCGGCAGGAAAAGGTTTTTGCACTTCTATCTTCGCTGTTTCCAACTGATGACTCACGTTTTCTAACTTGGTTCGTGCTTCCGAAAGTTCCTTATCCATATTTTCAAGCACGTTGTTGATTCGGGTAATATTGCCGAGTGCGTCCGAACCGATTTCCAGATTGTGACTGATTTCACCTTTGAGGCTCATAACAAATTTACGATTGAAGGAATCAAAAGTAACTTTCATCGCAAATCCGGCGTACTCTCCAATTGGTACAGTCTGTCCCATAGTGTTCATCTGTTTACACAGTGCAATAAGGGCTGTCCCCGCTTCCTTTTTGTCATAGTAAGTCCGGCTTCCCACCTTCATCACGAAACTTTCCTTATCCTCCGGCATATGTTTATGAGCCGTTTCGATATCTGCCTCAAATCCACGAATACGCTCCTTCAGCGTTTCTATCTGCTTTGGATAATGCTTCGCTATGTTATCTTCCAACCGGTAAATCTGACTGGTATGGTTTGCCTTCATCAGTTTCAACTTGGAAACCTGGATATCTAAATCCATCTTTTCCTTAATATAAGGATTGCCGGTAGCCAACGCTTTCACTTCCGCATAAGTAAGTGCTGCTTCATCCACATCCTCACAGCTTCGCACCGGTGATTTGCTGGTCATGATCTGACTGATAAACTTCTGCTTATTCTCAATCACCTGCCACGAATAACTGTCAAAAGTTCCTTCTGTGACATAGCGGAAAATAGATACGGTATCATTCTGATTTCCCTGTCTGAGAATACGTCCCTCCTGCTGCTCAATATCCGATGGGCGCCATGGTACATCCAAATGGTGCAGCGCAATCAACCGGTCCTGCACGTTGGTACCGGCTCCCATTTTCTGTGTAGAACCCAATAAAAAACGAACCTGTCCGCTTCTTACTTTGCCAAACAGCTCCGTCTTTCTTAATTCTGTATTCGCTTCATGGATAAAGGCGATCTGTTCTTCCGGAACACCTTTCCTTATCAATTTCCTTTTAATATCATGGTAGACATCATCAAACACCTCTGCTTCCACTGTTTCGCCATCTAACGTGGCTGTGGTTTTCCCTATCTCCTTTGGCGTAGACAAATCACAAAAGATAAGTTGTGCTGACCGACTCTCTGATGTCTTCTCCCAGATTTCAAAGGCTTTTTCCACACAACTGTTTACTTTGGAACTTGGGGAATCCGGCAGCATCGGATTGATTAACCGCTGATCCAGTGCTAACTTCCTTCCATCGTTTGTGATTTTCAGCATATTATCTTCATGGGGCTGCACCCTGCGGTCACGAACCGCCTCCGCCCGCTCGGCAAGAGAAGCCACCATGTCCTTTTGATAATCGCTTGGTTCCAGTACCACATTTTCATACTCTGCTTTCGGTACCGGCAAATCCAACATATCCGGTGTTTGGATATCCGCACATTCCTTAAAAAGAGAAATCAACTCCGGTAAGTTATAAAACTTTGCAAATCTCGTCTTTGCCCGGTATCCGGTTCCCTCCGGTGCAAGCTCAATGGCTGTCTGTGTCTCTCCAAAGGAAGATGCCCAGGCATCAAAATGTCCCAGTCCCATTTGCTGCAGTGTGTCGTACTGCAAATATCTCATATTGGTATATAACTCCGTCATACTGTTGGAAATCGGTGTCCCCGTAGCAAAGGTAATTCCCTTTCCTCCCGTAAGTTCATCTAAATACCGGCACTTGGCAAACATATCCGAAGACTTCTGTGCTTCCGATTGGGCAATGCCTGCTACGTTCCGCATTTTAGTATGTAAAAAGAGATTCTTATAATAATGACTTTCATCTACAAAAAGCCTGTCCACACCCAACTGCTCAAAGGTAACAACATCATCTTTCCGGGAAGCATCGTTTAACTTCTCCAGTCTTGTCTGCAGCGTCTTTTTTGTCTTTTCCATCTGTTTGATGGTATAACGCTCTCCTTTGTCTGCCTTTGCCTCTTGAATTGCCAGTGTGATTTCTTCAATCTGGCGCTCGATGATGGCAACCTGACGCTCTGCCGACAGAGGAATTTTTTCAAATTGTGTATGCCCGATAATAACAGCATCATAATCCCCCGTTGCAATTCTTGAACAGAACTTCTTCCGGTTCGCCGGCTGAAAATCTTTTTTCGTAGCCGCTAAAATATTGGCTCCCGGATAGAGTCTCAGGAAATCACTGGCCCATTGTTCCGTCAGATGATTGGGCACAACAAACAGACTCTTTTGACATAAACCTAACCGCTTACTTTCCATGGCGGCAGCTACCATCTCAAAGGTCTTTCCTGCACCAACGCAATGGGCAAGCAGCGTATTGTGCCCGTAAAGGATATGCGCCACGGCATTTTTTTGATAATCCTTTAGTTCAATATCCGGTGTCATTCCCGGAAATACCAAATGAGAACCATCATACTCTCTCGGTCTGGTGGAATTGAACAGCACGTTGTACTTATTTACTAAAACCTCTCTTCGTTCCTGGTCACGAAATACCCAGTCACGAAAGGCTTCTCTCATGGCATCTTGTTTTTGCGCCACAATCGTTGTTTCCTTTTTGTTTAGGACACGCTTCTCCTTGCCATCCTCAATGACCATATCATATACCCGGCTATCCTTCAGATTCAAAGAATCCTCTAGAATCTGATAGGCATTTCTACGGTTCGTTCCATACGTCATATTGACAAGGGCATTGCCGTAGTCTGCATTTTTTCCTTTTACATTCCACTGTCCGGTTACGTCAGAATACTGGATTTTAATAACATCCCTTTCCAAAAGGCGGGACGGCGTTTCAAACACTTCCCGCATAAAATCTTCGATAAATCTTGGTTCAATCCATGTTGCACCGATTCTGACTTCAATTTCACTGGCATCCAAATCTCTTGGCTGGACTCGTTTCAGTGCCTCCACGTTGATGGCATACGTTGCATCATTTTCGGCAAAAGCCCCGGCCACCTGCAGCTTATCTCTGACATTTCCACTCAGATACGCATCTGCCGTTTCCCAGATTTCATGAACCGGATTTTTGAAAATAACTCCCGTGAGTTCTTCGATTAGTTCCTCCTCACTCTTACCCGTGAGTTCTGACATATAGGCAAAATCAATCGCTGCCTTTTCCGACAGGGACACCGCCAACGCTTCACTGGCTGTATCAACACTGGTAACCACTTCCGTTTTCTTGATGGTTCGCTTGGAAAACATATCTGCTTTTCCGAGGAAGTTGCCTTCCTCATCCAGTTTCTCCAGCGAACACAAAAGACAATAACTGCTGTCCTGATGAAATGCCCGTTTATTCGTTTTGGAAACGATTCTACCATTCTCTTTTACAAAAGCATCATACAAATCATTTAACCGTTTCTGCTCTGCCTTAATATCTTCCTCCGGATATTCTTCCAACTGGAGCCGTATCAGTTCCTGGGTGCAGTCCCGTATGGCAACCATCCCATGGATTCGACGAATCATTCCCTCGGAGGCTTCCACCGGTTTCATAACGGAGTTCTCACGATAATATAATTTCTCATCCACCAAGGTATAGCTGAAATTCTTTACTTCCGGTATGGCAGGAATCACTTCATCCATCGTACTTTCTTCCGATAATTCCAACTCAATTTCTTCATATTCACCGGATATCTGACCAAAAGCAGCCTCCAACTGCTCCTCAAATGGCAAAGAGGTATCTGCCACACAAGTACTTTCCAACCCATAAGGACCACTGACCATTTCCATCGACCCAACAATCATGTCCGGGTTTTCGACAAAATAACTGTTCATGGCTATTCCTTCGTCATTATTCGACAAATGTACCCAATCCGGTTCAATGTCAATGACACGGTCTCTTTTTTTCAGGAAAATAATATCCGACGTCACTTCTGTTCCGGCATTTTCCTTAAATGCCGTATTGGGAAGTCTTACTGCTCCTAACAATTCTGCCCGTTGTGCAATATACTTACGGACTTTCGGATTTTCCTTATCCATTGTACCTTTACTGGTGATAAACGCAATAAGACCGCCCGGTCGCACCTGATCGATGGCTTTCGCAAAAAAGTAATCATGGATAAGGAACCCTGTTCCTCCAAAATTTTGCTTATCATACTTTTTATCCGACACCTTATACTGTCCAAATGGTACGTTCCCAATCACCACATCAAAAAAATCATTGGGATAACCGGTTTTCTCAAATCCATCTACCGTGATATTGGCTTTCGGATATAACTGCTTTGCCATACGTCCGGTCAAAGAATCCAGTTCTACGCCGTAAAGTTTGCTGTCTCTCATCGTCTCCGGTAACATGCCAAAGAAATTCCCAATCCCCATGGACGGCTCTAAGATATTTCCTTTGACAAATCCCATTTTTTCAAGAGTGTGATAAATTCCCCGAATAATCGTAGGACTTGTATAATAAGCATTTAAGGTACTTTCTCTCGCTGAAACATATTCTTCATCCGATAAAATACTTTTTAACTCCTGATACTCATTTGCCCATGCACTTTTCGTTTCATCAAAAGCATCTGCAAGTCCGCCCCATCCAACATATCGTGCCAAAATTTCCTGTTCCTCTGCGGTAGCCATTCGTTCCTCTGCTTCTATTTTTTGCAATGTCTGAATTGCTTCCACATTCCAACGGAACTTTTCTTTTGGTGTACCTATTCCCAATTCATCTGAGGTAATCACATAGTTTTCTGCAGAAATTTCTTCTGGAGGAACATATGGTAGTTCCTGTTTTGTTTCTGTTTCTCTCGGAGGGGTATCTTCCGACCGAATACTCTCTTCTTCATCCGGAGTATCTACTCCACTTAATTCCTCTTTTGCCTGTTCCAGTGCCTTCTTTTCCTGTTCTTGTTTGTAGGCTGCATATTCTATCTTCTTTTTGTCCGATAAATACCGTCCTTCCTGTATCAGTTTTTCAATTCGCTTTGCAACCACATTCCATGATAAAAGCACTTCCGCATCCGGTGTAAAAATGTTTCCCTTTTTCAGACAAATACCTTTTGCGTCATAATCCTTATGACTCTTATCTGAACCCGCTAACGCATGACTGGAACCACCGGTTCCATATTCCTTTTTCAGAAAATCAGCCGCTTCTTTCAAGGTATGATCCTTTTGATAAAAGTCATAAATCCGAAAACTTCCCTGGGCAAATCCGCTGCCACTGCTTAGCACATAATCAATTTCATCCGATGTGATAAAATCTTCGGTAAGAACATCCACTTGTTCCACAAGCGGATAGGAAATCCGTTCTTTCAATAAATCTGCAACATCATCCCGAAGTTCATAAGGATTCTTTGCTAACCGAAAGCGTATGGATATCTCCCCGGATTCAATCCTTTGCATCGTTTCATCCAGACAGGCTACAATGTTTTGAATCTTATCCGGTTTTGTAAGCAAATCCATCAGATATTCTTCTTCACCCGGATAATTATATCCGCTTATCTCTAACCCTTTGGGAAACTCACCAATGGAATCCCGATAGAAAAAGTACAGTTGATTGGTGATACGCTTTCTCTCATAATAATCAACCATATATGCCTCCGTCGAATCCATATAGGTCCCAGACTCCACTTGGCTTCGGATGATTTTTTCAATTTCTTCCCAGGAAAGTTTCAATTCCGTATGTTCCAGTGCCGAATTGCCATGGGCTGCCGACATTCCGTTTTCATCAAACCACACGGAAATCTGCTCTTCACCAAAGTTAAATCCCTTTCCGGTAGAACCATACTCGCGGCGTAAAAAATCCGTCATCTCTTCCGGTGTTTTCCCCTGTTCATACTTTGCAAAGATTCTCTTTCTGCTGTTTTCCAACCCTCCTCCTGTGCAAAGAATCTTCGCAACCTTTTCCTCGGAAATAGTTCCGGGGAAAGAGAGCTGTATCGGCTTTTCCACCTGTGCCACGGCAATATTGCCTAACTGCTCCGACATCAGAGAGAATAAATCCATCTGCCGGTAAGGACTGTTTTCCGGCGGGGCATAACCTTCCAGTTCTTCTACTGATAAACCAGTTCCTGAAGAATCACTTCCTCCGCCTGCTGATAAATCATGTTCATCTTTCTTGTCCACTCCAAGGGATTGGTCGCTTTCAACTGCTCCGTCACTCCCTGTGACGTCATGAGTTTCTCCGTCAGATTGTCTAACCTCTGTTCTGCCTGTTCCTGAATCTCCAGACAATGTGCCATCAATTCTCCGTTCAGAAGCAGTCCGCTGTAAATCCCCCGTTTGTGGTTCTTCAGATAATTCCTCCGCAGGATTCCGTACTTGGTCAACATGGTCTGCTCCTCCTCGTCTGGTATCAGATTCGGAATCCGGTAATCTCCGTTCTTCTCGTATGTCAGGTTCATTCTTTTTTTCCATCCTTTCGTTTTTATTTACCTTGTTACGTTGAATTTGTGATTCTCTGCTCTGTCTCTTGCGTTCATACCGTGCTATGCTTCGCCCAATCTGGATCAGCATCGGCTCACATAACTCCGTTGTGGCACTTCCTAACACCGACAGGGTACGCAGTGTATTGAACTCATGGATATAATCAAAGGGAAACTCGCCCTCATACTCTGCCATATCAAAGCCACATCGCTTTAAGACGGTATAACATACGCTTTGTTCTAATGTTTCCCGCAAGCGAAGTGACACGGTATCTCCATCCAAGTCCTCCAGATAGCTGCCTGACGAAACATCAATCAAATCATCCACAATCTCTTCATAATAATCGTCTGCTATTCTTTTGGAAATCTGATAAATCCTGTCTTCAAACGATGAGTCCTGATTGGTAGCTCCATATATCCTTTCCAGTCCGGCAAGAATACCTTCTTCATGTTCTTCTCTAATATTCCAGATAAAAGGAGATTTCCCAATCCGTCTTGCCTTATGCACATCGGATACATCAAACACATAACGCAACCTTGGATAATCACTTTCCTGGTCAATAAGAGCAATTCCCTTCGCACCACGATTCACCCAGCAAAACATTTTCTCATTCCACATTTCTAATGGGGCACAGGCGGTGGCATCCGGACGCTGTGCATATATGAGAATCTGATCCTCAAATGGATACTTGTATAACCTCGACGCAACATCAAGGTAATTCATCCAACTTTCTTTATTCTCTCCGATACTTCTGGCAGTTTCTTTTGCCAGAACAGAGATTTTTTCATATTTCGTCATAGGTTGATTTCCTCCTGTACCCAATCTTTACGTTTGGACATTTTGTCCAAACGCTATTTCTTTTTCAGTTCTTCACTGGCTTTTGCGTATGCCATGAGTCGTTTGTTACTGTTTCTCTTTTGCACAATCTCATAATCTACGTTTGCCTGTATTTCTTTTTGTTCCTTTTTCTTCATCTTCTTCCTCCCATTCTTTCAAACAATTTCTCGTTTCATATACATAAGGCTTTTGAAGCATGAGCCTTATGGAGCTTCTTACAAGCTGAACCAATGTCATACCATTTTTGTGGTAAAAACCACACAATCCGATCATTCCAATGACCGGCATACAGATTGAAATGGCTGAATTGATTCCCATTTTAAAATAAAAATGCAGAAGTAAGATTCCTCCTACTCCTACAAGTAATGCACTGCCTCCGAAGATGCACTCTCTGAAGGATAATCCCTTGAAGAAATCATCCTTAAAGGCTGCAACATCCGGATTGATTGTTTTTGTCATCTCTTTTTCCTTTCTACAAACCAAATGCTTTTTGCATGACACTATCTGACATTTTTACAGAGGATGCGATGACCCCCATCTTCAAACAATACTCCAGTAATCGTACCAATGCATTTTCCGTATCAATGGAAACCGTATCAATAAAGCTTCCACTGATCGCAATCACTACGGCGATTAATAATGCGGAAAACACGTATCCAAAGAAGGTACGAATATAGGAATATCCCACTTGTGCTGTCTGTCCTCCTGCCGCCAAAGTAGACAATGCCACCCCGGCAAACGGTGCAATCATATAAATCTTTAAGATACGATTTAAGACGGTCAGAACTACAATAAAGCCACAGACCACTGTAAACAGAAAGAACAGGATACTGGTTAAAAAGGCTGTCATCGTTCCAAAGTCTGCACTGGATATATTTTCGTATACTTTCGCACCATCAAAGTCATATACCATATACAAACCGTTCTCTCCGAGAATTGCCTGTGTCAGACTCTTTCCCCAGGAGAAAAACTTTGGCATATAGCTTAGTGCCATGCTGAGAACATTGGATGTAATAATCAGCCGGATAAACATCTTAATCGTCTTATCGAATGTCAAATCCGTATGTAAATCACAACTGTCCCGACAAAAGCCATATAGAAAAAAGACACATAACAAAGATACTGCTACTACATTTAAGGTTGTGTATATCGTAGATATACTTTCCCAGACATCTTTGTATGTACCTTTTGCCGGATTCTTCGTCAGCACATCAGATGCCAACTGCATCATGTCATTCCATGCATACCCTGCACACTCAAAGAAATCTTTTCCGCTAAAGAAATCTCCCAAATCTTCAAAAAATCCTGTAACGGAATCCCATAATCCCACTGTCATCACCCCCTTTGCAGGATTCCTTTCCTTCTTTTATGAAACGCCCAACAACTTCAAAATTGCCGGAACTGCAATCATAATCAAACCACCAATCACTTTCTTGATCGCCTGACTTTGCTGCGTTGTTTCGTGAGCCGCATACGCTGTGCCAAAGTCCAACAAGCCCCATGCCAGAAAAATAACTCCAACACCACCAACACAGCCAAGCACCAAATCTTTGATAACATCAATTCCATCGGTTACATCCGACACTCCGGTATCCGTCGTGTCACTCTTTTTATCTGCTGCTTTTGCTATCAGCGGTGTAATCGTTAATACTCGAAAATACATCCCTGCTATGAGAGCAGAACACTTTTTCCACAACCCCTTACAGCGGGGTTTCATAACTTCTAATTCCTTGTGCATTTCAAATCCTCCTTGTTTTTGCGAAGCAAAAATCCGAACTCCTATGTGAGGAGAGGATTTTCCTCCTTTGTTGTCCGCCGAAATAGTAACTCCCGGCATTATCGTTTCCTGCAGCCGATTACCATAAGCCGCTTATCCTTTCCATCCATTGTCCGGCAAGTAGAAAGCGTCACAAACTGGTACTTCCGGAAGAATGCTTCCGCACCGCTTTCCTCTATCTCTTTTTTCATCTTCTTTGCCGCTTCACTTTGAAACTTGCTGTGACTTAGAATCTTTTCTACCATCCTGCAGTAATCCTCTTCATTTCCGTAGTCCGTGAAAGAATAATAATCTGCATATTTATCTGTCTCTAACACAGACACGACGCAGTATTCCTTTTCTTTTTCACCAACTGCAGTAAAGGAAAACTTGGGATGCTCCTTAAAAAATGTTTCCTCCCGGAAATTTTGCAGATAGCCAAAGTACCGTCTCCCGTTGATGTTGTGACCGTAAATGATAAGATTGTCACTGTCTGTCTTACAGCGGACATCTAAAAACGGTGTCCCATAAAAGCTGTAATCACCATGCACATCCCGGTGAAGATAATACTGCCAGTCACCTTCATGATGACCTTTGATGCCTGTCTGCATAACCGGATAAGAAAAGCCGGTGCCTTTGATTTCTAGCCACCCAATCATATCTTTGTACTTTTTGTGGAGGTTCCCGACACCATCCTTTTCTCTCTCCGTGGTAATCTCTTCTTCTATCTTGTCCTGCTTTCGCTCCTGATCCAAAGTTCTTTTCAGATATAGGGCCAGAATCGAGGCAATGACTGCTAAAAACAAAAAAAGGAAGAAAAGTATTCTTCTTGTAAATACTTTTCTTCCCTTTGGGGTTGAACTGTTATTTAGTTGTTTCATATGTTCCTTTTCCTTGTGTAATATTACAATAAACCACACCCAAAATAACTAAATCCTTTAGTAAATGAATTTTTTCAAACATCTTCGAAGTCTTTGTTTGACATATTTAGTATAAAATTATCAATCTTCTGTAATAATTCATGATTAAAAAATTTCTGTAGTTCTTTTTTTATCACCTCGCATTCTCCTATACAATATTGCTTTCTGTCATTTTCTTTCTTAGCACTAAACGGTCTTCCATTTACCCAATATTTACAAGATGATTTATATGCCATATATTTTTCCAATTTATCTCTCTGTTCTTTTGTATTTCTTTCACATATGATACATATAAATTTCAATTCTTTGTATTCTTTCGCAATAATATAATATAACTGTTTTGCTCTCCAATTAGCATAATCATCGTATTCGAACTGCACTTCACCAAATTGATTAACATACTTTTTCTTTGAAGATTTCGGTTCCGCTTCGACCATAAATTCTATATCTCTTTTCACTTCTAATCCAATATTACCTGTCTGTCCAATTTGAAGACAAATAAAATGACCTTCTTCATGACCTTCTTCCTTCTTTTTACCTATCAACATCCAGACACCAGGCTTTTTATTTAAAACATCTATAGACTACCTTTTTAATCCCATTGAAGTCATTACAAACAAACCGTTTTTCTCCACTTGTTAGCACCTCAAATATCCATCTCTTAACATCAAGATTTATCTATAATTGCTCTATTCGATAAAATTTCCCTCTACGGCTTGAATAGCATTTAAACCCTCTATACCCATAATGATATAGATTGCCACATATATACTCTGCAATATCTTCTCCGTCGTCATCTGTTTCTAATTTAAATTCCTCCTTAAACCATCTTGAAGTCTCGTTATACGACATCTCAAATCCTTTTATCTTCATATGATCAATAAAAATCTCCGAAATACTCTTAATGTACTCGTGAAGAAATTTTTCACCTGCTTTGGATAGTACATGCAAATCCTCGTTTTCTTCATCCTTTTTAGTAAATTTCATTTCTACAAATCGTTTAGCTTCTGGAATTTCTTCTAACTCATCTTCCCAATAGCCCAATGTAAATGTATAAAATCCCAGTATTAATTCTACAGCCTCTTTATAAGTAAACAATGATAAATCTATCATATCCGCATCACCTCGACCAATCAAAAAATATGTTTCTACAAGAACCTTTCCATTCCTGATATAGGGAACAACTTTCCTTGCTCCCTACACAAAAATTATACCAAACATTTTGCTACACTGCCACACTTTTCTTACTTCTTTACCACTCCTCTTTTCCGCCATACCATAAGCGCCGCAGCTACCACTCCGAGAAGACCTGCTGCAAGAGGAAGTACCGGAAGTGTTCCTCCCGTCTGTGGTGTATCCGGCACGTCAGGAATTGGTGCATCTTTTACAGTAACCGTCTGCACCTTACTGGTATCTTTAATCGTTATCTTAACCGGTTCTGCCAGCTGATAACCGGATGGAGCAGAAGCCTCAGTAAAGGTGTAAGTTTCACCCACCACTAGCTTACCGGTAATATCATAAGCCTCGTCCTTTGTCACAAATTTCATAACTTCTTTTCCTTTGGAATCCGTCACCACGAACTTGGCACCGCCAAGAGCCTGACCACTTTTCTTGTCCAGTTTCAAAAGCTGGATGTGTGTCTGCTCATCTACCATAACCGTTTTATCATCTTCCTGATCCGCATACGTGCCATCTTCCTGCTTGATGCTTACCACAGAACTTATGCTCCCATCCTCTGCGGTCTTCTGCTTTATCTGATATACAACGGCATCCGCTGTTACATATCCATTAGCCGGGCGGATTTCTGTCAATGTATAGTCCTTATCATGAAGCAATCCTCCGACACGAAGATTTCCCTTCTCATCAAAAGAATATTTCAGATTACAGTATCCGTCCTTTTCTGTGACCGATACTTTGACCGAATCCTTATCTCCTGAAGTCCAAGAAATGATTTCTTTTCCTTCAGCGTCTGTGATAACCAGATTACATCCTGCAATCTCACTGGAATCTGCCACTGACAACTTGTCAATCTCATTTGTAGTCTGCTTATTCTCCTTCCGGCAGTTCACATAAATAACTGGGGTAACTGCATCCTTATAACACAATTGAACCGGAATCGGCTCTTCATCCAAATAATAACTGTCTGATACGAAAATCTCCTTCAGATAGTACATCCCGGAATTTAATGCCTTGGAAATTGGATTTTTTTCTGAATTTCCTGATTCCACCGCTACGCTTTCTACCGAAACGGCAGAACCACTTACTGCATTTCCCGATACCACATAATTTTCATCCTGCAACGGTAACATCATATCGCAGATGGCAGTTCCATCCTCACCGGTTGTCAAGGTGGTAAGTTCCGTGCCTGCTTCTACAATCTTTTCTCCATCCACATTGTAAATATCCTGAGCTGTACACAAGGAGAAAGCTGCTCCGCTTACAGTTTCCTTCGAATCATCATCTTCTTTTATGAGAGAAATCTGTGGTCGTGCCAGTTCATTGCGAAGATTCAAACTTCCCGATTTATCGGTATCCTCTGTCGAGTTCAATACAAATTCGTCTTGTCCATTCTCCCATGTAAACTCCAGATGCCATTCATTATCTTTCGGAAATACATAACCATATGGTGTCTTTACTTCCTTTACCTTGTATTTTCCTAAAGGTAATGTAATATGAACCACATCATTTTCATCCACAGAGTAATTGCAAATACCCTTGCACTCGGATGTAAACTCTGCCTTTTCGCCTGTGAATATTGTTGCTACCTTTTCTCCATCCTTAAACCATGTATCACCCTGGTTATCCTGCGTCACAATATCCCCGTCGGCATAGATTTCAAATTCTGCTCCTTTCAGAGAACGATCCTCATAGATAAATTCCCTTTTCTCGGAATCCCATCCCATCAGCATCTGTCCGGTTTTTGAGATTGCCAGTTTGCCATAAGTTTCCTCGTTGGTATACGTCACTGTAATAATGGCATGAGTATAACCATCCTCGTCCACATAAGACTCATAATTATCTGCTTTGCTGTTAATTTCCACTTCAATGAACTTTTTCACAATATGAAGTCCATTTGCCGAATCCACTTCATAGATTCGGTATTTGGCAGAACGAAGCGGTTTGACCGTCATGATTTCTCCGGATTCATCCGTCATAAAGGTATCAATGGTCTTCATCTGGTTTCCATTGCTGTAACTCTGGCTTACCAATTCCTCTCCATCGTCCGTTACCCGATAAATCTTGTAAGCAGTTCCCGGCTTCAATACTTGCTTTTCGGTCTGTTTATCCTTTTTCAGTATTTTGAGATATGCCTTAAACAACTTATTGTTCAATGGAAAGGTATATACCTTTCCATTCTCGGTTACTTCCACATCGAAATCATCCACATGGATAGCATCCACATCTCCAGAATCCACCTGATGAACAACATAAGTACCATAATATAGATTGCCGGTAACTGCGTAGCCATTACTATCTGTCTTGATAATGGCACGTTCGTAATCCGTACAAGCCTTATAACTGCCTTTACTCTTTAAATAAACCTGAAATGTGGTATTTGCCTCCGACTCTAACAATCCGGTTTCACCATCGGAATAGTATTTCTGGATTGCAACTTTACCAAGAATCGGATTATTTCCGTATTTTTCATCCGATATCTCTTTGGTATACTCCACTGTCTTCTCAGAAGCATCCGCAACAATCGGTATCACTTCTGTAGACAAATTATAACCAACAGGTGCCTTAATCTCCTTCAGATAGTAGGTCACACCACTGCGAAGATAATCCGTAGTCACTTTTCCATTTTGAATCGTATAGACTCCGGCTGTTATTTTCGAGCCACTTGCATTGTATACAGTAGCCTTTGTTGTACAAGCACGATCTGCATATAACTGGAACTGTGCTCCTTCTAAAGAAGCATCTCCATGTGCCTTTTTGTCCGCACTATACTTATCTGCCTTAATCACATTGATGGAAGCCTTTTTGTAGTGATTCGTTACTCCGGTAATGTAAGCCTTCTCATAATCAGACGGAATCTCATCGTCGCTCTCCGGCCATGCACCACTGGAATCTTTCTGCCAACTGTCATCTTTGTCCAATGTAATTTTTACGCCTTTCGCATATGTCGGGTCCACAATCAGATTCTTATTCTCTCCGGTGTTATTTTCTGTCAAAGTATAGGTGTTAGAAATGTTATCCATCAAATCCTTGATTTCTTGTGCTGCCATTTTCTGTGCAGATGCCTTAGTCAAATCAGATGGAAAATCAATCCCTTCATCCAGTTCCAAATCATCCGTCAAAAACTTCTTGGCAGCTTTTTTCTCATCACTGTCCATATCTGCCAGTTCACTATCCGTATAGTAATAGTAATCCATCGTCTGCAGACGATATGTCATGCGATATGCCAATCTTCCGGAATCTCTTGTATATCCGGTAAGACTAAAGGATGTTTCATTATCATCATCGGCACTACTGCTTTCCACACCATCTCGATCTGACACGGAAAAAGAATACAAATCGTCCAGATTATCTGCATCTAAGGTAAACTGAATGCCTCCCAGTCCATTTCCATCTTCATCCTTTTTCTTAACCGTAATTCGCTGGCGATAATAAGTTACATCAGTTAATACAGACGGTACATTAGTTTTAGGTGTCTCACCCGCATCTACCGTAATCAACTTCTGGTAACCTTTACTGTTTCCGGTCTTTTGCCAGATGGTTGCTGTGGCTTCCCAGTTTCCACTTGGTTCAAAGATGGCATTGTACAATTCATTGACCGTCTTAGAACTATATGTGTGAGTGTTATCCTTTACCTGTTTGATAACATCTTTTAACTGTGCTTCGGAATTTCGTCCTTCGGAAACCGACCATATCAAAGCCTGACTCATCACAAAACTTTTTTGCGTACGTTTCCCGTTTAACACATACCAACGGATGATTTTTGCATAATACCCATGTTTTTCACCACCCGTATCCTGGTTCCATTTATAACTGTTTTCTGCAGCATAAGTATTTCCCGAATGGCAGGTATGTCCAAGGCTTAAGCAGAACGCCTCTTTTGAGCCCAAACGCATTTTCCACCATGTTCCGGATTTTGATTTCGAACCAAAAGATACGGTTCCTTTTCGTCCAAGAGAGGACAAGCTGACATTGGCTGTTGTTGCTGCTTTTGATACCATAGTATTAGCCGGAATGATTCCACATAACATGACCACTGCTAAAACTGCCGATATCATTCTTCTTGCTTTCTTTTTCACTCTTCTTTACCTCTTTTCTGTTTTTGTTAGATTACTTCGCCCCTCTTCGCTTCGGTGGAGCACGTTCGAGTTCATTCATAAGGTTCTCCTTTCTCTGACAACATCACCACGTTTGGACATTTTGTCCAAACGCTTGTAAAAGAAAAAGCCCTTTAGTTTTTTACTCACTAAAGGACTTTTCCCTATATCTATATACTATTTAATTGCTCAAGACAATCTCATTGCTCCCATTTTCTTCAACCGTTATCCGGACAGTCTTTGCTTTCTCATATCCATCTGGTACAATGCGCTCATAAAACACATAACTTTTTCCAATTTCCAGATAAACCACTTTTCCTTCTGACGATGGAATCTTGTCTACCTTTAAAGTATCATTCTTATTTGGTGCTTCATAATAGGCAAATCCGGAACCCGCAATATAACGATTCGATGCACTGTCATATCGCTTTACGGTAATCTTCTTCATCTGAAAAGACTTCCAATTTACAAAATCAGATTTGTCCTTGTCATAAAAGATTGCAATCCACATGCCTTTGTAACAGGCAATTGCTCCACACACATGTCGTTCTGCAAGTAGATTCCTATAATGCCTCTGGCTTTTTTTCCAGGATTCCATTGCATCTTTTGCTGTTCCTCCTGTTGTCATGTTCTCTGAAAAAAGTAAATCTTTATATACGTTAAACCCACCAAAGTAATCGTTCATATCCCTCCCCAGATTGACATGTTTATCATATCCACTGGTTTTCAAACGATATCGACAAAACTCGTAAATCTCATCGGACCATTGCAACTCTTTAATCCCTTTGGCTTTCCGATACTGATTTTGAATCGCAAAAGCCTTCTTGCTTCGTTCCAAATCAGTGGGTGCCTTTGTTTTTATTACTTTGACCTTGTACTTCATTTTTTTCGTCTTGCCATTTTTCATTTTACAAGAAACGTATACCACCACGGTTCCTTTTTTCTCAGCTTTGAAATAAATCTGTTTCCGTTTTTTCTTAAATTTAACTGTAACCACGGATTTCTTGCTACTCTTTACTTTTACCTTTTTGGCTTTTCTGACCATTTCCGGTTCGCTTGCCGCCGTATTTCCACCACGAAGATCAATAGTAATCTTCTTTGTCTTAATCTTGGCAGAAACCTCTGTGTCCTTCCTACCAGCCATTGTCAGCACTAAAAGTAACACAATACTTATTTTCACAATTATTCTTTTCATAAAAATCACACGCCTTTCGCTGTACGCTAGTCATTCCTAGCAATTCGATTATATCGTATTTTGTAGTTTTCTAAAACACTTTTTACTTTGTCATAATCAATGACTTTCCAAACGTTTTTCCAGTTCGATTAAAAGTTCCTCCTTGCATTCCTGTATCACATTTCGAATATCGTCCAAAATGTCATCTGATTTCATCGAAATTCCATTATGTCGATAATAATAAATCACTGCCTCACGTATGTAAGCACTTTTGTTGTCTACATTCTCCAAAATGTTGTAAACCAACTGGTGTCTTGGATTATCCATACGAAGCAGAATCGGGACCCGAATACATTCGCTCTTCTTCCCCATTGTCATCACCTCCTACCTCTTCCATTTGACCCGCACCATAAAAATCGTACATGACCTGATTACTAATATCCAAATCACTTTGCGCTTTTGCCTGATAAAGAACCGTAAGCATATATGCCTTGTGATTTCTTACTTTTGTCACCTGCTTTTTATACTGTTCTATGGCATAATCAATATCAAGCCTGTCCAACTTCAAAAGTCTGGACTTCACAACAGCTGCTGGTTTATCTTCACCCATCACCCGAATGACGGGCTTTTGGGTATTCAATGCATCATAAAGGACATCCTTCATCGTGTTTATCTGCTTTTCCTGATACAAAGACACAAACTCTTCATCCAGATCGTAATGATGTTCAATAAACTCCATCGGATACTCTTCTCCCCTCCCATCCTCTTCTTGATATTGATTAGGATTAGGATTTATTATATTAGGTTTTATATCAGGTTTTATATTATAGTCTTTATTATTGTTACCCCCGTTTGCGTTGCTACCGTAAGCGTTACTACCGTTACCGTTGCTACCGAAAGGGGGGTAACGGTCAGAATTACCGTTAGTACCAAAAAGGGGGTAACGGTCAGAATCGCCAATTTCTGTATCTTCATCCGAACTATCTGATTGAAAAGATGAATGTTCATCCGTAATCAATTGCGTTTGACGTTTCTTTTCTGCACGTGTCAGATTATCACTGGAAACCTCTCCTTCACTATTATGGTATAGCGTATGAGGCCCCAAATCCGGTTCATCCAGCAATTCATACTCGGTCTTCCATTTGCCATTATCCGGCATGAAATGAACCTTTAAATATCCAAAATCCTTCAATTCTTTCCATGCACTATCAAATGCCTTTTTCCCTTCTTTGGTCAGATTTCTGAAATCCTCTTTTGTCCATTTCTTATCCGGCATAGAGATATATGCTTGTATCACAAGATATAATCCTTTTGCCTTCAAAGAAATTTTTGCATCTCTTGTTATTTCATTTTGAACGACTGTAAATCCTTTTTTGCTTCGGAAGAAACCTTCTGCCATGTTATCACCTACCTGCTCTCGAATGGTACCTGTTCATCTGCAGCATACGAAAAGTCATCTGCATCGGCTGCTGCTTTTCCTGCACTTTTCTTCTGCGCAAACTCTACTTCTTCTGTAATGATGCTAAATCCATAAACCTTATTTCCTTCCTTAGTCGTATAATTATTGTTCTGTACACGACCAACCACAAGCACCCTTGAACCGCTGTGGAAATATTTCTCCACAAACTCCGCCTGTCTTCCAAAGGATGTACAGTGGAAGAAATCTGCATCGGCATTTCCCTCATGCTTATTTCTGCGATTTACCGCAAGGTCAAACTTTGTAATAACCATCTCGCTGCCATCTTCATTTTTCTTCCTTGTTGTCTTGGGTTCTCTCGTCATATTCCCCAGCAAAATAATCTTATTCATTTTCTTCACTTCCTCTCTTTTGTTTCCATTTCTCCAGTAATTCAAAAATGACATCCATCATTTCATCTTCTGTGGTTTCTTCCTCAAAATACTCTGCCAATCGTTCATTTTTCAGAGTAATATCTTTCTTTTTACTGTGCCGTTCAATGGAAAACAAATAACGTTCCAATGTCTCTTCATCTAATTTCCCATCTGTGCTCAACTGCTTTATGGTATTAGCCTGTATCGTCGACAATTTCTTTTCATACCGGCAGATCGCATCATAAACCATGTCCTGCTCTTTATCGGAAAGAACCGATAAACTTACTCCCTGGATAAAACCCAGTTTCTTTTTATCTACCATTCCTAAAAGATTATCATTAAGTCTGGCAAGCCAGATATATCTCTGTATGGACTTATAATTCTCGCCGCTTTCCTCCGACATTTTTTGAAGGCTGTTTCCTTCCTTGCCCTGGTTCTTCATGGCATCGTACTTGATTTTGTAGGCTTTTGCCTTTTCACTGGGTAAGATGTTCTCTCGCTGGATGTTGGAATCTACCATAATCAGACTGGCTTCATCATCATCCAAATTCTTTACAAAAACCGGCATGATATCAATACCAAGCAGTTCACAAACATGTCTTCTTGTATGTCCGGCAATAATCTCATAACCGCCTTCTTTTCGTGGCCGTACAATTCCCGGCACCAACACACCATGCTGACGTACGCTTTCTATCATTTCCTCCAGTTCTTCATCTGAGCGAATCTGAAACGGATGGTTGTGAAACTCATGAAGTTCCGAGATTGGTATTTGCTTTACTTCTCCAGCTTCTACCGCAGGCTCCGCCTCCTTACCACCAAACAAATCATCAAACCTTGTTAATTTCACTTTTTCTAATGCCTTTGTTCTACTCATGAGCAAGCACCTCCTTTGTCAGTTCTTCATAAGCACCGGCTACCGGATGTTTCTTGTCCAGCGAAAATATGCTTACTCCGGCTGCTGATGTTTCTGCGGCCTTTACAGAAAAAGGAATCCGGCTATCAAAGATTGGAATGGATTCACCATAATATTCCGTGATTAGTTCAATAATATCCTTTGCATAATTAGTTCTTGCATTCAGCATGGAAATCAGAATCCCCTCGAACTGAATCCCCGGATTTAGGTGCTTTCTGACCCGGAAGATTGTCATAATTAACTGCTCCAAACCCTTTACCGGTAAATAAGCAGCCTGCACCGGAATCAACACACTATCGGATGCCGTAAGAGCATTTACCGTTATCATTCCCAAACTTGGCATACAGTCAATGAGAATGTAATCGTAGTATTCTCTCATGCAATCCACATAGGTCTTTAGCACAAACTCCCTGCTCATTGCATTAACCAGAGAAACATCCACACCGGATAAATCAATGTTACAAGGCATGAGGTCAATTCCTTCCACATGATGAATAATTCCCTCTGACACCTCAAACTCCTCGTCCATGATAATCTGCTCCATAATGGTTGGTAGTGCTATCTCCAATTCGTCCGGATTTTCAATACCCAGACTCTGGGAAAGGTTTCCTTGTGGATCGGCGTCAATTACAAGCACCCTTTTTCCTTCTCTTACCATTCCAACTCCAAGATTTACTGTTGTGGTGGTCTTGGATACACCGCCTTTCTGATTACAAATCGCTATTACTTTACACATAATTCTGACCCTCCGTATTCTTCAGATTCATTAACTAATTCTTTGTACAACATTTTTCGTCTTTTTCACTGGGTATACTCCAAGATATATCCGATGATATTTTTCATTGTCACATCTCATAAAATCCGATATGTAGCTGATATTGCATCTTGGATTTTTCTGCAGTAACTTTAGCATTCTCCTTACTTCATTTTTCTTTCCCTGCAATTTTACTTTTACCACCTAACTCACCTCCATCTAAAAAAGGGTTGAAAAAAAGCACTTCGTTTTACCGAGGTGCTTATGCATCTTTATATCATATTAGGACTTAACTATTTTGAATTGCAAAAGGTGTAAAAAAGGTGTATTTCTTATAGTACAGTTACGCAGGCATTATAATCATAGGCATTTGCCCCCATATTATTACATATTGCCGTGGCAGATGAATAATACTTTTATCATTGTTAAAACTCCTTGTATTTTCGGCATTTCTTAAAGTTTGCATACCTCTTAACTCGGCATATTATATGCATAAAATGGCATATTATTTCAAGCAAAAGGTATAAAGTAAGGTATAAAATATTGCATTTTACACCTTGAATTTTTCTCGAAAATACGGACTTTTTACATAACTTTTAATCTTGCGATTTCAGCTTTGGCATCATCAAAATTGACATGAGTATAAACATTCAATGTTATGCTAATATCTGAATGCCCCATAAGATATTGAAGCGTCTTTGGATTCATTCCCGATTTAGCCATATTTGAGCAATAAGTATGTCTGCAAACATGTGGTGTCACTTTGGGCATCTGCACTTTATAAATACTGTTGTATTTATCAACAATATGTTTAAAGTAATGCTCCCAGTGAAGCGCATAGATTATACTTCCATCTTTATCGAAATAGAGGAATCCTGTATAACCATCAACCATAGGCTCAACTTTAGGCGGCTTTCTGTTTGCAATTATTTTTTTGAAACACTCCTCAACATCCGCTGTCATAGGTAAAACTCTTGTACCACTTTCAGTCTTAGTTTCTTCAATGTAGTAGCCTATCTTCGACTTCTTTTGAAGCTGATGGTCGATATTGATTTTATGTTCTTTAAAATCAATATCGCTTACTGTAAGACCACAGAACTCAGATATTCTCATTCCTGTCTTAAACAGAATATAAATACCTTCGTAGTATCTGCTAAAATGTGCATCTTCTTTAACAAATTTGAGAAATTTACGTTCTTCTTCCCTAGAGATTGCTTCTCGCCTTACACTATCATTTACAACTACATCAACAAGCTGAAATGAAAATGGATTTTTGCGAATTAAGTCATCATCCACCGCAAGCTGAAAGGCAGGTCTCAAAACTCCTCTTATTGAATGAATTGAACTGTAACTTCGTCCATCTTTCTTTTGAAGTTTTATCAACCACGTTTTTGCATCTGATATTCTAACAGTATCAATTCTTTTTTTGCCAAAAGAATCTTTTTTCAATACATTAACAACCGTATTATATCCAGCTTGTGTTGTTGGTCTTACTCCTGTCTTAGTTTCAATATACTTTTCTACAAGCTCTAATACTGTAAGATTGCCACCGTTTGTAACAATATGGTCAAATAAGTCTGCTTGTATCTGCTTCTCCAGTTCTCTTAAAGATAACGTTCTTTTCTTGCCTGAAGGTGTTGTATCGTTGTGGTCAAGCCTCCAACTGTAAACAGCTTTTTCATTACCATTTTCATCAACATACTTAAATCTGTAGCGTCCATCTGACATCTGTATCTCGCCATTATGTAAAATACGTCCTTTTTTATCTCTCCTTTTCTCACTCATAATTCGGTCTCCTTTCATCAAAAAAGAAGACTATCTTGGATAAATACATTTTACCATCAGATAGTCTTCTTTGCCATAGAAAAGTGTTAATTACACCGTGTTTACTTTATCAAGAAATTTTTCAAATAAATTTCTTTTTATCCTGTAGTGTGAACCAATTTCAAGAAGAAAATCTGCATTGGGATTACTTCGAATTATTTCATACAACCTTTTTATTCCAATACCGTAGTATAACGCCGCCTCTTCAACATTAAGCGTATACTTCTCCCAAATTGGAATTTCCTTTTTCATTTCTGACACTCCTTTCAATCAAAAGGTAAATCTTCTCCTGTATATTCAATAAAGCCATCGTTTCTATCCAGATACTCCTTAACAGAATTGTACTCTGTCTGCTTTCCTGTTTTATCATAAATAATCACTTTATGGATTCTTCGCAGGAACGCATTCCATGATTCTTCATCCTCTCTCTGAATCTCAGGATATTGTTTTTCCAAATCCCAGTTTGAAACAATATAGACCTTATTGTAGCAGGCAAATTTGTTTGCATAGCGGCTTGGCAATTCTATCGGATATATATCACAGTACAGAAGCATTTCCTTTAATTTGAGGGATGAACGGAATTCATCAAAGCATATTACAGGCTGACACGTATATCCATCAAATGGATGCAAATAGTCCGTAACCCTGTAAACATTTGAATAACCGTTACCTTCCAGAACTCCTCTTGTTTTTCCTGTGCCTGTCGCACCGCTGATATATATAACTTCTAAATCGAGCCGTACCGTTTCCTTGAATCTCTCCGTCAGGATGGTAGTACGGATTTTATCAAGCTTATCTATCTGTAAAATGTAATCCTGATTTGTTGCAAGAATCTCGGCATTAGTCATATTATCAAGAACCATCTGATACAAGTCCGACATATCGCTTCTTTTACCTTTGCTGTCGGGCGGCTGTGTTCCATATTCTTCAAATGTGCCTTCAATCTTCTTTTCCTGCTTACTTTCATCTAATTCCCATTTACCAGATTTCTTTATGTAGTTTACGTTGTCCGATACTGACCCCCTGCATCTTTCGATGTGCGCTTCTGGAAAATAACGCTTCACCATACTGAACCGTACTCTTGAAGTAAATACAACAAATACGTGAGTATGATACATAGAGCCTTCTTCATCAGCCATGCAGAAATAAGTTATCGTTTTGAAATTGCTTCTGATGACTTCAACTATATGCTCATGGGTATAGCCTTTTTCCAGAGGTGCGTTAATCGTTAATTGATACATGAAGGATTGCGTATCTATTAGAATCACCCCCTTTGTTCTTTTTGTGCATCTATGTGAACAAGCTGCAAACCCTTGTATTTATTGAGCTTCTTCACGTGTGTTCACGGTCGGGTAATACTAGCCGACCGTTTGAGGGCTTGCGGCTTCGCCGCCGCCCTCAACGGGGCTTTCTTCTCGGGTGAGTGCATCAATACAGACTTTTTGCATCTTCTCCATATCACGAACCATTGGTATTTTTATAAAACGCAATTCCGAACCCTGTAATAATGCAACCCCTTCGCCCCTCTTAAAAGCTCTATCGCCTATTTCATCAATGTATTCTTTCGGGATAAGCATTTCGTATATACTTCTGATCGGTGCACCGACTATCAGTATAACTCCATAATTTAAGCGGCTACCTGATGGAAAAGCGGCGGCATCTGGACGCTGGCACGATATAACAAGCCTGACTCCCAAAGAACGCCCGAGCATCAATATTTCCGACACCTTACGCATAATATCGTCAGCCTTCTTTTTCTCTGTTCCCTGAATAGCAAGTATATTTGCCATGTATTCATCCCAAACAAGAGTTAAAGGGCTTCTAGACATATCTTCACCTGATTGTCTTTTATGGAGCGTATCATACACCGTTTCAAGAGCTTCTATCGTCTTATCATATGGATAGTATCGAGGGCATTTCCTAAGGAATGTGAAGCTATCATCCTGCTTAAAGTCAGAGAACAGAACCTTTCCTTCTGTACTTGCAATTCTGGCAAGCAGGATATTCTCGGCATAACTTTTTCCGCTTCCACTCATACCGCATATAAGAGTATGGCTATTTGTTTTGGTAGATATGTCAGTTATCACAGGCTCTTTTATTCCGTATCCATACCACTTATCAAAATCGTAGCCCAGAATTAAATTAGAATTCATCGTCATACATAACCCCTCTGTCCTCTGGCATTCTTCCTTCCGCCGACTTAAAGCTGATATGATTCCCTTTATTATGTTTTTTACCGCCATAAGAAATATCACCTATAAGATGAACATCTAGCCTGTCACAAATGGCATCCTTATTTTCCTTCCATCGTTCCATCGGAATCGAAGTGTAAAATTCTCTTCTGGTTACTCCGGTCTTCCTATCTTTTTTCTTGTATATCAATATAGGTGGTTGATTCTTTATATCTCTCTTACTTCCAAAAACAAGGCACATATCCGCTTCATCATTTTTTGCAAACATATATCCTATAAACTGGCAAAGACCTATTGCGCATATTATCGGAAAGATTATAACCATCGCTGTCATACACCATTGAAATACTGGTGCGATTACAGCGGGAGCATTTATTCCAGAAACAAACTGTTTCTTTCCCCATACAAGAAAAACAACGCCTGTCGCAAATATAAGCCACAGGATATTAACTATTGGATGAGCTATCATCTGCTGAAATCCGAATTTAAGCCTGTACCATTGAAGATTTCTATTATATCTATTCTCGTTATATTGATTGTTATCCATACACATAATCCTTTCTTTGAAATACAGGGGGATGGTATAGCCACCCCCATACACATCGATTAACAGCCGTAATCTATCTTGAATTCTTCCGACATAAAATCGCCCAACTTCTCAAGCAATTCATGAACATAGATGTATTTTTTGAATATAATATTTTCAAGAGAACGGTCACTATCAATTATAAAGTGATTGTTTTCATCATAAGAACCACAGCTTTCGTCCTTCTCTACAAAAGACCAGTAATCCGCATCATAGACCATAGGACGTATATTTGCGTCTGCGAATTTCTTGATCTTATTGTAAACATCCTCTGGAAGCTTATTACGATACTGCACAATCTCATATAATTTATTGCTCATGTATGCTCTATCCTCATACCCCTTAAGAGCTTCACTCATAAGAATATGGCATTCATTGAGCATCGTTTCTATTTTCTTATTCATCACAAAATCCTTTCTGATGGTCAAAGGGGATGAAATTTATCATCCCCCTGCCACCATTGATTGATGATTAGTTAGCCTTTAAGACCATATCAACCTTACCCTTCATATTGAAGCTAAGGTCAATAGCATCTCCAAGCTTAACATCCTTAGGAAGAGAAACCCCTTCTCTAAGAAAGAACTTATTTGTACGAAGACCCTCGACATTTTCATCTTTGTAAGAAACAAAAATATTGATGCCGTTGATTTCATCGCCGTTACTTGTCTTAAAGTTAAGCTTCTGCACCCCGTCAAGTCTTGCTCTTGTCATAACCTTTGACTCTCCTTTCTTTCACCAGCACTATCGCGATTGGCTGACGTCTATCAATTAGCTTCTTGACGGTTCTTATTATATGTCATAAAATTATAACATACTACGACAGCAATAATTGTTTTTTGAAGGGAATGTGATATATGTACGACAATTTCAACAATGATATTTTAGGAAAACGAATCCGAGCAATTCGAGAAAAAAGATGGGAACAATACAAAAATAGCGAAGAATCCGATGATAGCCCTTATAAAAAATACAAATTTTGTAAATCACAAAACAGTTTAGCTAAAAAAATAGGAGTAGAGAGAAGAGCCATTATCGGATGGGAATCGGGAACAAATGCGCCTTCCGTACGAAACCTTGTAAAACTGAGCGATGCTTTAGATTGTGGAATAGATTATTTCTTAGGGGCGATTGATTACATGGATATCTCCCCAATATCCTTGTCTGCGCATTTTTCTGGTATATCACCAGACATCATAAACTACGGACTTGAAAACCCTGATTATCTTGAATGCTTAAATTTTTTTATGCATCCAGATAACTGCAAAACACTTTTTAACAATGTAACTATATCCGCATGGCGTAAATACTGGATAAACGCAGGCTTACCTAAAATAAAAGAACCTTTTAAGAGTGAAGTGTATAAGGCTTATGACGAGTATAGTGCCATCACACCTATTAGCAAAGTAAATAAGAACAGCTATACTGAATTCCTAAAAATGCGTTTTCCTGAAAAGAAACTAGTTTTCAAGAAAGAAGAGAGAAAAAAAGGATATATTCTCAAAGGTAGTTTTGAATTTCCAGATTATCAAAGCTTCTTTGAAAACAAGCAATTCAAATACAACTCCTTTATCAAGTTTTTAGCTGACACTACGTTTGAACCACTTTCACATAACGCACTTATTGAAGCACAAAAAATGAATCTTGCAAAATTTTTCTGTAACCTGTTCACCAGATATCTTGAACAAGACCTTTCAGAATAAAAAAGAAACGGAACTGATTTTGATGTGACCCCCAAATGTTAGACTTTTTAGGCGTAGCAGTTTGATAGCTGCTACGCTGTTTTTATGCAGCCAAGAGGCTAAGCCTGTATTGCACAGGACTC
>OJNH01000597.1_pt1 | contig 31611 bp, 18 predicted proteins | sample 1597361 | NCBI WGS metagenome assembly OJNH01 (sample SAMEA2452136, study PRJEB22498) | human gut metagenome | biome: human feces; feature: human gut; material: feces | place: Australia | collected 2012
TCCTCATCCTGTCGCAGGTCAGCCACGGTCAGATCGTTGTTGCCGGTCTTGGCCTTGGCCAGTTCGAGCGCCTGTTCTGGTGTTTCGGCTACGACATACCCGCCTTCGGGGAGGAAATAGGCCGGGATACGGTGTCCCCACCACAGCTGACGGCTGATACACCAGTCCTTGATGTTTTCAAGCCAGTTCTTATAGGTGTTCTTATATTTGGCCGGATAGAATTTCAGTTCGTCGTTCATGACCGGTGGCAGTGCCATATCGGCGAAATGCTGCATCTTGAGGAACCACTGCATGGAGAGCTTAGGCTCGATGGCCACATTGGTACGTTCTGAGAATCCGACTTTGTTGGTGTAAGCTTCTACTTTTTCCAACAGGCCTGCTTCAGCCAGATCCTTTTCGATCTGTTCACGTACGTCGAAACGGTCCATGCCGACGTATAGTCCTGCTGCCTCGCTCAGTGTACCGTTGTCATTGAAAATATCGATACTTGGCAAGTTGTACTTTTCGCCCAGCATATAGTCGTTGACATCATGGGCCGGAGTGACTTTCAGACAGCCTGTACCGAATTCAATGTCGACGTAACTGTCCTGTATGACCGGAATGACGCGGTTAACCAGAGGGACGATGACCTTCTTGCCTTTCAGCCACTGGTTTTTGGGGTCTTCCGGATTGATACACATGGCCGTGTCGCCCATGATGGTTTCAGGACGTGTGGTGGCCACTACGGCATAACGGCGGCCTTGTGCATCGCGGTGTACCACTTCGCCTTCTGCGCCCGTTTCGCCGCTCATGTCGTCATCAGCTACGTAATATCTCAGGTAGTACAGTTTGCTGTGTTCTTCTTTGTAGATGACTTCCTCGTCGCTCAGGGCAGTCAGGGCTTTCGGATCCCAGTTGACCATGCGGACGCCACGGTAGATCAATCCTTTGTTGTAAAGGTCTACAAATACTTTGATCACACTCTCGCTGCGTTTCTCATCCATGGTGAATGCCGTACGGTCCCAGTCGCAGCTTGCGCCGAGTTTACGGAGCTGTTTCAGGATGATGCCGCCGTGTTCTTCTGTCCAGGCCCATGCATGTTTCAGGAATTCATCACGGCTCAGGTCTGTCTTCTTGATACCTTCCGCTGCCAGTTTGTTCACCACTTTGGCTTCTGTGGCAATGGAAGCGTGGTCGGTACCGGGAACCCAGCAGGCGTTTTTGCCTTCCATGCGGGCACGGCGCACCAGAATGTCCTGTATGGTGTTGTTCAGCATGTGTCCCATGTGGAGTACGCCGGTTACGTTGGGGGGCGGAATAACGATGGTATACGGTTCACGTCCGTCCGGTTTAGAACTGAAAAGTTTATTGTCCAGCCAGTATTGGTACCATTTGCCCTCAACCTCGGCCGGATTGTATTTACTTGCTAATTCCATGATGATTATGAATTGTATTGTTGATTTCTTTTTTGAGGTGCAAAGTTACACAAAATAAGTCACAAACGGTGAGAGTTGGACATTAAAAATGTGAGAAACAGTTTAATTTTGATTTTCTGATGATTTTAAGGTCTGGCGTCGGCAACGGCTTTTGTCCGCTTGTAGGGACGGGGCGTTTCTTCCTGTTTTTCTGTACGTGAAGGATCTTCAGGTCAAATTTTGGTCCCAGAACTTACCCTAAAGGTGGTTTTTTCCGACTTTATCTTCACTCCTTCACTTGATACCCTAATTGTCAGATAGACAGAATTTTACGTAATAAGGGTGGTCTTTCACCTGTTTCACACCCCGTTTCACGCATTTTCGGGCGGTTACAGCCACGATCTACCATTTTTCACTTTGAAAAAACCTTTGAAAAAGCCTTGCTCCAGTGCCCTGTAAAGCATCCGTAGCCCCTTTCTGCAGCCATTTTTTTATAAACGGACCGGGCTTGGGGTTGATGCTTGGAAGAGATGGGACATCTTTCCAAAAACTCGGTTTACTTTTTAAAAAGTAAAGCTTACTTTAAAAAAAGTAAAGCTTACTTTTTTGAAAATGTCAATAATTAGAAAAAAATCTTCTGTTTGAATTATTTTCAACAAAATGAAAAAATACTTGTGTGAACCATGTCGTGAAGGGGCGGTGAAGGGTATCATTCACCTTCAAACCCGCATCTGTAGTGGCATGTGAAGGGGTGAAGGACAAAAGGCAGGTATATGGTGTGTAAGGAGGAAATGAGAGATGCCGAGTGAAGGGTAATGATGGTGAAGTATTTGTAGGTGTTCGTATTTTTGAATAGATATGTAATTCTTATTAGGATAAATTAATGTGTAAAAAGAAAAGGGGCTGGTTTATTGCCTGAGTGAGTTTTATGTGTTATCTTTGTGGCGTGAAATTTTCGAACCAGCTATTTTGAATGAAACCTATGGAAAAAAAATTCTTGATCAATGATTTTTTTATCGATCAGAATGAAGTGAAAGGTATCGATGAAGAGGCATACCGTCATCTGGAAAATGTCAGGGAGACAATTGATACTTTCTCTCATATATTCCATTCGTGTTTCTATGTGATAGATTATTACAAGAAAAATTTCTTCCATGTTTCGGATGATAATGCTTATTTTGAAGGGTATCCTTCTGATGAAATCCGGAAAATGGGATATGGCTTTTACTTTCAGTATGTCCCTGAGGAGGAAATAAAGATGCTGGTGGAAATCAATAAGGTGGGGTTTTCATTTTTCAACCGTCTGCCCGACAGTGAGAAACCTTATTATTTTATCAGTTATAATTTCCATATTAGGAAAGATGGCTATAAAATGTTGGTTAACCACAAATTGACCCCCCTGAAGTTTTATAACGGGAGAATCTGGTTGGCGCTTTGTGCCTTTTCTCCGGCAGCCAGTAACCAGGTCGGTAGGGTCTACCTGCGCCGGCATGACAGTCCGGATGTGAATTATTATTCGTTGCAGAATAAAAAATGGGAACAGTTTTCTTTTACCCGGCTGAGTGATTTGGAAAAACGCGTTTTCCTGTGCGCCATCCGTGGCGCTTCTCTCAAGGAGACGGCATCCGAGGTGTTCCGCAGTGAAGCATGGGTAAAGAAAACGAGAAATAAATTGTTGGAAATGTTGGATGCGCATAACTTTCTGGAAGCCACTCATCTGGCTTTGCAATATAAATTACTTTAATCTCATATGGCTATGTATACGATCAGGCATCTTCGTTATGATGAATTATATCAGCTTTCTGAATTTGTTGTTATGCAAAACTATTTGCACCATGCAAAGGATAAGCCGGATTTGTTGTCTTTAGAGCAGGAGATTTTGCATGTTTACGAAGAGGAAAAACGTTATTTCCCGTTTTCTGAATTTTATGTAGCTCATAATGATTTGTCGGAAATGATAGGATCCATCAGGGTGATGAGGTGGCATAAGGATATGGTTCTTCCTCTTCAGCGGATTTTCAATCTTCAGTTGGAAACGTGTCTGCCTGTACCAGAACCTCACGTTTGGCATATAGGCCGTTTTGCTGTGTCCGGGAAAGAGCAGGGAGCAGACTTTTTGCTTTTCAAGAAGCTCATCGCTTTGTCTATACGTCCGGTATACGAGGATTCCAATAGCTATATGGTGGCCGAACTGGATAATAAGCTGTTTCATACGTTTTCTTTATTAGGTATAACGGCTCATCCTCTGAGTCAGCCGGTAGAGTATTTGGGTTCTCCCACCTTGGCGGTATATTCTTCCAAGGCGGATTTGACTCCCTTTTATGAGAAATATGAAAGCTGTATTACAATGTATAGTCGGAGAAATCCGGAGTAATCAGCGAATGAAAATAAAAGTGTGGGTAGGTTTTTATGGGCTTTCCTGTTATTAATTTGAAGATCAGGGCTGTTGAAAGAGCTGCTGCCAGTTGGCATCCTGTGACCAGTTGTGGAGGGGAAGTGCGCATTCCGCTTTGTTTATAGTTTTTCAGTACTTTTTCCAGCCAGTCTGTATTTTCATAGGGGCGGACGGCGGTTATGGCTTTTTCTACGACTTTTATTTCAAAGTGGTTACAGTCAATATTACCCTGAGGTATAAAACCGTCGCTTTCAGGCGATACGACAATGACCATGGCTGCCCATCCCAGATTATAAGGATGTAACACTGGTATGCCTTTTTCTTTGCACACACTGTCAAAAACAAAAGGGATATCCGTTTGGTAATCGAGAGCATTGATGGCTAAATCAGCCCCTTGTACCATATCATGCACATTTTCCTTGTTTATATATTCTGTATGATATTTGATATTGGCATTCGGATTAATATCAAGCAGGCGTCTACTTAAAACTTCTGCTTTGTAATGTCCGATATCCTTGGATGTATAGTTTTGGCGGTTTAGGTTGGAAAGTTCCACTTTGTCACCGTCAGCAATGGTTATATTCTCTATGCCTAAACGCAGTATGGCTTCTGCAATGTAACTTCCTATGCCGGCACCGCCCAAAAAAATCTTTGTGCGTTTTAATGCTTCTTGTTCTTGTGCTGTGACATAATATAAGTTACGTTCGTATCTTTCCATAATGATATTCTGAAAGTAAAATTTTTGTATAAGTCCAGACTGTAAGGTCAGTCTGCAGGTATTTCTTTTTCTATTTGGTTTGTAGTTTTAATGAGTATGCCGGCTTATTCGGTCGGAAATGGAAACAAAAATAATGTTTTTTATAGAAAAATAAATGATAAAAGAAGGATAAATCATGTAAAAATATACTTTTGTATAAAAATAATAGTCTAACTGATAATTTTTGCTTTAGACTTTTAAAATTCGTGTTTTTTTGTTTTATCTTTGTGAAATAAAGAAAAATATCTACAAAGTTATTGCCGGAGGAGCTGGATTTATAGAGTTGGATCAGTGTGAATGCCTGTTACATCAAGGTTATCAGATTATCTGCTTGGATCTATTCCGAACAGAAAGTCTTGAAAGTATCTTCCCTCAAACGAATAACCCATACTCTAAACTGGTAGGACACGAATGCTATACCTTTATAATACGAGTTATAGATGGAAACTATAACTAGGCTTGTCCGGCTTTTTTTTATTTATATCAGGTTTCTATTTATAGAAACGGTCAAAAAGTTTGTAATATACTTATACAAGTATTGTTCTGTATATTTCTTTTCGGATATTGCTTGAAATGTTAAATAATTGTCTTATTTCCATTTGAGTGTGGTTTCTTCCATATTATTCTTGTTTTTCAGTATGTAAGGTTGTCTTTTTGGGTGAATTATGTAAAAATATACTTTTGTATAAAAATGAAAGTATAATTAATCATTTTTACTTTAGGCTTTTAAAGATTGTTTTTTTTTGTATTACATTTGCGAGGTAAATAAAAATACTTATGAAAAATATACTTGTTGCCGGAGGAGCTGGATTTATAGGGTCGCATTTGTGTGAGTGCTTGTTGCATCAAGGGCATCAGATAATCTGCTTGGATAATTTCCGAACAGGAAGTTTGAAGAATGTTTCTCCTCTAATGAATAACCCATGCTTTAAACTGGTAGAACATGATATCACCATGCCTTATAAAATACAAGGTATAAATGAAATCTATAATCTGGCTTGTCCGGCTTCACCTGTTCATTATCAGGTTTCTCCTGTCGAAACTGTCAAAACGTCTTTTATTGGTACATTGAACCTATTGGAACTGGCTCATGACAATCAATGTAAGCTTTTACAGGCTTCTACCAGTGAAGTTTATGGTGATCCTGAAATCCATCCTCAGCCGGAGAATTATTGGGGACATGTCAATCCTAATGGTATCCGTTCTTGTTATGATGAGGGTAAACGTTGTGCTGAAAGCCTTTGTATGGACTTTTATCGGGAATATGGTGTGGAGGTAAAGATTATTCGTATTTTCAATACCTATGGACCGCGTATGGCTTGCGATGACGGACGGGTCGTATCCAATTTTATTCTGCAGGCACTTCGGGGCAAAGATCTGACTGTTTATGGTAATGGAATGCAGACCAGGAGCTTTCAGTATATAGATGACCTGATTCGTGGGATAGAATCTATGATGTCCAGCCGGAATACATTTACAGGTCCGGTCAATATTGGTAATCCTGAGGAATATACAGTGTTGGGATTGGCAAGGCTGATTATAGAGCTGACAGGAAGCCGTTCTGTTATCAGGTTTAGTGATATTCCGTCAGATGATCCTCGAAGACGTAATCCGGATATCACGCTTGCCAGACAGGCATTACATTGGCAGCCCCGCGTTTCTCTGTATGAAGGGTTGCAAAAAACAATAGCCTACTACCGTCGGCTTTTATCAGTCAGTTATGAACCTGTAGTTTGTCAGTGATGAATATGTCTGTTCCCTCAGTATCTGTATGTATGGTGACTTATAATGCGTCGCCGCTCTTACGTGAATGTTTGGATAGTATTCTGTCACAAACCTTTACCGATTATGAATTGCTGATTGTGGACGATGGTTCCACAGACGATACGGTAGACCTTATTCTTTCTTATACAGATAGAAGAATAAGGCTTATCCGCCACTGTCACGACTATATTGCCTCTTTGAATCTGCTATATAACAATGCTATTGGCAAATATATAGCCCGTATGGATGCGGATGATATTATGGTCAGTGACCGTCTGCAGTCTCAATATGAATATATGGAAGCCCATCCCGGAATAGATATTTTAGGTGGACACATGCACTGTTTCAATGCCGGAGAGTACGATTGTATTTTGCCGGTGGATACAGACATTACTATGCCGTTAATGTTGGAACAGTGTAAGGTGGCCAATCCTACATCCTTCATCCGTAGGTCGAGTTTTGTAGCACATCATTTGGCTTACCGTCATGAAAGTATTTATGCAGAGGACTACAACCTGTGGCTTGATGCCTTGATGGCAGGATTGCGTATCCGCAACTTAGACAAGATAGTGGTGCATTACCGCTTGAATTCCCAACAGATCAGTTGTAAATATAAAGAGATTCAGACAGCTCATACTATGGCTTTGAAAGATAAATACGGTCGGTTATGGGCTGAAAAAGAGCAAACCATAGCTCTTGAAAATGTAAAAATTCCATTCAGTAACCTTTTGCTTACCGTGGTCATACCTTTTTATAATGAAGGAGAAGAAGTGGGGAATACTTTGGAAAGCATTCGCCAAACGGTTGGAGACGAGGTGGAAGTTATTCTTGTGGACGATTGTTCTGACGACGGATGGGACTACATTGCTTGTGCCCGGCAATACAGGGCGCATTATATCCGCAACTCCATACGTATAGGAGCTGCCGCAGCCAAGGAAAAAGGTATCCGGAATGCACGTAGCCCTTACTTCCTCCTGTTGGATGCCCACATGCGTTTCTACATTTCCGGCTGGCATCGGATTCTGTTGCGTTTTTTACAGGAAAATGACCACCGTTTGCTTTGCTGCCAGACCCGCGTCCTGCGAAAGGAGGCGGGCTGGATAAAAGACATGACGGACATCCGCACTTTTGGGGCATACCTGTCTTTCCACGGAGGCGAGACCATTCCTTCCGTTTCATGGCTTTGTCGTGAAAAAGCCCTTCATCTTGCAGGCAACCAGATACCTTGTATTCTTGGGGCCGGATATGCCGGAAGCAAAACCTATTGGAACAAACTTAAAGGTTTTCAGGGGTTGGTACATTATGGCTGTGAAGAACTTTATGTAAGTCTCAAGGCATGGTTGGAAGGCGGAGGATGCTGTCTGGTTCCAGAAGTAGAAATAGGACATATCTACAAAGACCAATTTTCTTATACGGTCTATCCTTCGCAAATCCTTTACAATTATCTGTTTGTAGCTGAAGTCCTCTTTCCTACTTCGCTGAAGTGCAAGACGTTCGCGCTGGCTTGGTTGCGGAATGGGGAAGCCTACGGAAAAGCCTTGAAATGGATGGAATGGTATAAGTCGCGCAACGAAGAGCTTAAATCCTGTTTCCGCACTTTCCAAGGGCATGACTGGCCTTTCGTGATAGACATCAATCGGCAAGTCAGTCTGGAAATGGAAAAAGAAATCGACCGGAAATCTATTACATTAAAACAGATTGTATCCACCTGCCTGACCCGTTGCAAACAAGTATCCACTTATGGGTTAATGGACGGGGTTATGGGATATGTTCTGCTTTTTTGGACTTACTCCCGCTATTCCGGTGAAACATGTTATGAGGACGAAGCTACTGAATGGTTTAACCGGATATGCGAAAAAATTGTTGAGAGAGAATTGCCGTTGACTTTCCGAAACGGGATATTTGGTATTGGTTGGGCTTTTGTCTACTTGTTGGAACAGGGATTTGTGACGTGTGAGGAAGTAGAAGAGGAACTGGTTGAGATAGACAGTCGAGCTTTGTCTCTGTCTCCTATGCGTTTTGCTGACTGTTCCCTCGAAACTGGTTTGGGAGGCTTGTTGCTTTACCTCACTGCTCGGATAGGTCATCAAAAGAGGGCGCACGTTCCTGTTACATTTCCGGATGCTTATATTCACGAAACGGTGGAAGCAGCGAAGGCGGTCTTGAAAGTCCGTCCGGAAAAACCGGATGTTCGTTGGATGTCTGTACTGATGTTGGCTGCTCTATTGGAACGAGATGATTGGACAACTCTCCCGCTGCTTGTCTGCGATATTGCGGATGTCCCCGATTTTCTGCCTAAAGATGAAACGTTTTGGAAGGACGGTTTGTCAGGTGTAGCAGGTTATGCTTTAAATTTAATTCATTTAAAATATATATACCATGAAACTAAGTAAATATTCTTTTGTTATCAAGAGAGGTCCTGATTATGTCTTGTACAATTGTTGGACAGAAAAGATGGCCGTGTTGGAAGAGAGGTTGAAAGAATGGTTGGAATCCGGTGATGTAGACCGGATTCAGAATATCCACCCCGAGTTTTATGATTACTTGTTTCGGGAAAAGTTTATTGTGGACAATGAAGTGAACGAAGCGGAAGAAGTTATTAAGAAGTGGAAAGAAGAAGAGGAGAATGGTGACAGCCTTAACATTATTGTCAATTCCACTTTGGATTGTAACATGCGTTGTTGGTATTGTTATGAAAAACATCGAGAAAATACCAATTTGACTTCAGAGATGATTTCAGCCCTGCTCAATTTAATTCGGAAAAAAATAATAAAACCGGAATTAAAAAGAGTACATATAGCTTTCTTTGGCGGTGAACCTCTGCTAAGTTTTAAACAATCTGTTTGGCCTCTGTTATTTCAGGTAGATGAATTATGTGTACGGCATAGTAAATTATTTAGCACAAGCTTTGTGACCAACTCTTATTTACTTTCAGAGAATATCATATCCCAATTAGAGACCTTGCACTTGTGTAATACTGTCTCTTTTCAAATCACCTTGGATGGTAATGAGGAAACCCATGACAAAGTCCGACATTTAGCTTCTGGAAAAGGTTCTTACCAAAGGATTTTATCCAATATTCACATGGTACTCCAGCATAAAATGCCAGTTACATTACGTTTAAATTGCACAGGATACAATATACGTACATTTGTAGATGTGGTATCCGATTTGAAAGTTCTGCCACAAGAAGACAAAAACTTTTTGACTATTGACTTTCAGCGGGTATGGCAGGATGCTCCACGTACCGATGTAGATATGTCCACAGAACAAAAGAAACTTCGAGAACTTTTCCTGCAAGAAGGATTCTGCGTGAATGAGCTGAAGCATATAGACATTAGCCGATGTTATGCAGACAAAGCGAATGACATTGTGGTAAACTATAACGGAGATTTATATAAATGTACGGCTCGGGATTTTATCCCTGAAAACAGTGAGGGAAAACTTTTGCCGGACGGTGAAATGCAATGGAACGAAAAACGTAAACTCCGTGAACAATTAAAGTATGGGATTCAAGCCTGCATGGCTTGCCGGATATATCCGCTCTGTCATGGAAGTTGTAGCCAAGTAAAGATTGAGACACAAGGCCAATCCGGATGCATCCGTAACTATTCTGATATCTATAAAACAAAGGTAATAAGAGATAGAGTGGATTTCCTTTTGGAATCCTATGTGTAACGTTTTAAAAATTGATTGTATGAAACAGCGAAAAAAATCGTTAAAGTTGCTATTCAGTAGCGATTTCAGACCTTTGGAAGAAAGTAAAGAGGGAAAACTCCTGGGAGGATTTGCAGCTATTGTTACTTCTACAGGAAATAATTGTGAGTGCAACGGAAATAACTGCAATTGTAACCCGAGTTGTGATCCACCGAATAACTGTATGTGCAACGGAAATAACTGTAATTGTCCTTCTTACTCCTCCTCTTCTTCGGATAGTAATACTGATGGGGGTACAACGACTTCATCTCCTTCGTCAAGTGGTTCCACTTTTGGACTGTTCGGGTTTTTCTAACACATTTCAAGGAAAGAGGGAATGGGAAAGCCCATCCCCTCACCATAAATCAAACTAGTAATAATATGAAATATTGGCTTACTTTTTTATTTGCTTTATGCAGCCTTACGGTTTCAGCACAGCAAACCCCATATCAACTATGGGGAGCTGTACGCGATGCTTTTACAAGAGAATCCATTCGTGATGTCCACTTAACTTTAATGACCCCAGATAGTGTAGAAATAGTAAAAGATGTATCCATTGGTAGCACTCCGGGAAATCCCAATTTCACTATAACCGACGTACCCGGAAGCGGAACGTATATTTTACGCTGTGAAAAAGAAGGCTACACCACCATAGACACCCCAGTCAAATTAAAATATAGCCGTTTACGGCAGACTCGCGTATTCTTAGACAAAGACATATTAATGACCAAAGAAATGACCCGTGAACTAAAAGAAGTAGAAGTGAAAGCCACTTTGGTGAAAATGGTCATGAAAGGCGATACCGTGGTATACAATGCGGCGGCTTTCCAATTGGCACAAGGCTCCATGTTGGACGAACTGGTCCGTCAACTGCCCGGTGTGCGATTGGAAAACGGGCAAATCACCGTAAACGGACGTTTTGTGAGCAGCCTGATGCTCAACGGGGAAGACTTTTTCAAGGGAAATCCTAAAATAGCTTTGGACAACCTGCCCGCCTATATGGTGGACAAGGTAAAGGTGTATGAAAGGCAAAACGACCGCGATAGGGCTTTGGGCATCAAAAAGATAGGTGAGGAAGCTTTGGTCATGGATGTGAACCTGAAAAAACAGTACAGTATAGGTTGGATAGCCAACGCAGACGCGGGATATGGCACCAATGACCGGTATGGGGCACGTTTCTTCGGTTTGCGCTTTTCTCCCCAGACCCGTTTGTCACTGTATGGCAATTTCAATAATATTAACGATATGCGTACTTCTGATACTTACGGACGTTGGAATGCCAAAAGTGTCCCGGAGGGTACTACCGACCGCCAGTCCGGAGGCATGGATCTGTTGGTGAATGACAAAGACGGACATTATAAGCTGGCCGGTACACTCACCGCGTACCATCAGAAGGAAGAAAAAGACATGCAACGCCTCTCCACCACATTCTTTTCCAGCGGAGACATTTATAACCGGACATCGAATTCCCTCAGGAACAGACAATGGTTTATCAATCCCTATATCGACTTGCAACTCACTCCAAAGAAAGGTATTTTCTTTAGAGTCAACCCTTACGTAAAATATTTTAAAAATCAGAGTAATGCCCTGACCCGAAGTGCGGACTTCACGGAAAACATATACGAACATTACAAGGGTGAAGCCTTGGACAGCCTCTTTGCCCCCAATGTTTCGGAGATTTATACCCGTATTCTGGTGAACCGCCTGATGAATAACCAGGAATCAAAGGCTTATCAGTTCAGTACCGGAAGCAGCATCGAACTTTCCACCAAAGGGGTAACCGGGAATGATCGGTTCACTGTAAGAGGAAATTTCAACTACAACAAAAACCAGGACAGGAACATGCAGCGGTATGAGGCCTCTTATTGGAATAATGGCAGTCATACCAGCAGCCAACGTACCGCCCAATACGGGGAAAACCATTACAAGAATGCCTATTATGATTTGTTGGGCGAATATTCACTGGAACTGGCCAACAAGAACATGGTGTGGCGGATTACGCCGGGATATATGATAGACTACGCTTATCAAAATACATCACGTCCTTTTTATACCTTGGACGCAAACGGAATGTGGGAATACGATGTAGACCAACTTTCGTCTATGAAAGACGGATTGACTCAATACATTGACCTGCAAAACAGTTTTTACTCCACCCGGAGAAATTGGGCGCATAATGCATTCGTAAACCTGCAATACTCCATTTGGGAAAACAATAATGAAAAACTATGGCTAAACGTGAGATTTCCCATGCGTATGGCTACCGAGAAGTTGGATTACCAACGGGAACGAACGGACACCCTGCTACGGAGACATCTGAATTTCTTTGAACCGGATTTGAAGCTGAAGTATTATCCGAAAGCAGAAAACCGGGACATATTTTTCATCTTGAACTACCGGCTTACCCATTCTGCACCGGATTTGTCTTATAACGTAGACTATCGGGATGATGCCACGCCCTTGGTAGTCCGCCTGACTAATCCGGGGTTGAAAAACGCGCATAACCACAATCTCTATACATCTTACAATTGGGGGAACTGGAAAAAGCAAAGGTTCTTTTATACAGCCCTATACTATAATTTGAGGCTCAATGCCCTTGCTCAATCACTCACATACGACCGGATGACAGGTATCCGGACTTACCGGCCGGAAAACGTCAACGGAAACTGGAACATCGGTGGCGCATTCAGCACTACCACGGCATTGGACAAGGAAAAGCACTTCACCTTAGTAACTTATACCAATTGGGGATACAACCACAGCGTAGATTATCTGAATATAAACGATGCCGAGCGCAGTATCCGTAACACGGTAAACAATACCACGTTAGGAGAAAGCCTGAACTGTGAGTTCCGCAAAAACGGATACTTTGCCGGGCTGCGGGGCAACTTCAACTGGTCAAGAGCGAAAGGAGCGAACATACGTACTATCGAAAGTTATAATTACAGCTATGGCATTACGGGAAAAGCGCCTTTGCCCTGGAATCTTGAAGTCAGCGCAGACCTGATGATGTACAGCCGCAGAGGATATGAAAGCAACCTGCTGAATACAGACGAGTTGGTGTGTAACATACACCTGAGCAAATCTGTCTTGCGTGGCAATCTGGTATTCATGATAGACGGCTTCGACTTATTCAAGCAACTGTCCAATGTACGTTACAACGTCAATGCCCAAGGACAAACAGAAACCTACTACAACGTCATGCCGCGCTACTTCATGTTCCATGTGATGTACAAACTGAACCGTGAACCGAAAAAGAGAAACTGATCAAATATGAAACATGCCATTCTGATTATCGCTTATCATCAGGCGGACTTTATCAAACAATGTATAGATAATTTCGATGATGACTTTCTGGTTTTCATCCATTGGGATAAGAGGGCAGAACTTACGGAGGCTGACCGGCTCATGCTGGCAGAGCATCCCCGTGTGAAATTTCTGGGGAAAGACTATCCGGTAAACTGGGGAAGTTACGGTTTGGTACGTGTAACACTGTTACTCTGCCGGGAGGCGATGAAATTTGAGGATGTGGATTACTTCCACCTTATCAGCGATGCGGACATGCTGACGCGTAATGCAGCCTGCTTCAAGCATTTCTTTCAAGTACACAAGGGGGAAAACTTCATGGAATATGGCAAGTACAATTCCGAAAGCGGAACTTTCGACGAGGAGTGTTTCCAGAAAATGACACTGTTTCACCGCACAGAGAAATATAACCTGAGAAATCCCGAAGAACATAAACGTTATGCCGCAGAATTGGATGAACAAAGGAAAAGCGGTAAACGCCGCTCCCTGCCCGACATACCTGTTTATGGTGGAGCGGCATGGTGGAGCCTGACCCGCGAATGCGTGGCATATTTACTGGAGAAAGAGAATTTTATAGAACAATTCTATACAGATACGCTCCTGCCCGATGAGATGTTTACCCAGACGTTGCTGATGAATTCCCCGTTCGCTTCCACAGTTGTCAATAAACATTTGCGTTATATCTGTTGGGAATACCGGAACGGCAACCGTCCTGCCGTGTTGGACGAAAGTGACTTTGCACGGGTGTTGCGGGGAGACTTCTTCTTTGCCCGTAAGGTGGATCCGGAAGGGGTTTCAAAACCTTTTGTCCGTCTGGTGGACGAAATCTGTCTGCATGCCCCGTATATAGCTGACGGGACAAAAGAGACGTGGGAAAGTCTGTTGGACAAAATCCATTCATTCCTATATGCCAAACGGGATGTATATAAAGTACGGGGTTACCGATATGGCACTATCGGCACATGGATATTCCTGTACCTATACGGCAAGCTGAGGCATTCTCCTTTTGATCTTCCGGCTTGTCTGGAACAGACTGCAGAAGTCTGGGAGAAAGACTTGGATACGGAGACTCCTTCTGAGGAATGGGGATTTTTGGGTATGGCCGCCTGCATGGAATACTTGTATCAATTCATGGATTGTTCACTGCTGGATGTGGCATTGGACGAAGTAAATGACTATGCCTATAATTGCCTGTGCAACATGGGGGTGGAGGAAATGGATGAAGAATGGAGGGCTTCTTTCCAAGCTTATTTCCATTACCGGGAAAGAAACGGGAGGCTCACGCAGGCCGACCGCAAGGTATGGAATATCTTAAACAAGGGAAAAACAACCTGTACTTCTACCGCATGGACTTTTTCCCGTCCGGAAGAAGTGGCAGAAAGAATGAACCGAACCTGTTCGTTAGGGCTTTCGGGACTTGCCGGGTTAGGGTTAGCATTGTTGGCAGAAGTCACGGGAAAAGAACAGACCGACTGGTGGCCTTTGCTTGACCTTATCCAAAAACAATGAAACGATGAAATTCACCCGGCAGTTTGATCAAATGGATTGTGGACCGGCTTGTGTCCGCATGTTGGCTGATGCGCACGGGCGTCAGTATCCCATCTCCTATCTGCGCTCGTTGGCGCATTTGAGCCGGGAGGGGGTGAGCGTGGCCGGTATACGTGATGCCTTGACGCAGATAGGGATGAAATCCGCTTCCTTTGAGATGACATTGGAACAATTGCGTAACGATTGTCCCTTGCCCGCTATCCTGCATTGGGAACAGAATCATTTCGTGGTGTTGTACGATGTACGGCAGAGCAAATGGAAAGGCGAATGGAAATATGCCGTGGCCAACCCGGCGTATGGGAAATATACTTTCTCGGAAAAGGAATTTTCCAGATATTGGTTAAACGGAGACAAGGGCATTGCCGTGGTGGCAGAACCGACCCCGGCATTTTACGAAAAGAAGTCTATCAGGGAGAAGCACAGTTTCCTTCTGTTTATCAGGAAATATGTCTGGCCATTCAGGAAAGAAATGGTGCAGTTGTCTTTTGGCATGTTAAGCGGTATCCTGCTTTCATTGGTAGCCCCGTTCCTTACGCAGGCCATGGTGGACAGTGGTATCGTTATGCGCGACATGGATGTCATCCGTAATCTGTTGTTTGCCCAAATCGCTTTGTTTGTCGGTTCTTTTTCCATGGGGATGATCAGCAGTTGGGTGACCCTGTACATGGGGACGCGCATCAACATCAACGTACTCCACGACTATTTATGTAAGTTGCTGCAATTGCCCATGACTTTCTTTGAAACCAAGAGCGTGGGGGATTACCAACAGCGGATTGGCGATCACGGAAGAATACAGGGATTTACCACGCAGGCCACCATGCAAACCCTTTTCTCTTTGATATCATGTGCCGTATTGTTAGTCATTATCGGCTACTATAATATCATCATTCTTGCGGCTTACCTGCTCATTACGGGATTGAGCACGGCTTGGATGAGTTATTTTTTCAGGCTCCGCAAGTCGCTCGATTATGAGCAGTTCCGCGTGGGAGTGAGAAACCAGAACAAGCTTTTCGAAATGATGAACGGCATTGTGGACATTAAAGTCAATACTTACGAACAATACAAGATAGGGGAATGGAACGGGATGCAGGAAGAGCTTTATCGCATGAGTCGGAAAAGCTTGCGGTTAGGACAAATCCAAAACACCGGATACACGGTCATAGGACAGGTACGGAATATTTTCATCACGTTCTGGATTGCAGCCGAAGTGGTACAGGGCAACCTGACACTCGGTATGATGATGAGTATTTCCAGTATTATAGGACAGGTAAACGGTCCGCTGTCGCAGCTTATCGGGTTCTTGCAACAATACCAGGATGCCAAAATCAGTCTGGAACGATCCGAAGAGGTCTATTTGTGCCAGAATGAAGACCGGGAGGACATGAAGGAACTCACACCTGACCGGCCTCCGCAGGACATCCGTTTGGAAAATGTCACGTTCTGGTATACCGGAAGCATTGGAAAAGCGGCTTTGGAAAATGTCAGTTTTACCATCCCTTCCGGAAAAATGACGGCCATCGTGGGAGAAAGTGGGAGCGGAAAGACTACGCTCATGAAACTGCTCTTGAAATTTTATGCGCCTACGAAAGGACATATATGGCTCGGAACAGATGATCTGGCGGATTACAAAGCGGAGTCGGTCAGAAAAGCTTCTGGCATTGTCATGCAGGAGAATTTCATCTTCTCGGATACGATACAGAATAATATCACGATGGGTGAAATCTTCAATGAGAAACGGATGGATGAGGCTATCCGTGCAGCTTGCCTGGACGAATATATCAGTGGGCTTCCATTGGGCTTGCAGACCCATATAGGGGCTGAAGGCATAGGAGTGAGCGGGGGAGAGAAACAACGTATCATGATCGCACGGGCTATTTATAAGAATCCGCTTTACCTGATGATGGATGAAGCAACCAGTTCGTTGGATGCGGAAAATGAACACCGCATTACAGAGAATATAAGCCGGATATGTCGTGAACGTACGTTACTGGTCATTGCACACCGTCTGTCGACCGTGAAGAATGCTGATCATATCATTGTGATGCGACACGGTAGTGTGGTGGAATCCGGTACGCACAAGGAACTCGTGAGAAGAAAAGGATATTATTGGGAATTAGTCAAGAATCAATTGGAACTGGCTGAATCATGAAAGAAAAGAATACCATTCATACTTTTTTCCTGCACTACGGCATTTCTTTCGTATTGTTGTGGATGTTAATAGCTGTTGTCGTCATGTTGAATACGGTGAATATTAACCAGAAAGTAACGGCAGATATCCTGAAAGACAAAGAAGTATACAAGGCTTACGTGGCTAAAAGCGTTTATCTTTCGTTGGGTAGGGAAGGCTTCCTGACCATAGATGTCATGGACGGGGATAAGTTGACATTTACCATACTGTCTGTTGTGGAGGAACCGGATTATTACGTGGCCTGCATGACGCCTGAATCTCCGGTCGTAGTGGAAAGAGCCTTCAGAGGTAATTCAAAATTGTCTGGCTATGTCTATACACATAAGGTGAAACTGTGGCATCTCGTTTTTTCTAAAATCTCTTTAAACAAGAATGTAATATGGTAAATGGTTTTTCGGTTATCATGCCTACTTATAATCAGGCTTATTTTATCCGCAGGGCAGTGCTGAGTCTGATAAGGCAGTCGTATCCGTTGTGGGAACTGATCATTGTGAATGATGGATCAACAGATTCCACTGATAGAATAGTCAGAGACCTGCCAAAGGATGAAAGAATCAGATATTTGTATTATCCGGACAACAGAGGGCTGGGGTATGCTTTAAATAGAGGACTGGATGCCGCACGGTATGAACATGTGGCTTATCTTCCGTCGGATGATTTTTATTATGCCGATCATTTGAAAGATCTGAAGCAGGCTATAGATTCTGACGAGCGGGTGATTCTGGCTTATTCGGGAATGAATTTTGATGATACGGATGCTTATGCTCCCAGAAATTATATTGATACGCTGACAATGATGACTGGGCATTCTATGCAACTGGTACAGGTCGCTCATCGTAAAACGGCTGACAGATGGATTGAACGTAAGGAACTTGTGACTGCAGATCTGTTTATTATGTTCTGGCATAAATTGACAGGTCGGGGGATTTTTACTCCGACCATGCGAATTACGGCAAAATGGACCAATCATCCGTGGCAAAGGCATAAAATATGCGATGAAGACTTCGGGGGTAACTTGTATAAATGTAAAGATTATTATAAAATAAGAGAGCCGCTGAAAATCCGCATGAACCGCTATCGTACATTGGATGAGGAAGTAACCGGCAAGCCGGTGGCGTGTTCCATTCCCGGTAAACCTTCAATAAAAATTCTGATTATCGGAGCTTTGAATTACAATCCGGAACGTTTCTGTGCCTGGGAAGAGGCCGGATGTCAACTTTATGCCTATTGGCTTCCTGTTCCTTTGATGGCTCACGAAAGTATAGGACCGTTTCCTTTCGGGCATATTATAACCATTCCTCATGGTACAGGGTGGACAGAAAAAGTCAGAACGATTTGTCCGGATCTGATTTATTTGTGTTTCTGTTGTTCCTCTTTGGAGTTTGTATACGACAGTTTGATGGAATTAAGGAATGCGGGTATACATACGCCTTTTATATGGCATCTGAAAGAAGGACCACAACTTTGCATGCGTTTCGGAACATGGCCGAAATTGATGGAACTTTATGAATTGTCAGATGGGAATATTATAACGAATCAATGCACGAAAGAATGGTATGACTTGTTCCTACCGATAGACAAACCTTATTTGATTCTTGATCAGGAGATGCCTAAGAAGGAATATTTTGAAACGCCTTTCTCGCCTAAACTGTCAGCTGCAGATGGGGAAATACATACGGTGGTTATCGGACGGATGATAGGGATTTCTGTAGAAAATATGCGCCAACTGGCCGCACATCATATTCATGTACATTTGTATTCTGCCAGTTATTACAGGCAAAAAAGTAAAGGTAATAATTTGTATGTAAAAGTGGCACCAGGTTATTTTCATGTGCATGCTTATTGTTCCAGTGAGAAATGGGTAGAAGAGTTTTCTCGTTATGATGCGGGATGGTTGCATGCAGGAAAAAGCCGGAATATGGGAGATTTGTTTCGTGTGATGTGGGATGATTTGAACATTCCGGCGAGAATGGGTACATTGGCCGCAGCGGGTCTTCCCATGATACAACGGCGAAATTCAGAACATATAGTCGTTTCAAAGGAATTGCTGATTAAGAACGGTATAGGAATTCTGTATGATTCCATAGAGGAATTGTCAGGCCAGTTACATAATGAGGAATTGATGGATAGTCTCAAAAATAATGTGTTAAAACATCGTATGGAATTTACAATGGATGAACATATACCGGAGCTTGTCCGTTTTTTTAAATTAATTATACAAAAAAAATATGGAAATGGATGAAAAAATATGGTGGAAGATAGCTAATACGATAACAGTAAACTATCAGTTTATAGATACACCTGATTATTGTGCAGAGCAGGCCGCAATTTCTCTTCTGATGTATAAAATAGCTTATTGTCTTGACGTAGACGTTTATAGCGATTTTGCATCATCGTGTCTGGATAGGTGTGTATCGATGTTTCCAGATGTGTCTTTTAAAATGGCCAGTGCCGGGTGGATGGTTTGCCGTATTTTGAATGAAGGGTGGATTTCAGGAAATATGAATGATCTTCTGCATGAAGTGGATAAGAGAATATTGCCAATACTGAGCAGCAGATTGGATTTTGGTGATGAGGTGAAAGGTGATTTTATGTTACCTCATTTTTATTTGCTGGAACGCCATAAAGAAAACAAACAATCTTGGATCGAACAGACGGATGTGCTTCATAATTTAAGAGATGCTGTTAGTCGTAGAATAGCAAATGGGGGCGTTTTTTCCGATTTCAGTCAGGAGTCTATTGATCGTTTTTTTCTTTATGCAGGAGAAAAACACGTCTTTTGCAACTATTATCCAGAGGTTTTTTATGCTCAAACACCGGAAATTTTTGCTCAACAGGCATGGAGAGCTTTATTTTATGATCAAAAAATATTGAAGCTGTTTTCGGAAGATGAATTAGCCAGGTATATAGATCGGTTAATAGCTGATTTCGAACCGGCTGAAGATCTGAATCTGAAAGGGATATTAGGTATAGGATTGTTATTGTAGATTTCATGAAAAAAGAATATGATATTATTATAGTAGGCAGTGGCTTATATGGAAGTGTAGTAGCTTATATGGCACATCAGGCCGGGTATCGTTGTTTAGTTGTAGAAAAACGACCGTTTACTGGTGGAAATATCCACGATGAAGTAAATGAAGGAATAAATGTGCATTTATATGGTCCTCATATTTTTCATACTGGCAATCAGAAAGTATGGGATTTTGCTAACCGGTTTACTCTATTCAATCATTTTCGTTATTGTCCGTTGGCCCGATATAAGGATAAATTATATAATCTGCCATTTAACATGCATACTTTCTATCAATTATATGGTATTCAGGATCCAGAAAAAGTCATGTTACGATTGCGGCAGGAACAGGAAATTTGCTCTCATCCGCGGAATCTGGAAGAAAAAGCTATTTCGATGGTAGGGCGTGTCATGTATGAAACATTGATTAAAGGCTATACTGAGAAACAGTGGGGACGAAAAGCAACGGAACTTCCTCCTTTTATTATTGCACGTTTACCATTGCGTTTTACTTTTGACAACAATTATTTCAATGATCCTTATCAGGGTATTCCTGTAAAAGGATATGCTTACTGGATCGATAAAATGCTGGAAGGAATCGAAGTACGTTTGAATACTGATTTTCTTGCGGAAAAAAAACGTTGGATAGAGAAAGCAAGGCATATTTTATATACAGGACCAATAGATGCTTTTTTTGACTATCGTTTAGGAGAACTGGAATATAGAAGTTTAAGATTTGAACATATTCTGTTTGAAAAACCTAATGTGCAGGGAATAGCTGTAATTAATGAAACAGACAGTCGGATACCTTACACACGTAGTATAGAACATAAACATTTTGTATTTGGAACACAGCCTGTTTCCATAGTTACCCGGGAATTTCCGCAAAAATGGGATAGAGATCGGGAACCTTTCTATCCGGTTAATGATGAAAACAACAATAGACTTTACCTGCGTTATAAAGATTTGGCACAAAAAGAATATCCTCATGTTACATTTGGAGGACGTTTAGGTATGTATCGTTATTTTAACATGGACGAAGCTGTTAAAAGTGCATTAGAACAGTGGGATATGATAACAAAGATAATAGCAATGTAATCCATGTTTCTTCTTTACATTGATACTATGAAACACTTTGACGTGTAGGATTGCATATTATTTTTTAGTGATGAATAGCAGGTGTCTAAAAATTGGACGGTGTAATGTCTGATTTTTAGACACTTGTTGTTTGTATTGGATGATGTAAGTTTTTGATGTTCAGCTTATTGTGGAATTTGGCATGAATTTTGATATAAGTAAGGCAAACCATAATCTGATAATATGAATGAAATAAATCAAGAATTAAAAGTGTCAGGGCTGAATGTCATATTTCAGCATTTTTATCGGTCGATGAATGAGGATACTCTGTCAGGTGTATTTTTTCTGAAATAAGCCAATGTGTACAGTGTAATGGCTCTCTTTATATGAAAGTTAAGATTTAAGCGGGGAAACCGAACTTTATTCTATATAAAAACAGGGGAGCAGCCGTTGGTCATGGATGTCAACCTGAAAAAACAATATAGTGTGGGATGGACGGCCAATAATTGTCCAACATACGTTACAATATCAATGCGCAGGGACAAACAGAGGAATATTATAATGTAGTCCAAAGGTACGCCATGCTAAGAGTGATATACAAATTCAACCGCGAACCGAAAAAGAGAAACTGATCAAATATGAAACATGCCATTCTGATTATCGCTTATCGTTGTCAGATAAACCGGGTAAGTCATCTTATGAGAATTAGGTTGAATTTGTTGCTAAAAAGGTAATTATATTGCAAACAACAATCATAGAAATCTCCTGCTTTTAGCCCTGTAATTAGGAAAACCAAGGCTAAAGCAGGAGATTTTTATAATGTGTCTCTATCGCAAAACCAGAAGAATGTCCACAAAAGCGGACACTTGTCCGATAATGGACAGATGGTAAAAATATAACTTTCTTATTATTAGTTGTTTATGATTTTGGCATGATTATTGCTTGTTATAATTATATCAGTGGCCGCGAACTAAAAACGGACAGAAACATATTTGAATATGAGAATTTTCAGATGTAGATAATTGGAAATCTTAGTCTGTAATGGATCTGAGGACGGTCAAATGATGAAAGGTAACAATAAGATTGAATATTATGGTACTCTTTATTAATATGTATAACAAATCTAATATGACAATTTTCTATAGAACTATTATGTTGCTCATTGTGTGTGGTTTGGCATTGAGCGCTTTTCGCGGAGATTTCTCTTTGGCCGGATACAGAATGTTTGCCGGAAAACACCATTATCCGAAGCAAAGGTTCCTTTATTACTGGTTATTAGCTGTTTTTAGGCCTGTGTGTTAATATCATATTCTTTATGGTGTGCGGAATTATTTGAATTTTATGAATAAAAAAACTACTATATGAAGTTACATATCCAGCAAAAGCTTTTATATGTTATTGTTTGTCTTTTGACCATGCAGGTCCAGGCACAGACTTTAGATATTGCAGTAGACATAGAAGACGAATTTCTGAAAGTTCCTCTTACGGGTGTGAAAGTTTCGGTTTTGAATCTTGACAGTACGGTGGTAGTCGATGCCGCAAAGAGTTTTTCGGTTAAAAACCCAGATGGAAAGCTGATTCAGGAAAATTATATGGCTACAGTCAAGGCCGTGAAGAAGGATTACCTGATACATGCCACAAAGGAGGGATATGGAGACGTGTGGACATCTGTGTCCGTGTTATTCCCACAGGTCGATATTGTAAGAGTTCCGACCATCAAGATGCGCAAGGAAAATCATATCGTCATGAAACAGGTGGTGGTAAAAGCAACCAAGATCAAGATGTATCATAAGGGTGATACCTTGGTATATAATGCGGATGCATTCAAATTACCGGATGGTTCGATGCTCGATGCATTGATCAGTCAGCTTCCTGGCGTAGTAATGAATGATTTCGGTGAGATATTCGTCAACGGACGCAAGGTGGACGAACTGCTGTTAGGGTCACGTTCGTTTATGCGTGGCAATAAGAAGGTCCTTATGGAAAATCTTCCTTATTATACCGTAAAAGACATCAAAGTATATGAAAAACAGACCGACAGAAGCGAAGTATTGGGTTACGACGTGGAGCCTCGCAAGTTTGTGATGGATGTGAATCTGAAGAATGAATACAATCAAGGATATATTGCCAATGTGGAAGCTGCCGGCGGTACGGAAAACCGATGGCTGGGACGCGGTTTCCTGCTTGGATTCACCGATCTCTGGCGTTATTCCTTGCTTGGCAATATGAATAACGTGAACGAAAGCCGGCATATCGGCCGTCAGGGGTATTGGACTCCGGCCACCATGCCACAGTCCCTTCTTACCACCCGTAGCGTGGCCACAGATTTGGATTACCAGTCGAAAGATAAGAATGTATCGGACAATCTTAATATTGATTATACATCATCCAGTACAGAAATGGAGATGCGGAAACGTTATGAGCAGTTTATTGATAATATAAACCCAACTTCTCTTACCGTGAGTAATAGTGAATCTGACAACTGGAACTTTAAATTGCTCAATGATTTTAATTTAAAGAAACAGACTTTCTTGCAATTTCACTCCGATTTTAATTATGGCAAATGGAATTCTTTGGGGCTTACAGACTATGAGCAATGGGATGATGAACTGAGTGCCTCCATGCGTACAGACAATTTAAGCGAAGGCAGACAGTGGAACTTGCTTCAGACCGCATCAATAACCTATAATATAAACAAGGAGAAAGAATGGTTTGGCATCAGTAGCGTTTTTTTGGCACTTGGTGATAACCAGTCATGGCTTTCCAATCGTTATAATACATGGCAAAGAGGTTCCAATACGGACAACGTACAGCATAATGCCAGCGATGTTTCAGATCGTTTTACAACCGTTGTGTTGAACTCCGATTTATTCTTTAATGAACTATGGCATAAGGTAAATCTTAAAACTGGGGTAAATATACAGTACTCAAACAAAAACAAACACGACTACCTGTATCATCCGGACACATTGCTGTTGGCTTCCCAACTTGACATGCTGACAGCCATTACAGATCCGTCCAACTCTTATGACAGCCGTCAGCATAACTGGTTAAATAAAATTTATTTGGAGTTATCCAGTAAAGCTTCTTACAGAATAGGAGATCTTCCTTATAGGATCTGGTATGACCGTTGGAATGTGGGAATAGACGTGCCTGTTATCCTGCAGTCTCTGGATTACAAACGTGGGGTTATCGACACTTTATTGAATGACTCCTGGGTGTTCTTTAATCCAAGGGCTTCATTCCGTCATATGTCACCCGGTGGCAATCATGATTTCCGTTTCTATATAAACTACACCTATTCTCAGGTCGATTTGTTTAATCGGATAGGCTACCGCGACGACAGTCAGCCGCTTGTCGTTAAATTGGGTAATCCTGATTTAAAGAATAAGGCTATGACGAAAATGAGTGCCGATTATACAAACAGGTTCGGAAAAAACGACAGACAATTTCATGCTGTAGCGATATTTGATTACCGGCATCGTGACGTGGCACAGTCCGTGAGCTACAATCCTGCTACAGGAGTATATACCTACATGCCCATGAATATCAGCGGTGCATATACCGCCACGGCTAAATTTGATTATTCTTCCAGCATCGGTGAGAAGAAATATTGGTCATGGCAGATGAATGCAGATGCAAATTATGACCATTCCGTTGACCATGCCATGCTGAGCGGCGAAACAGAAAGTCATGAGAACACCGTCAATACCACGGTTTTGCACGACGGCACGTATATCCAGTATAACAAGGATGCGTTCAACATCCGGGCTTCAGGTGACATACGCTGGCGTCATTCGGATGGTAAGATGTATGATTTTAATACTCTGAATGCCTTGGATTTCAATTACGGCCTTTCCGCACGTTATACCATACCCCGCATCAAAACGACTTTGTCAGCAGATGCGACGATGTATAGCCGCCGCGGTTATGGCAGCGCGGAACTGAATACGGATGATTTCGTGCTGAATGCCTCACTAAGCCAGTCTTTATGGAAAGGCAAGCTGATCGCACGTATTGAAGCCTTTGACCTGTTGCATCAGGTATCCTCTACCCAGTATACGGTCAACGCCCAGGGCCGTACCGAAACATGGTACCGCTCACTGCCCAATTATGTGATGTTACATCTGGTTTATCATTGGAACAAGAATCCGAAGAAATAGAAATAAAATTGGATTATTAATGGAAGTTACAACATGGCTGAATATTCTTTATATGAAGTTATTTTATCCTTAAATAAATAATTTATGAAACGAAATTTGTTGAATCTCAAAAAACCGGTTAGCCATTCTGGCTACCGGACTCTGTCTTGTTGGAGTTTCAGATACCGTCAAGGCACAGCAGACTATGGAAAAACCATCAGAAAAAGTATATGACAGCTGGGGAAATAATGAAGAATTTAGAATTTATTCCGTATTTTTGTATATCCAGAGAAATTATGGAAATCATCAGCTTATAGGTTCAAATACAAAGGATAGTTTTCCGGTAGACTAGAAATAATTCTTATAAATACAATGACAGAGATATTAACGTTGATCATTCTGGTAGGCAGTGCCTTTCAGGTTAAGAATGATACCGTATCCATTAATATGGTGAACTTCTCCGGTTATGCGGAAAGTCCCTATTTTAAGGGGAATATACTGCCTGGGGCTGTAGATACACAGACTTATCTGCCTGGTGGGAAAAGCCGTCTTTCTGCACGTTATATGTTGGAAGGTGTTGACGGAAATGGGGACAGTTGCCGCATTTATGTGGATAATGAAGTGACAGACGACGTGCCCAAAGGATATACCAAACCAACCATTATTACTGACAGCAGGCAGATTGCTTCGCTGGCTGAAGGCGGGCTTGTAGGGAAAATGGATATGGTAGACGGAAAACTGAATATTCGGATTTTTGCCAAAAAGGAATAATGATATAAGGTTTTCAGGCCAGTCCGTTCTTCTGAAGTGTGGTGTCCGGTTTTATTTTTGCATTGAAACCAACTGCAGTCTGGTCACATTCCGGAATGAAACGGAACAGCCTGTTTTTCTTTATGTCTGTTCCGACTGCTTCATAAGGGCACTCGGACTGATGTTGAACCGTTTGGTAAAACAACGGCTGAAGTATTTGGGATCGCTGAATCCTACCTTGTAGGCAATTTCAGAAATATTTGAATCTTTGTTCTGATGATGCCTGACAATCAGTTCCCGTGCTGTATTGAGCCTGAAATCACGAATAATATGACCGGCCGATTCGCCGGTGAGATCTTGAAGTTTCTGGTAAAACAGGCTCCTGCTGATTCCCATGTGTTTGACCAGATCATTGATTTCAAAATCAGGATCAGTATAATGTGTCTTGATAAAGGACATGACATCTTCAATGAATGCATTATCCTTTGAGGACTCATTGATCTGGAGAATACGGGTATCCATGTGGTCGGCAAATTGCAATTGGGCCTGCTTGCGGTTGGTCAGAATATTTTTGATGCGTGCCAATAAGGTTTTTTCATTAAACGGTTTGGTCAGATAGTCATCGACGCCTATCTCATAACTGTCTATTCTGCTTTCTTCTGTTGTATTGGCTGTCAGAATGATAAATGGTATGTGTGAGATGCTTAAATCAGATTTGACTTCCCTGGAAAGTGTCAGGCCATCCATGACAGGCATCATGAGGTCGCTGATGACCAGATCCGTATGTTTCTCTTTAAGGAGTGTCAGGGCTTCTTTACCGTTTGAGGCTTCATGAATATTGAATTCGGACTGGAGAATGGAGCGAATATAGGCTCTCATGTCGGTATTGTCCTCCACAATGAGTATATCCTGTTTTTGGGTGGATGAAACGGCTGTTGGCTGTATTTCCTTGTTTGTCGGTACGCTGACAGTTGATATGGCCGGCTCTGATTTTTCTTCAGAAATTTCCGCAGGCAGAATGACGCGGAAAGTACATCCCTTTTGAGGGTTGTTCTTGACGGTTATCTGTCCGTTAAGCAGTTTGGTGAGCTGCTTGCAGAAATACAGTCCGATACCGGTTCCGCCGGACGCATGATATTGCTGGTTGTCATGTGGTTTGGATTGGTAGAACATGTCGAAAATATATTTGAGATGTTCCGGCTTTATTCCGATGCCGTTGTCGCAGACACTGATGAACAGATATTTCTGTGATGAACGGCTATGTGTGAGCAGGGCGGTGTATATCTTGATGTGACCTCCGGCTGGAGTGAATTTTAAGGCGTTGGATACCAGGTTGATAATTATCTTCTGTAATGCCTTTTCGTCCGTCAGTATGTAGTCGGACCTGAAGTGGGAATAGATGTTCAGGGTAAGTTTCCGGTCGGAGGCATAAGCTGTCAGAGGATAGGTCACCTGATTGAGGAGCGATTGTATATGGCATGGACTATAGCAGGGTTCTATTTTTCCCGCTTCCATTTTCCGGAAATCAAGCAACTGGTTGACGAGCTGTAGCAGGTATTGCGAATTGCGGCTTACATACTGAAGCTGCTGGTTGACCTCTTTATTATCGGACATTTGCAGGGCGCGTTCCGTGGGACCGATGATCAGAGTCAGGGGCGTGCGGAATTCATGGGCTATATTGGTGAAGAATGACAGCTGGTCGGATGTCAGTTCCTGTATGCGTTTGGATGCTTCAATGATTTCTTCCTTCTGCTTGACAATGAGGGCATTCTGCTCGCTTAACTGACTGTTTCTGCAAGTGAGTTCGCGGGTTCTGGACTTGACTTCATCATCCAGCCTGTCGCGTTGCAGTTTAAGTCTTCTGATACGTTGGAAATGGCTGGCAGACAATATGGCAACCAATAACAGAATCATGCAGCCGACAAACCAACCCCTTTTATAGAAAGGCGGGATGACCTGGAAAGTCATCGAAAGCGGTGATGTATTCCAGTTTTTATGATCAACGGAATAGATGGCTTCAAAAGTGTAGGTGCCGGCTTTAAGGTTGGTAAAAGTAATCCTGCGGTTGTCCGGATTGATTTCCTGCCATTTTTCATTAAGCTCTTTAATCCGGTAGGCATAGAATGTCTGTTGGGGAGAAGCATAATTTAAAGCGGCAATTTCTATGGTCAGGGTTTTATCGTTTTCGTGCATTCGCACTTTCTTGTCGAATGCGGATACATGGCGGTTGGCAATCCGCAGGTCGGTGATGACTATCGGAAAGTCGGACAGGACGGAGGCCATCGGGGAGGGGGAAATTACAGACAGGCCAGACATGCTGCCGGCAAAGATTTCTCCTTTTTGGCCGCGACAGATACTGTTCCAATAGAATTGGTTGCTGAGTAATCCGTCTTCAGTGGTATAGTTGGAGAATGTGTGGGTTTGAGGATTGAAGCAGGAAATGCCCTGGGTCGTTGTGATCCAAAGATTGTGGAACTGATCTTCGGAAATGCCTCTTACACAATTGTTGATAAGTCCGTCAGAAGAGTCGAAACGTTTAAATACAAGACTGTCTTGACCTTGACTGACAACCTGATAAATACCGAATCCGTTGCTTCCGATCCAGATAGTACCGTCTTGGCCCTCGAAAATATAGGAAATGTGTTCCTTGATACCGGAAGAAGGGTTGTCCAGCTTGAATGGCCATAGCTTGTATGTGATCGGATCCTGACCATAGGTTTTCAGATTAATGCGGCATAAGCCTTTGGATAATCCTAACCATAAGAAATGGTTCCTGTCAATCAGACAACCGGCATTTTCAGCTTTGATACCACCGAGATTCTTATGATGGAGGGGTGTTGTGATGCGTTGACCTGAAGGGTCATAGGCATAGATGTCATTATCTGCTGCTATCCACAACAGACCATTGTAATGGTCGAAAGAGATGCCGCGTATGTGCCGGATATTGTATTCGTCTGACGGACATCTGACAGCATGAAAAAGTGGATGTGAAGCTTGGTCAGTATTGATCCAGCCCAGTCCGCCTCCCCAGGTTCCTATCCATAATTTGTAGTCGGATTCGAAAGTCAGGCAGCTGACGGAGAGATGGCTCAGAAAGGCAGGGGCGGATTGGGTATAATGAACGGGTGAGCTGTGGGTGTTTTCAAACAGATATAACCCACCTTCAACCGCCCCGACCCAAAGACGCTGCAGGTGGTCTTCTTCAATACAGTTGATTACATTGCCGAAGGAACTTTTATGATAGAGCAGGTTTCTGACCTGTAATCTTTTCCGGGTCATCTTATTGATGCCGCCGGCTTCCGTTCCTACCCAGATGACCCCCCGGTCATAAAACAGACAATTTATGAAGTTGCAGTTCAGGCCTTGCAGGTCTTTGTCGGATTCTTCTTTTATTTCCTGTATACGTTCAATGTCTCCGGACTGCAGATGATACAGATTGAGTCCTTTCAGTGTGGATATCAGAGCCGTTTCCGAATCCTTGAAGGCGATATCTGTGATTTGTGATTGAGAAAGCGAATGCGGATTATCAGGATTGTGGTCTATTTCCTTAAGTCTTTTTTTCTTTTCATTGAAGATGAACAGGCCATGGTTCGTTCCTATCCAAAGTTCTTCCTGATAGGATTTGATGATATTGGCATCTGTAATCTGTTTCAACACACGAACGGGACGGGAGTCCTTGTCTTCGGGGATTTTATATATCCCGTCGTTTTGATTGAAATAGATGAATCCGTGATGTTCACACAAGCTGACATGTGTGCATGGGAAGGCATATTGGAATACTTCCTGGATATGATCAATACTACCGTCCTTTTCAGAAAATACCACTTTAAGGAGCCGGTTGTTTGTACTGATCCAGATATGTCCGTTTTGACTGCATATGATGTCGTTGGCCATTGTGTTTTTCAGACGGGTGAAAGCCGGACCGTTCTTTTCCATATTGACGCAGTTCAGGCTTTGGATGTCAATAAGGTCAATGCCATCCTGTCCGATAACCCATAGACGTCGGAATGGATCTTCACAGATTTTTTGTGCGTAATTGTTTCTGAATGCATCGGGTGATGTTTGGAGATTGATGCTTTTGAACTGGTAACTGTCGTAGCGGACCACTCCTGTACCGTTGGTAGCGAACCAGATGAATCCTCTGCTGTCTTTAAAAATATAGTCAATATAGTCATTGGGAAGGCCATTACGGGAGTCGATGTAATCTATGGTGTACAAGGAAGACCATGGCAGGGACTGGCAATAGAGATTGATTGCCATATACAGGAATAGAACGAAGGTAAAGATACGACGGATCATGTCTTTCATAATAAGTCAGAATGCTTTTTCTGATACAAAAATAGTTTTTTATTATTTAATAAGACTGTTTTTGAGCCGTAATTAAGGCCGGTTGGACGCATGTCCACCAAATATGGATGATTATCTACCTCGTGGATGAATGTGTGACCTAATTTTGCACATATCAAAAAGATAAATGGTAGAAGATCAGTATGCAATGAAGCGATTGTATGCGATTACATATTAAATATAGTTGTTTAACTTAAAATCATCAATATGAAAAATAAACTACTTATGGCAATGGCGCTGTGTGGTGCAACAATGTCCACTATGCCATTATGGGCAGCTACGGAATGGGAAGATCCGGAAGTACAAACTACAACCGTTGATTTGGAAACTGGTGGTACTTATTTTGTTTATCATCCGGCTACTAACATGTTTATGATAAACGGTAATGATGCTAATACCCAGTTATCGTTTGGAGAGACGGGATTAAAAATTAATATACAGAAAGCAGAAGACCCGCGATTTGGCGTAAACGGATGGACTTTGGAAATGCCGGACGCACCATCAAACAATGCTGGAAAGCCTAATTATATATTTGTAATCGGAGATGGTTCCAGAGCTTACGTAGATTACAATATGGGTGCCACAGACCATTTCGTATGGAAAATTGTCAAGAACGCCGATAGTGATACCTATCGTATCAAGATGCCAGATGAGGATCCGGTATTTGGTGTCGAGGCTCAGGACGGTATGTATGCCAATGCCTATATGGGATGGGATGGCATATTGAACGAGAACGGGGGCATGCAGTCTACTGCGGTTATGCCTTTGGTAGATCCGAAAACATCCGGTTATGAAAATGCACAGCTCGACTGGGCATTTGTAACAGTGGATGAGTATGAAAAATTTGTGGCAAGAAAAGAGCTTAAAAAAACGTTGGAATATGCTGTAGAAAAGGGATTTACAGACTATTCTCATTATGAAGAGATTTATAATCAGGGAACTGCTACTGCAGAAGAAATCAATAATGCGTCAATAGAATTGTTTAATGCCATTGAAGCATTTTTGTTGGCAGGGGCTTCGGAAACCAATCCGGTGGATTTGACAAACCGTATCAGTCAGCCCTCCTTTGATACCGGTACGGATGGTTGGGTAGCAGAGAAAGTGAGCTCTCCGGATACAGGATGGGATAACCTTCAGCGGCAGACATCCACACAGCCGACAACTGATGGTACTGTATTCCAGAATTTCTTTGAGAGATGGGTTGCCAATCCGCCTCAGACAGATTGGTCTGTTACGC
>OJNH01000622.1_pt1 | contig 30870 bp, 27 predicted proteins | sample 1597361 | NCBI WGS metagenome assembly OJNH01 (sample SAMEA2452136, study PRJEB22498) | human gut metagenome | biome: human feces; feature: human gut; material: feces | place: Australia | collected 2012
CCGCAAGATGCTCAGAAGGGGAATCCTCGAACTTTATACCTAAGGATAGGCCCCAATGGTTTGTTCTCCGCGCGACATACGGACGCTGGAAAAAGGCAGTTGATTTGCTCGAAGACAACGACATTGAGACCTACGTTCCGATGCACGACATCACGAAACTCATCAACGGGAAGCGGAGAACCTTTCACGAGCCTCTGCTTCCCGATATTGTTTTCGCTCGGTTGAGCCGCACAATGGCCGAACAGTTCGTCAAGGATCCCGCCCCCTCCTCCAAATGGCTGAAATACTACACCGACAAAACCAAACCCCTAGAAAACGCCACAGGCCTCAATCCTCCCATCGTTATTCCCGACAACGAAATGCTCAACTTCATCAAAGCCACCAGCGTCCCCAGCGAACATAGTGGCATGATCTCCAAGGACCGCATCCGCTACAAGAGTGGCGATCTCGTCCAAATCACTCAGGGCGACTTCAAAGGAATCATCGGCAAAGTGGTGAGAGCGGCAGGGCAACAGCGCATCGCCATAGAACTGGAGGGCATCGGAATATTTATCACCGCCTATATACCCAACGACTTTTTGAAAGTCTTGGAACGAAGTGAAACTGTAGTTTGGTGACACCCAAACAAACTAAAAACACGATATGGTAGTAAAAAAGATATTCTCCGAAGATTTGCAGATAGCCAAATCCTTGATAGTCAGGGATGAAATGGTTACACGCAAATACTTCTATCAACAATGTTATCCCTTGTTCAAATCCATTTTTGACAATTACTATACCGACTGTGCCAATGTCAAGGAGTTTATCGACGAGATGTACATCGTAGTCCTTGCTCCCAGTAAATTGACGGGTAAATGTCAAATGGAGAACTTCAGAGGCGAGAGTACATTGACAAGTTGGCTAAAAACCGCCTGTTTATTTTATTGCTACAAGCAGTTTGAAATCAAAGGTAAGATGCCAAGGAAAGATCGTATTCCCCTGTCAAGTGCGAATGACGACGATGACAAAGGTGATAGATCCGAGTCTATTTATGGCTCTTTAGAAATAGATTTCTCAAATATCAATCGGCAGGATGCTCAGGTCATCATCAAGCAGATGCCCAACAAGCGTTATGGTGAACTGATCCGCCTACGCTACCTGGAGCTGATGACCAATGAGGAGACAGCAAAAGCATTAGGAATGTCAATGGAGAATTATTATAATAAGCATAAACTCGCCAAGGCACAGTACGAGCGAATCTTCAGAAAGGAGGAGCAACATGAGCAATTTATTTGAAACTGGCGTTAGCATTGAGAAGATGGCAGCTTATTTAGATGGCAATGTGTATTCTGAAGAAGCTCAAAAAATATCTTCGCTTATTTCATCAAATGATGACTTAAAGCAATTTGTAGAGTCAAATGACGCTATTGACGAGGGGATTGAAGAATTCTACTCTTTGGGAGGTGAAATGCCGGAAGAAATATCTAATTTGGATTTTGATCTCCCTGACGTTTCTGTAGGAGACGAAATCTCAGAGGCTAGTGATATATTGAGTGAGGATTGTGACTCTTTACCAGTAAATCACTCTCAAACAGAAAATAATATGGAAGAAAACAGCCCTGTGTTCAAGGCATTGACGGTTGATGATATTCAGCAAGAGTTTCCAGACACTTGCGCCATCAAGTCACAGCAGATAATCCTTGAGTCTCACGACATCAATGTCAGTGAGCAAGACTTGGTAGAAGAATCTATTGATAAAGGATGGTATGTACCAGGACAAGGCGGTACCATGCCTGAGGATGTAGGTAATCTATTGGAGGAGCATGGTATGACGGTTAATCATTTTGAAAATGCCACCATAGATGATATCGCCTCTGAATTGGCTAAAGGCCATCAAGTGATAGTAGGAGTGGATTCTGGTGAACTTTGGCAACCAGGACACTTTGAGACATTTGAAGACTTTTTCAAATTGGGAGGTGCGGATCATGCACTTATTGTCAGTGGAATACAAGTTAATCCTCTTACATCAGAGAGAGAGGTGATCTTGACTGATCCTGGGACGGGTGAAGTGGCACATACGTATACCATAGATCAGTTTGAAGATGCTTGGGATGACTCTGATAATTTTATGATTTCATCTGATATTTAAATCTTAGCTAATATGAAATTTTGCAATAAATGTAATGCGGAGAACAGAGATTCTGCGAAATTCTGCGACCAATGCGGAACTAAATTTGAGCAACTTTGCAGTTGTCCAAAGGAAGGTTGTGAATATTTTAATAAATATCAACTCCCTGCGGACTCAAAATTCTGTCCATCATGTGGAACTTGTTTAAAAGAGCAATGTGTATCTATATTGAAGATATATATTACTTCGGATGAACCTATAGAGCTTTCATTTGGAGATAGTTACCACGATGATTATATGGCAACAATACAATTAGAGAAAGGATGCAACACTTTTGATTCTACCTTCTATCCTTTTTTGACGGAAGTTCCCTTTATAATAGACGATTATGTCGCCGAATATATTTCCCAGATAGATTTGTCGCATTATGATACAAGAAACTTTAAGTGTATGAATTGCATGTTTGCAGATTGTAAAAATGTTGAGAGTTTAGATGTAACCAATTTCTCTACAAAGAATGTCGAAAACATGTACTCGATGTTTGAGAACTGTGAGCGTATAGTAACTCTTAACCTAAGTTCATTTGATACATCAAAGGTGGAAGATATGTCTCGTATGTTTAAGGGGTGTATTAACTTAAGGACACTTAATCTAAGCTCATACAGAACAACCAATGTGATAGATATGATGTGCATGTTTGCAGGTTGTTACATGATAGAGTCTCTTGACCTAAGTATGTTTGATGTATCTAATGTACGCGATTTTACGTATATGTTTAGTGACTGCGAAAGAATGTACCAATTAAATCTTAGCAACTGGCATATGAAAGATGATGCCAGTATTAGGTATATGTTTGATGGCTGTGATAGGTTACAAAACATCATCATTAAGAATTCGGATTGGAAAACTGTGGAATTAATCAAGCAAGAAATATATAATGCGGGTATACATCCGAAAGTAATTATTAATTAAAAACTTATGAATTGGACAACAATAGAACCCAAAGTGAATGCTCTTAAGCAAGGTGTTCTCTCAATAATGGGAAAGATTGAGTCGTTAACTCTAGCAGATAAGGATCATCTTCCGAAGTTGAATGACTCTTTTTTCAATGTAAAGAAAGCAATCCAAGACCCATCATACGATGTGGTGGTGTGTGGTGAGGTAAAAAAAGGTAAGAGTTCTCTACTTAATGCCATTGTGGGTAAGCAGATATTGCCAGTGGCTAACGAAATAGCCACGTCTCAGGTATTTCGTATTGCGCATAGCGAGACGGAGTCCTATTCGCTTGTTTTTACTGATGGAACTAAAGAAGCTATCACGTATGAACAGTTAGGTCGCTATGGCTCGCAAGTGGATGCCATTCTTCAAGGAGAGCCGATTTTCAAAGACCGCACTTTGGACTACATACAGGTGAACATTCCTGTTGCCTTCTTGCCCAAGGGTGTAAACCTTGTTGACACCCCGGGACTGGGTGCGCTTTACAAGAGACATGAGTACATCACACAGAATTATGTCAAGAAAGCTTCTGCCGTGATCTTTGTGATGGATCCTTCTGCTCCATTGGTTGACCAAGAGAAAGTATTTATCAGCAAAGTCCTTGAAATCACTCCCAATATTCTCTTTGTGATGACCAAAATCGATATGTACAACGAAGAAGTGTATCGCAACGTCATTGAACGAAACGAAGAGATTCTTGCCCTTATCTATGCAGAGAAGGGTAAAAAAGCGCCACGTATATATCCGATTTCAAGCATGGCTCTTGATAGGGTAAAGGAGATTCCAAAAGAATTGGAACCAATACGTGAAGCTAATCTTCAGGCAAGTAAGTTCCCAGAAGTCAAGCACCAGCTCTTTCTCACAATCTACCGTACTGTAGGATTGTATCATTCGTATATTGCGTTACAAGAATCCAAGAATGCGGTTCAGAAGGCTATGAAAGTTATTGCCGACTTGAAGAAGGCTGCTGCTGTCAAAAACAAAGAGGAAGAGACGCGCCTTACCCAAGAATTGAATAACAAAATTAGGGAAATGGGTAATGAATGGGGTGATGATAGTCAACAACGTGTCCATGTCCAAAATAGCGTTTCGCAGATATGTAACAGCGTAAGAAGTTTTGCAAGTCAGATGGTATCATCCACAGGTAGCATTTACAAGAGCTATGCAACAAAGATCGAGGAGCTTGGTGGTTTCAGTGAAGCAAAATCATTTGCGGAAAACATGGGCTCTGAATTGGCAAATGATATTTCACGCCAATGGATGAATATTATGGATGATGCACGTGAGGATGTAAATAATGAACTTGCTAAGCTTGACTCGGATTTGGAATGTTCCGCATACGGTCAAGCTGGTGTAAGTGTCAGTTCATCGTCTTTTAAAATGACATGGAAGGATTATTTGCCACCTGTCCGCAACACCTTCTTTATTACAACTTTGTTGGGTGGAATACTATTGAGTATATTTGGGCCATTGGGAGCTTTAGTGGCAGGAGTTCTTGGTGCCATTGGAGGATGGAAACTCTTTCAAGATGACGTAAGGAAAAAGCTCATGGCAGCCTTGAATAAATCTATGCAAGAAATTGGCGTAAGTCTTCTGCAAGTAAGTCCTGGAAGTCGTCTGTCGTTAGTAGATGAGTTTATTAATGAGCTGAATCAGTCAGCCAATGAAGCTATCAAACAAATCTATGCTAATCGAGCAGGCGAAATAGAAAAGCAAAAAGAACAACTCATAAATCAGGCTAAGCGAACTGTCGAAGAGCGCAAGAACGACCTGAAGAAATGGGATGATATGATGGCAGAGTGGAATCCTCTCGTAGCAGAATTGGGCAAAGCCATAGATACACGTACCGATCTTGCTGCTGACCTTGGTATCAAGTATAACAAATAAGATCGCGTTTTTATGGCAAAGATTGGTATTGACTTTGGAACGTCATACAGTACAGTTTGTCGAATAAACCCCAAGACTGGAAAGGCTGAACCAATCCGCATAAATGGAGAGGACAAGATTCCTTCCATTCTGTATTATTCTCCCGATGGTGGAGATCCTATGGTTGGAAAGGAGGCGTTTGACATGTTTGAGCTTTGTCGTAGTATTGATGATATTGACGAGGTGAAACGTCACATCAGAGGTATAGTTTCCGGCATGAAGCGAAAGATGAACCCTGACTTTCGCAAGCGTTTTGCGGATGGCAGGGAACTGTCATACGTCGATATGATTGCAGAGTTCTTTTCTTTCATCAAGCAAGAGGTAGAACAGACCGTCTTCGTTGACGAAAAAGTGACAGGCGTGTGTGTGACTCATCCTGTGGATTTTGCCGATTACAAAAAGCAGATTCTTGTAGAAGCAGCAAAAAAGGCTGGATTCAAGGAAGTAAAGATGCTGATGGAGCCTATCGCCGCAGCTATGGGATATAAGGACAATGACTTTGATTATCTTAATAAGTCAATCCTAATCTACGATTTTGGAGGAGGCACGTTTGATCTTGCCTTTGTAAAATTCGATGGTAATGGCGACCATATTACTTTGCCTCCTATGGGCGACGAAGATTGTGGTGGCGAAAACATCGATAGGATACTTTATGACGCATGGGATGGGATAGTCTATCAGGAGTCGAGGCGGCATATCGCTAAGAATCAAGGCGAGATAGACTTACCCTTCCTAAAAACTGTGTGTCAACGACAAAAAGAATTTCTGTCAGCTTATTTCAAGAAACTTCCACAGTACACACTTCGTGTAAGTATAGGCAACGTCTCACGACAAATGCCGATGACAAGGGAATTGTGGGAGGATATGATTTCAAATGTTATAGACAAGACTATTGTCTTGACAAAGCAAATGCTTGAAGTGGTAGAACGGGAACATTTTACTGTTGATAAGATTCTGTTGATTGGTGGAAGTTCTCGGTTCCCGCAAGTAAAGGAGGAGCTTGAAAAGCTGTTTCCAGGGAAGGTGCAGGCTTTTGAAGATGCAGATATTGCTGTGGCAAAAGGTGCTGCAATCTTTGCCAACGAGTCTGCTATTCCCAAAAAGAAATGCTATTGCAGAATGGATGGCAAGGAAATGGACACAAGCATGCGTTGTTGTCCTAACTGTGGTACTCCAAACTTCAAATACGACTATAGGTTTCAAAATGTAGAATACTCTTCTGAAGTACATTTACAAAAACCAGTCGCAAATATTGAGAGATGCTTCTGCTTGAGTTGTGGCAAACAGATAGACACCTCTATAGAGTTTTGTAGTTGCGGAGCAAAGAATATAAAGTATAAAGTTGGTTTGTCATGAACACGATAGATGATACCAAAAAAATCATCTTGAAGGTCAAGAAATTTCTTGATCAGACAGCATGGGGCGAAGAGTATGCTTCCCGTCTGCAAAACATGGTGGATCGTGTGGAAATGCCATGTGAACTTGCCATTGCTGGAATGGTGAAGGCTGGAAAGAGCTCTTTTCTCAATGCGCTCCTTGGCGATGACTATGCAATGGTGGGAGAAACAGAAATGACTGCTACCATCAACTATTTTATTAATCGCAGACCACCGTGTCCTGAAACCCCAATCAAGGTTGTTTGGGATGATGGACATGATGAATGGGCTTCAAAATCCTTTCTTGACTCACTGCAAGGTCATACTCAGGAGGTCCTTGATAGGGCCAAAGGTATAGACCACCTAGAGTATTATGTCCAAAGTGATTTCTTGGATGAAAATGTCATTCTTATTGACACGCCAGGAACTAACTCTAATGTGGATGAGCATAGCCAGCGCACAAAGGATTATATTGATGGAGAAGAAATACTTCGGCGGAAGCATAATGAGCAATCAATAGCGCTCAAGGACAAAGCTGATGCTGTCATCGTGCTTGTCGGTCGTGTTGAAAAAAGTCAGGAAGCGAAATTGATAGCAGAATTCAGCCAGGACACAAAGTCATTTAACTCCTTAGGTGTGATGTCGAAAATCGACTCCGAAAAGGGGGTTACGCGCGCGGAATGGATGGCAAGAACGGAGCGTTATTCCAGGATGCTCAATCAGCAGCTAAGTGCCATTATGCCAGTGTCTGCCAATGTCTATCATGCCGTCACTAAGATGCAAGAAACGGGAAAGTTGCATTTCATTCAAGACAATATCAGGAAGATACCCAAAGACACTTATCAGTATCTGTTTGATGGCAATAGAGAGTTGTTTAAGGACAATCGTACTATGGACACAATGTACGACAAGTATGGTTTGTCTGTGACAGTTCGAGACGAAATGTCTAGTGGACTCGACTGGATGGTCTTTTATACGATAGCCAACGAGCTCTATCACAATGATTATGAGATAGCGGTCAATAATCTGTTGGAATACTCTGGCATAGAAGTTGTCAAGACCATCCTTCGCCAACAGTTCTTCGATCGTTCACGCATCATACGGTGTGCCAAAATAATGCGAGACCTTCAAACCATTTTACTTAGTCTTCGAGAGAGGAAACTCTATGATTTGCGTAAGGATGTAGAGAATCGAGAAGCTTATTTGGGCATAATAGATACTAGTTCCTCTTCCGCAGAACTCAAACAAACTTTCCGCAAATTTGTTACAGCTCATGTCTGTACAAAAAGGCAGTATGACAGTTATGTGGAAGCGCTAAACGAACTCATATTGGAGATAGAAAAGATATGGTTGACAATAGCAAAGGTAGATCAAGAGTCTGAGGCTCTTTTACTTTTGGATAAGAAAAGAGACTTCTTCTCCCCCGAACACTTGGAAGAATTGGAAATTTTGTTTGGAAAATATCCCAATAAATCGGTATCTACTGATAGAAATCATATTTTTGAGCGTCAATACTATTGGAGCGGTGAGATAGAGTTTGCCGCTGATAAAAATGTCAAACGTATAATGGAATTGGCCATCGAAGCCTATGGCATTATAAAAACGTAGCAAAGATTATGAAATGGATGAATTTTTTGCGCTTCCTGTTCTTTGAGGGCTGGACTACAAAGACAAAAGAGGATGTTCCTGTAGATGTGAGCATTGATGAACCTCTACCGCAGAGTCATCATGTGGATGTTCCAGCACCAGATTTTTCTCCTGTTGATTCTTTGAGCGAAGAGCATGAGGAAATGAATAATGCAACAAGCATAGAGTCTCAAAAAAACGAGCCAGACGCTTATAGTCAAGTAGTGTATGATGATACCGATCCGACGGAAGCGGTTGTGAAAGAAGCGGAGCGGTCTATACCGTCCGCACTATTGGATAATGGGGCGTTTATGTCATTGGCATCAAAACTCTCTGATCTCTATAAGGAAATAGAGTTTATAGGCAGTGGGAGTTCTTCTGACGAGGTACGCGAAGTCATTAGAATTGTTGAAGATAGAATTGTAGAGGGATTGATCGCATCAGGTGCAGACCCTATAGCGAGTGAAGAGTTTTTTAATATTAGCCGCCACGATCCTGTGCCAAAGGCTATCGTTCGAAAGGGTACACTTATTGAAGCAACTTTAAGTCCTGGAATTTCAGTAGGCGACAAGGTATTGATAAAAGCAAAAGTAACATTAAAAAAGTAGGTGAAATGTTCGATTTTTTAGATGATATAGAGCAGCTGTTGGATAGAGATAGTGAACTTGAAGGTTTTCAGACGGAAAACTTCGGGATGTGTGTTCCAGAGACACCTATGATCGATAATTCTCTTGACATTTCTGAGGCTCAGGCAGCTGTCCCTACGGACCCAATGGCATCAGAGCTTTCTTTTGGTGTTGATGTTTCAGATTTTTCAATGGAAGATGCAAATGAGACTTTGGGGGATGCTGCATTGGGCGATCTTAACTCTTTGCAGACAAAGTTGGATGCGGAAAATATTCACTCTGGATTTGTTACTGATGGATCTGATCAGACGTCAAATGCTTATAGTCCCTCTTTTGGTAATAGCCATATAGACAAATTGTATGATGGGCATATTCAAAATGCCAAAGATAATTTCGACCAACATCTTGATGACTTCAATAAGGCGCAAAGTAGCGATGATATGGAACGTGCAACGAATGCTATGCAGAAAGACGTGCAATCGCAAAAGTTTTGGGAAGAGTCGAAGGCACAAGCTGAATGTAGCGCCGCTAAAGACCAGGCCTTCTTGGACTATATAAATGGTGTAAATGAGATTTTAGATAGAAACAAATAAACAAATAATAATAAGATATGAAATGTCCCCATTGCGGTCAGGAGCATCCTAACAGTTTTCAGTTTTGCCCAACGACAGGTGACGAAATACAACGAAATGAAGAGTTTCTTGGATGCTCAAATATAGAGTGCCGAGATTTTGGAAAACGAGTACTTCCTTTAGACAGTAAGTTTTGTCCAACCTGTGGGGCCGCTGTGTCAAGTGAAAAAAATGCTTTGAGTCTTTTTCTTCAAAAACTTAAAGATGGAGTTGTTGATTACGGAGGGATTGTTTTAGGAAAAACAAAAATCGGAGAATTGCGTCGTCTGGGATTTCGTAAAACAGACTACTCGAAAAAATCTTGCTATGTTTTTGATAATGACGTTGACGAGACTTCTTGTGTGGTGTATAATTGTAGTATGCGGGAAGTAAACGATCCTGATTTTTTCAATGATGTTATAGAGCTAGGTTGTGGATTTGCGATAGGTTGTGAATTTAATAAAAGCGTTTTTGTAAATAATGAAAAAAACGTTTCTGTTGTCGGCTTTTCAGTTGAGGATGTTATAGGTGATGATATGGAGCAATGGGAACTGGCAAACTTGATAGAGGATTGTGGGTTTAGTGAAATTGAAATTAACAATAAGGATTCTGATGTTCACTTCGTTTTTGTTTCAGATGATAAAACATGTGGAGATTACCATGCGCTTTTATCAATATGTGACGGTAATGGTGTCTGCGTCTATATATGTCCTCTATCAGAGTGGATAATAAAAAAGACAGGAGAAACTATTCGAGCTTAATTATTTTTAGTCGTTATGAAATTTATGAAATGCCAAAATTGCAACAAAGAGATACAGGAAAACTCGAATTTCTGTAGCCATTGCGGTGCCAAGCTTGAAGTGCTAATAGCTTGTAGAAATAGCTCTTGCCCAGATTATGGCAAGAAGATACTTCCATCTGATAGTAGGTTTTGTCCTACATGTGGAGTAAAGATAAAGAAAGCTCGTAAGCGTCTAAAAACGAATAAACGCAGGCACAAAAAATCGATTAATAATCCCCAAAATACAAGGGCATATTATGATGATTCCTTAATTCAGAGAGTATGTCAGATTATTGTTGATAAACTTGGTGTTGATGAAAGCGAAGTCATATCGTCTGCAAGATTTGTTGAAGAATTGGGCGCTGACGAGTTGGATATGGTAGAGCTTATTATAGAGTTTGAAAAAGAATTCTGTATGAGTATATCTGATGAAGACGCTCAAGCTATAAACACTGTCGGGGATGCGCTTGACTGTATATCTAAATCTAAATGGGTGTGAGTTGATGTGAAGTTGCAAATTCTCCATGACGCTATATAAAAGAATCGTTGTAAAGTGTTTAGATTGTGCTAAAGATAAACATGGAATCTTTTGTACAATTGAAAAATGTAAGTATTAGAATAACTATATTAATATGAAGTGCCCACATTGTGGTCAGGAGCATTCTGACAATACTAATTTCTGTCCCGAGACAGGCAAAAAGATAGAAGTGTCCCAGGATAGAGCAGGTGAGCTTATTGCTTGCACCAATCCTTCGTGTAGTGATTTCGGAAAGAGAATTCTTCCTTCTGACAGTAAGTTTTGTCCCACTTGTGGAGCAAGCTTGAAAAAATGTTCGGATGTAGTTTCTATCCTATTGTCACTACATGATGTTACGTTAGGTGAGACAAATATATACGATATAGACGCAGAGGAATATGTGAAAAGCGACAGCCCTATGTTGAGAAACGAAAAAGCTATCAGTATTAATAATTACACAAAGTATGGGGGTAGTGTCTCGTTTGTTGCAAGGTCGTCTGATAAAAAGGTCTTTACCTGTCTTATTAATTCATTATCAAACTTTGGGTTTCCTTCGTCGTGGGTAGAAATTGGTGTTGATCCCAATAACCTGATGCTTAGTCTTGAAAAACTCCTCGGAAGAGAATCTTTCGAATGGGAAGAGGCTGTAACGGAGGATGGTAGGTTTGTTTTTTCTTCTAAGCAAATAGGCTCTGATAAATACATTGTGCTGATAATTGGTGAAGACCTCCTTGGCGTTAGTTTGGTAACGGAGGATATGAAAGAACGCACATATCATGAGCTTTTTATTAATACTAATCATGGTATGGAAGAAGATTGTGATGAAGAAGACGATCCTAGTCCAGCACGAGACGAATCCATAATTCTATCAGAACAAATGGTAGAATTGTTTTTCGTACCCCCGTTAAAGCGAGAGAATGGCATAGACTCTCATCCTTTACTTTGGCACTTAGCTGAGACTGAAAGCATTTTGTATTTTGACATGGATACTGCATTTATTGTTTGTCCAGACGAAGGGATAGAAGCACCTTGTACGCAATGGGCCGTCAACGAAGACGACGGCTCCATGGCTCTAGATTCAGAGGCAGAGGATGGGTATATGAGTATGGACTATGCTTACGTTGTTTCTATGTTGGGGCAAATAATCATGAAAAAATATGGCGTTGCTAAATTTTGTGAAATATTAAAATTAATAAATTAATAATTATGGTAAATCTAACTCAAGATCAGATTCGGGCTAAAATGCAGCGACTTGACGATGTCTTCCATCGTATGATGGTTGCATTGGAGCGTTTGGAAATTTATACCGAAGCCGTTAGGCTCGATGGAAGGGCAAATTGCGAACTGATAACCACGGCGGTAAGAACAGATCGTGATCTTCATGACGATGAGAGAAATCCACCTTCGCGCAACTCATTTTTGGGAGAAATACAGCTTCAGTTGTCTGCGTTGTATTTTCAAACAAAGATTGATGATAAAGAAACTTTCACTTCTGCAGTAAAATATTTTCTTGGCGATTTGCTTGAGTGGTATGGTGGACGAGGAGACTCTATTCCATTCAACGAGGTGGATGCTTTTGTACTACCTATTATCGTATCATTGAATCAACAAGTAAAGAATGTAGCTGAGATAATGCAGGTGGTCGAGAAATATGTAGCAGTTATTCCTGGAATATCTTCGTACAATGATGACGAAAAGGCTGAGGCTATTGCGCAGTCTATGGAAACTTTGATCGAGGTCATCGAACACAATCATGAGAAAAGTCACCATGAGAGTTCTGAGGGAGAAGTCGAATTTACTATTCATAAGCGTGGCGATAAAGGCGATGGGTATAAGCGATTGATAAATGCTATGCTTCAGATGTATGATGAGGTTATGCCTGCTATTGTAGTATTTAGAACAGTTAGCAATTATTTGCCCGAGGTTTCCAAAGCGGTCCCATCTGTATCTGAAGGAAGTATAGAGGAGTTTATTGCTTCGAAAGACGCAAAGGACAACTCTTCAAATGAAAATGATAGTTTTGTAGCTGCTGAAAATTCTGATAACCCTATCGAGCAAAAGGTGACTCCTATAATTACAGAGTATGAAGATCCTGTGGATTTTGAGGACATGTGTTTAGATTATCAGAAAAAAGATGTTTCTCATGCTGAGAACATTATAGACGTAGTATCTTCTGAAAAAACAGATCAAACATCAGTAGATACCAATGATGATACATCTGTAGAAGGTCTTGTAAATGAACTTGATGAAGCATCTATGTCAGCACCTTTGGATCAACCAGAAATAGCTAACAGTCCAACAAAAGACGAGCCTGTTGCGTGTGTTTCCGAGTCTCATCCTATAAATGAGAAACCAGAGGTGTCAAAAGAAGAAAATTTGGCAAGCAAACCAAGCTTAAAGGAGAAATTTTTGAATTATATAAAATAGTATCAACGTATTGAATTATGTGCGACGTAGTTATTGATAGTTTCAAGAAAGATGGTGCGACATACTATCGGCTGTATATTAAATGTCCTATTTGCAATGAGCGGGGAATTAATGTGCCTCCAAGTAAATGGCTTCACGATGTAGATGATGGTGACATCTATATCGGTGACAATGCTTTCTATTACTGCAAAGAATGCGGGTATACAGAGCATCTAATGAAGTGGAGGTACAGATGTTCTACTCATAGTAGCTCAGACGATGACTATGTAGAGCTGACGGACGTTGCCGCCTATGCTGATGTGATATCCGCTGCCAGTCAATTGGTTAGGAAAGCAGGTCTTCCGTGGCTGATGGAAGTGCTCAAGAATCTCGAACATTATTGATAGGGTATATGTGTCTTGAGATCTGTAAGAAAGAGAGCGGGTCAGTGTAGGCTTGTCTTGCTAACAAGGGGTAAAAACAGAGTGCATCCCCTCTGTGCCCTTTGATTAATGGTGCAACTCGCATTATTCCTTACGGAACTATTATCATTTATGCATATGAATAAAATTAACGTTAAAATAAAGCGTTTTCTTTCATCTGGGAACACTCTAAGGTTTCCTCCTAATGACATGCATATGTGGCTTACGCCCAATGCGATGTTGGAATTGGGGATTTTAGAGGCTTCCCAAAGAGCTCCCCAGTATATTTGCATAGAGTGTCTATCTCCGTTGAATCGTTTCACCATCTATGGTACGGTTGCTTCTATTAATCCGAGAGTAGAAGTAGAAGAAGGATACATATGGATCCCAAGTGAGCTTTTTCATAAAAGTATTATCTTTGATAAAAACACAGAAGTTACAATTACCCCTGTGGTAATATCTGAATGTGCAAAGGCGGAATCTGTGACGGTCAGGCTTAATGAAGACGAAGTAGTCAATTGGTCTGAGGAAGAGGCAGAAAAAGCAAGGCGCAATTTTAGAATACAGAATGGCCTCACATTCGTCAACCAATGCGCATTCATGAAGCCACGAACAAAAAATGTGGTAGTTGGTGTTGTTGATAGCATTTTCCCGCGCCCAGAGTCTCACACGCAGCCATTTGTTATAGGAAAGGATACTAAAATCTTTTTAGAAGGACTTCCTAAAAACCAACAAAAGGTAATTGATTTTAAGCAAATTGGCGGATTGTCTAATGTGATTGAAAAACTTAGAGAAATTATCCAGTTGCCAATCACATATCCTGACCAGCTCGCTCGTTTTGGAATTAACCCCCCAAAAGGTATGATCATGTATGGTCCTCCTGGTAACGGAAAGACCATGATTGCTCGTGCGGTAGCACAGACAATGGGGTCAGCTTTTATTTCGATAGAAGGGCCAGAGTTGATGTCTAAGTATGTCGGCGTTGGTGAACAACGATTGCGCGAGAAGTTTGAAGAAGCTCAGACAAAAGGTAATTGTGTTATTTTTATAGACGAGATAGATTCTATTGCGTCAGTCCGTAGTGAAACAGCTGCAGAATACCAAGTCTCTATTGTTGCAACGCTGCTTAACCTGATGGATGGTATGAAGAACAACAATGTCTTCGTTATAGGCGCAACTAATAGAATCAATGCGATAGACCCTGCTCTCAGGAGGCCTGGACGATTTGATCTTGAGTTTGAAGTTCCATTACCCGCCACAGCAGCTCGGTTTGATATTTTGCAAAAGTATATCAAGCTGGATAAAAAGCACCTTTTCGACGAAAATGTCACGGTGCAAACATTGAAAAGAATAGCTGACCTTACGAATGGATATTCGGGAGCAGACCTCTCATTGCTTTACCGTGAAGCAGCAATGCTTGCAGTAAGACGAAACGTCAAGATAGACAGCCTGACAGGGAAACTGGAGGAAACTTCATCCATGGAGGAAAGTCGTATTTCTGCAGAAGATCTATATGAATCGATGAAACATATCGTTCCAACAGCTATGAGAAATGAAGACGCAAGCGCCTATCACGTTCTGTGGGATGACCTTGTAGGAGTGGATGAGTGCAAGAATGAATTAACTCAATTGCAGCATAAAATGAAAGAATTTGCAAATGCCGAATCCATACAAACTCGTCCAACATTTGCAAACTTTGTCCTTAGCGCTCCTGTTGGATCTGGAAAGCATACGCTGATTTATGCTTTCGCATCTAAGTTTGGGTATGAGATTATCGACTTGGATTTCATGAGATTGTTGTCCAAAGACCAGGCCGAAGCTTTTGCGGAAATAGAAAGAAAGTTCTCAAAGGCAAAACAGATTGCGCCTTCTATTGTACTTGTTTCCCACTTGCCAGAGTCTAGTGTCTATCAACAGTATATAGAAAAAATTACATTGGAAGCCAATTCGATAAACAAAAGATCTATGGTCTTTATGGTTTTGATTCATGATGGTAGTGTAGAGGCTGCTAATAAGTATTTAGGTTACAAGAGGTTTGGGAAGGTCGTATCATTGGAGTTGCCTAATGAAGACATTGTGGAGCAATTGTTGAAAAAATATACTGTTCCGACTGACCAATACTCGTTATTTGAAGGAAAACCTATAGGGCAGTTGATAACTATGTTGAACGAATACTCTATTGATAACAAGGCGTAGCTATGAAACGTATGGAAATATTAAGTATATGTTTATTTCAGATAGCGGAAAAGTTGCTTGTTGCGAACGAGGTGTTTATTATAGGAATTTGCCTTCAAATGTCGAACAGGCAATCCATGAGTATCATCATACTCCCTCAACAATCAAATTTACAGATGCAGGGAGATATGCTATAACGACTTCTGAGGGATATTATCGCTTCAAATTTTAATGGATATATGGGATTACTTTGGGGATTATTGACTTTCATGACGCATCTAGTTTGCGGTGACTCAAACTATCATGAAGATAGTATAGAGTGGTGCGACAAGGTATGGCGAAGTATGCGCAACACGGAACGCGGGGAAGCCCGTCTTTGCCAAATAGGGGATAAGCTATATCGTCAACTCTATGTCGTTCTTGATGATGGCATTGAGGGGTATTTTACGGACAGCAATGACCATGGCTGTAATGTGGAGAAGCTGAACATGAAACGAGAGAGGCAAAAGGAACTTGAGCGTATAGGGCATGTCGTTATAAAAAGATACAAGTGACGTTTTGATTGCCTTGCGTTTTGGTATAGCTTGTTAAGGTACTGAAGGAAGTGGCGTTGGAGAAAGACTCTATAGTAAACTGCGACGAGACATGGTGTAAGGTCCGCAAGTACGACCATTACAAGAAATGTTAGTATGATGATATGGTTTTAGTTCGTCCGTGAATTCAACAAGTAAGGATGCCCCTATAAATATAAGTAATGTAGAATGAAAGAGAAGGTAACATATATTAATGAAGAATACTTTTGTTATACAAATGAAGATACTCGCATAATAGTAATATTCAAAAAGGCAAGACTGGTACCTCGTGGTCAAAACGTAGATGCCGCAACTGTTATTGAATTGAATGCGAAAAAATACGGGCTAAATGTGCCTTGCTCAAAACTATTAAGTGGCATAGACAACCCAATACTTCTAGAAGTTCTAAAAGAAACGCTATTCGTGTATGTCGCTAATCAAGGAAAGTATATTTCACAATATATTCAGCCAATCTTTGCTCATAATAAAATTGAATTGACGATTAATAAGGTTGTTATTGCAAAGATAACTTTAGACACAAAAAAAAGTAAGGCAATATTATTTCTTTTATTTGCGATTCTTGTAGTAGGATTGGTGCTTTTTTTAGGTAGGTGTAGAAATGATACTAGTGTTGTGGATAATGCAGACCAGTACCAAGCAGATAGTTTGAAAATTGGAAAAATTGAAAGAGCGTATAATGAGGCTATAAATAGCAATAATCCCTATGTGGAGTATTTGACACCCGCTCTTTCCAAAGCCATAAATGAATATATCAAAGATATTAAAAAAAAAGCATACACAAACTATTGTAATGCGAAAAATGGAGGTGAATATAGACTACTTACAATAAATGAAGATAGCATAAAGCAGGAAATATCTCGACTTGTAGGGAATGCCCAAAACGATAAAATAAAATGTGAAACAAAGCAAAAAGAAAAACGGGCCAAAATATGTAGTGATAATTTAAAGTTAGTTAATCATTTGCTAGAACATATCAAAGAAGAGAAAAGGAAAAATCAAAAATATTTGATGTATTTAGATAAGCCTGAGCTAAGGACAATATCTGATTCTCTCTTAGAGTTAAAGACGAAAATGCTTGAACAGAAAGGAGGGTTTGAAGGCAATGATATACCATTCACTGTAAAATATAATGCTTATAGAAAATCTATAGATAGACTTTTTGAACGTGCCAGAGAACGGTATGCGTCTGCCCAGCATAAAAGCAAGAAGTCCAAAACGAAGGATAGTAAAAGGGGCGCCCCCCATCCTGTTATAAGGCAAGGTAGGAAACGTGAGCATGAAAAAAGGACAAAAACGAACAAAGACATGAATGTTAGCAACGCTACCCTCCAATTATATAAAAACTGGGTTGCTCAAGCAAATCAAGATTACAAGACCTTTTACTTTAGTAATAAGAAAGATAAAGGTGCTGCACGAAGAGCCATTGTGAAATACCAAAAAGCTCAAGAAATACAATATGATTCAGGTATAAATGCTCGTATTAATAAATTACAAAGTGAATTAAAATGAAGGTGTTTGTTATGCTACAATTAGCTCTCGTTATGACTCTTGTGAACGCGAGCTATTTATATGCTCAGTCAAGTGATGCAGACTATATAGAGATGAGAGATAAGGCAAAGATCTTATTTGACGAGGGGAAATATTCCTATGCTTTGCAAATGTACGATGGTGCTGCTGGTTTTGTTTCTGATATAAACAATCGTGAAGAGTTGAACAGGCTTCGTTCTGAATTGCGTGATTCGGTAAAAGCCATTTATAATCACTCTGTATTACTAGCAAGAAATGCAGTAAATAAGCGTGATTATAGTGATGCTATTCAATCTTTCAAACGACTTATACCTATTGATGGGCTTAATGTCCCATCTTTTTATAGTTGGATAGGAATTTGCTATGAGCATTTGGATGAGCCATATGCAGCAATGGAACAATATGAAAAAGGTGTTGCTCATGGGGGTGAATATTATAGTGCATGGCAACTTGCTAAGATGCTTCCGAAATATAGAACCGTTACAGACGATGAAATAATACGACTTTACGAAATCGCTGCAAAGCACGAATCCGCAGTATATGATGATTTGGGGGACTTTGTGGTTGGTAAAACCCCGCAGAAAGCATATGAATATTATAAAAAATCAGATACAAGGAGGGGAAGGTATCAAATTGCTAGTTTGATTCTAAGTAAGAAAATATATGCAAAGGAAAATGCTGTGCAAATTCTTAAAAGGCTATCTGACGAAAAATATGCTGATGCGCAGTTTTATTTGGGATTATTGTACTTTCAAGGTAACGATGAGATTTCTCGTAATACATCCGTAGGCCTTGAACTTATAAAGCTGGCTGCAGCTGGGGGATGCAAAGATGCTATTAAATGGCTACAAGAGCGGGAACGTGAAATGTATAGATACTATTAAATATGAAAAAAAAATTTATACTTCTGACTTTAAGCCTCTTTACTATAGGAAGCTTTGCGCAAAGTCTTGATGATTTGAAAAGGAAGCCAAAAACTACTGCTTCCGAAAGAGTGTCAAGAACTAATTCGTACCATAGATCAACTGGTTGGGATGTTGACGATGACACCTGGGGATTTGGATATAACTATTCTTCCAGTTTCCCGGTTTCTTTTTCTGCAAATTACACAACTAGTTACTTTTACATAGGAGGTGAATTGGGGGGCAACTTTAAGAAAGATAAATACATCCTTGCGGATACACCACGCGAGAAAAAAACTGGAGACCCTATTTTTTACTTGTCTGTTAACCCTGGACTGTATGTGAAATATTGGTCGCTTTCTTGTGGTGTCGGACTTTTGTTTGATTCTCGTGAAGAAGAAGAAACAGTAAGTGACTATTCTTTAAGTAGTGAATTTATAGGTAAGAGTCTTTATGTAAAACCATGCCTGACAGGATATATTCCAGTCGGTTATGATAGCTATATCACTCTTAGTGCTGGTTATAATATTTGCCCTAAATTTAAAGACCTAAATGGTTTTTCATTTGGAGCAGGTTTTCAAGTTGAACTTTAAAAAACAAAAAAATGGAAATAATTGAACCAAAAGATTGGATGAGTACAGTGCTTGATACAAGCACTATTCAGAACGAAGTTAAATCGGAAGCTGCTGAGATAAGAACTCGTCGCATACGCAAAGCTAGGGAATTGGAAGCTTCCTCTGCAAAGATAGCTCAAGAAATGCAATCCATAAAGAGCCTGCTTGAGAAAGCGCAAGATGCTTTGTCAAAATTAAACGTCAGCAATCAAAATAAGGATGCTCTGAATCGGCTAATTATTGATTTGGAAAATGCATATAGCCTGTATGAGAGCTCTACAAGAAATCTTGCAAAAAGGTTTCAAAATGCAAAAATTAGGATTATTGCATTTGGCTCCAAAGGACAAGGAAAGAGTAGCTTTATCAAAGCGTTTACAAATTTACCAAATGAAATAGTTACACCTAAAGAGGAGGGTAGTACAAAAGATAAGACCGGTACAACATGTATTTACTTTCATAAGCCTGGAGTGTCAGTTGAAAATCCCGAAATCTATGTGGTGTTTCGTAAGCCTGAAGAAATATTGTCAAAAGTAAATGAGGCACTTTCTATGCTTTCGAAAGCAGGCTTGAGTATAAACGAAAAAAACTATTTTTCATCATTGTCAGAATTACAGGATGTGCTCGACAATGAAAAGAATAGACTGGCTATTTATAATAAAATCGAGAAACTAACACAAAAAAAGGATTCAACGGTACCTGATTTCTTGTCTTACAAGAATATTTTAAAGAATTTCTTTTACCCTCATTCTGATTACTCTGAAATTATAGATAATAGTAACAAGGATTACTTTGTAAAGGAAAAAGGAAAGCTAATATCTCTATCAGAACTTCCAATGTATAATGATATGCAGTATGAAGGAACAAGGCGTTTTTCAATTGTTTCAGAAATACATGTGTACGTAGATTTGGGGCGAGACAACATGTTTGAAAATATTGAAATTTGTGACACCAAGGGAATTAGTGTTGAAGCAGGTGGTCGTGTATGGGAAAAAGAATTGTATTCCGAACTGGAAAATTGTGATGCGGCATTTTCTATTCAATTTGACGCTGATCCTAGTACAGGAAAAGGATCTAAAGGTTTCTACCAAAAAATAAGCGATGAAATGGTTAACCATCCTGCTCAATTTAATGATTTTGATTTAAAGCATTATATAGTAATAAATTCACATACGGGCGGAATCCTTAGTGAGGTGGTTGAAAATGCTAAAGAAATCGCACAATTAAACATAGCTCAATCACTTTATATTGGAGCATTAATAAGTAATGCGAGAATTAAATTCGGCAAAAAAGAATCTAAGATTTTGGATATGCAGAAATTTGTTGATTTCGTCATTTACAACATGATGAAAAAAATAGTTGTAAATACAAATGAAACGGACAAGAACTTAGAAACTGCATTAGACGAAAACAAAATGGCTGTTCATGTTAAGAAGACTGAGATTTTGAAGTTGTTGCGTGATATTAATGGTGAATTGCCTAAGGATAAACTCGATTGGGACAATGACGTAATTATCCCTGCTCTTCTTGATAAAAAAAGAAAAGTGGAAGATAATATTCTGAAATATGCACGACAGAAAAATATTACTCTTCCCACGGCAAAAGACAAAGAAAGTGAGCAAACCACTTCGTATACAAACAGCACGAGCAATGGTTGGAATGCCGATGAAGATGAAGGACAAACTCAGACTAGTACTAACTATGAGAATAGTTCGTCCGATGAGGATATCTCTACTAGCGAATATGTACCAGAGGATAATGAGATAAGCGAAGGCATTTACAAGATGATTACAAGAGAAGAGTTGAAAACCGAAACTCCTGTTGGTAATCAAAAAGCGGTAGAGTTAGCTATTGGTAAGCTATATGATGATTGTATTAAGAAGGCTGGAAAAAAAGGAGGCTTTCTTAAATATGAGATTATTTGTACAGCAAAGTGCATAGGAAGCTTTATTGATAATTTGTCATTATTAATCTTTGAAAAAGTTAATCAAAACATTAATCATTATTTTATAGCAAATTCAAATAATGATAACTTGACAGATTTCAAGACTAATGTGTTCAATATACTGTGGACGGAGTTCTCTGTCAATCAATTCTGTGAATGCCAGAAGTTTGACGTCGAGCTGCTTAAAACAATGATAAAGAGCGGCGGTCAGAAGTATCTTATGCTTGAAAGGTGGATTGAAACCTATGAAAAGGTTACAAGTGAGAATAAAGCGACTTGTATATACCCAAGAACATCTTATGCTATCTTGAAAGCTTTTTTTGATTCTGTTCCCCAATTGCCCTCTGAGGATGAATTACGGAGTAATACCCGTCCTGTTTTTAAGGATAACGAACTTCGGAAAGCTGTTATTACCGCATATTCTTTTCATGACTATGCAACTCGTTATAAAGAGCAAATTAATAATGATACGCGAAATAAGCAAAACGTCTTGACAAGTCTTGTCTCGGATATGGATGTTGAATATAAATATGTTTTAGAACTGCTAGACTTGTATAAGAGTCTTAAACCAAACGAGTATGGTAAAATACTTATGGATTGTGGCTTCATATCTCCTGAAAATAAAGCAGTGTTTGATAATCAAGAGAGCATCAAGACTTTTGTGTCAATAGTGGAGCAAATTACTACGTTAAAATCTTCTTTGTAATGTCAATAAATAGAATATATAAGGGCAATCGTTTCATACTTGGTTTTACCGATTCCGAGATTAGACGCAATTTTTTGCCTATATCCGTAAATAACGATAAGCTTTCGTGTACTTGCTCCAATTCAAGATTTAATGGGGCGTTTATTATTAATCACCAAAATGGTGGTCATACTATAAATATTGACTGGAATCGTATATTCATGACTCGGCCTGTGGAGGCTTTTGATTTATATATTAAATACGATGGGAATATACGTATAACAGAAAGCATTCGTATAGAGTATCCTTTATCTAATGTTCGATTTAATATACACCTCAGCAAAGAAATCGGTTTGTGGGGGACTCAGCCGAATTGTGTGCTGAACATAACTCCTTCACATTCTACTTCTGATGCATGGCAATATAAGGACCAGTTGGTAAAAGTCTCTTTTCAGAGAGGTAAAGAAAACTGCTTCTTCCCAGATAATGATGTTTCAGAGTTCTCTTTTAGAGCAAAAGAAGGTATCGCTATTCCTCTGAAGTTTATTTTTAAACCGTCTCCATTAATGTCAAAGGAGAGGTTTTATGTAGTATTTGCGATTGCTGGAGAGGCAAAGTGTATCCCCTTTGAGTTCGAACCTATACCAGTAGATCAATCTTCTTATGACATTTTTATAGAACGCTTAGTAAAAGAGTTCGAATACGGCACGCACAATAAACCTTTGTTCGAATTAGAGGTTATCACTGCGAACGATTATGTTAGTCCTGCTAAGATAGCAGAGGTTTCATTTAGCAATGCAGCTCCTTTTTTTCACCGTCTTGACAATGGAAGACATCTTGTTTATATAGATGTTTCTGCTCTCAGATGGATGGATTTTGATAAAAAATACAACGTTCAGATAACTCTTGATAATTCTTTGCGATTCAGCAAGGAGGTCTTACTTTGTGCCAAGGATTGCTCTAAGAGTAATAGCGTTAGCCTGAAGCCTGGTCAAGGGCCGATTTTGAGATTGCTTCCAAATAACTCTGTAGATATTTACGAGGATGAGAAAAGAGAAGTGGGACTTGAGGTTGAAAATAAACTATCGTCTCCACTTACAATAACGGAAATTAGCTCTAATGATAGTTCTTATAACTATAATGGAAAAGTTTTTGAACTTGATGGTGGAGCAAAAAAAATCATTCCAGTTATTGTCAAAGGAGCTAAAAACAAAACCATCACCTATAGATTGTACACAAAAGAAGCGAATGTCGTTAAGGTGTCTTTAGGTGTTAGGGTGAGAAAAAAAGAAGATATAAAAATTCATCCTAAATTCATCTTGAAAGAAAACTATAAATTGATTGTAAAGGAAGGGTATGACTGCAATGAGATATGTGGAAGCATTGTTGTGGATACAAAAAACCACTCTTCGCATAACAATCCTTTCGTTTTAGAAGAGTTCAAGCTACAGTCGGGGGATTTTTATATAGAATCGTCCAATGTAAATAATGATAATTGCTATTGTTTTAGTATTGGTGTTAAAAAAGGTGCTTTTTCTGATTTTAAATCAATATCAGTGGACGAGAATGGATACTACCCCTTGTCATGGAATTACCATAATCAAAAAGGTGTAGTTTTAGTCCCCTTGTTGAAACCAGTTCATTATAAGTTGTCTTATCCTCAGGTATGTACTGTGGATTTTCCGCGTCCTGATGAGTGTCGTCAGATGGAGCTGTGTACCATTGGAGTTTCGGAACAAACCAATGAGTTGTTTGTTTTGGATGATGATCAAGAAATATCAGTGTCTTCTCCATTTTTTATGCTATATAATGATGAGGTGATACAACGTGTTGCTTTGACCGAGCCTACCAATATTACTCTATGTGTTAATATTGATAATTTAGGCCAAGTATGTCTGGGTGCTTTGAATATTGATCGTGCTATTGAAATACAAACAAGTATTATATGTAACAGCAGGAGGCGAGGTGAATCCTCCAAACTATTTAAGTTACTTATGCATCCAATAAGTGAAGATCCAAAGCCAAAAATTTTTTTTGTATCAGATAATAATGAAGAAACACCGTTTGGCTCTAAAAAACAAATAGATATAAATCTATTTGAACAACCAGAAGATGTTATGGCAATGTTTCTTGGGTCCATCTGTTTTAGGAACGCTGCAAGGATTCCATGTAAGGGAAAGGGGCTAAGGTGCCACGTGAAGAGTTTAAAAGCAGAGGTCGGAAACCGTAATTTGTTACACGAGGACACTACTAAGTATATTGGCTCCAACATTGAAATTTTGAATGGAGAAGCTGACTTCCTAATTCCAGTATTTGTTGATTATCAGCTTTGGAAAAGCTTGCCGCACAATGAACAAGTTCATCTTTTTGTCGAAATAGAAGATGAGTTCGTGGGAGAAAAACAGTTACCACGCTCTACTTGTTTCGAGATGCTTCTAAAAGTAACTCATTTGTTCGTTGACGATGTTTATGCTTTGGATCTTGGAACTACTGGTATTGTTGTTGCAAAAGAAAGGGATGGAGAACAAGAAATTGTCGTGCTTGATGATGATGAACAAGACCCAATTGAGTCTAAGCCGGAAATAATATCATCACACACAATGCTGATTGCAAATGAAGGTGATATTAAAGGTGAGATTATGCTTTCTCCAGCAGGCGTTGACTACTATGGAAAAACAGATGTAAAAAGATATCGATTGGTTCCATGTAAATTTATAATTGGTCAAGAAAAAATCCCATTTTTAAAGGACTTTTACAATGACGATAGCCTTTGTAAAGAAGTAAAGCTTTTTGGTCTTAACCAATCCGAAATAGATCTTAGTTATACCAATGACAAAGACAAGAACCAAAAGGTTGTTTCTTCCATAATAGCTTCGTTGTATAGAGGAATATTTAAACGTTTTTCCAAAGAAGCAAATCAAATAAAAAAGCTTGTAATTACTTATCCAAATACCTATACTATTGAAAACTTGGAAAGTATAAAGGCTATATTGAGTGGCGAACTTGGATTGAGTATGAATGGGCAAATTACTTTCGTACCAGAATCTGATGCGGTTGCAGCATATTATTTTGATCAAAAAATCATGAATGAAGGAGGATTCTTTGATGAAAATGGGATACTAAAAACGGAGGAAAATGTTGTGTTTTATGATATGGGGGCGGGTACTTTAGATTTAAGCCTAGTGTCGTTTAAGCAAATAGAGTCTGGAGTTATAATAGCTTCTATAGTTAACAAAATTGGTGTTCCTCTTGCAGGAAACTATTTGGGGTATATCATATATAAGACGCTAAAAGATAAAGGGAAATTAAAAACTCCGGACGATATTATGGAAAATACAATTAATGATTTGGTAGAAGGAATTAAATGTGATTACAAGCTCTCAGACGAATCTATTAGGAGTATTAACCCAAATTGGTATAGTGCTGAACAAGATGAGCTGAATATTTCAGATACGGATACATACCGTAGCATTTTTGAAGACAGTCTCAATGATTTCCTTGTTTGTTGTAGCGATACTGTATTTAAGCTACTTATCCCTAAGGGAGAAAAAGTTGATACCCTTGTTTTTTCTGGAAGAGCAAGTCAGTTTTGTTTGTTGCATGAAAGAGTTGTAAAGTCATTGTCAACTATGAACGGTGAGCCGATCAAAGTTGACAAACTGTCGCCTATGTGTAATTGTGGGGATTATCTGAAAACCTGTGTGGCGATAGGGGCGTTAAAATATCAGTATTTCTTTAATGGCAACGACGCGTTTAAAATTGAGAATAAGAACATTTATTCAAAGATTGCCGTTGTGTATTGGGGTAAAAGCAAAGGGAAATTTGGAGTCCGTGTCAATTTTCTTGTCGATCCTCTGTCGGAGAATTGGAATGATGCTGAACTTATTAATGGAACTTGGTGTAAGGAATTCTGTGCGAGTCTATCCATCTCTGACCATCTTCCTGGTAAAAAGGTGTATTATATTCAAACTTGTTTAGATGAATCTCATATTCAAGATTTATTTAAAAAAATATATCTAAACGACCCATCAAGCAGGGATGATTTGAATTGGGCTTTCGTAAATATATTGTTCAAAAAACGCATAGTTGATACCAAGCCTTTTGCTATAAGCTTGCGTATTTCAAAAGATAATAAGATTTTAGACAGAAGAATAGGAAGCGCCTTGCTCTTAGACATGAAGATGCTTGAAAATGTAGAAGATAATATCTTGTACAAAAGAAGTATGTGGCCATTTATAACAAAACTGGATAAAAATGAATATTAATATTGCAATTTCGGATTCGTCGGAGTCTCAGTCAATACGTCTGCTAACGAAAGTTGTGGAATGTTTGCAGTGTGAGAAAAAGGAGTTAAAAGAAAAAAACCTTTCTTTAGATAGTGAGAAAAACAATATCGTAAGCCAGTTGGCTGCGCAAGAGAGGAAATGCCAGATGTTGGAAGCCGAAAAAGAAAAGTTAGCAAATGATCTCTGTGCGCAACAAGGCAAATACGAAACTCTAGTATATCAAAAGAAAGACTCAGAAAGTAAGTTGGCAGAGCAAGAGGGGAAATGCCAGATGTTGGAAGCCGAGAAAGTAAAGTTAGCAAATGATCTCAGTGCGCAACAAGGCAAATACGAAGCACTAGTGGATCAAAAGAAAGACTCAGAAAGTAAGTTGGCAGAGCAAGAGCGAAAATGTCAGAAGTTGGAAGCTGAGAAAGAAGCGTTAGAAAAAGATCTCGCAGAACTAAAGGGCATATGTCAAGTCTTGAAAACAGATAAGGAATCTGTCGAAAGTAGTTATGATGAATTGGCGAAGCAGCAGACTGATGCAAATACACGACGTCTTGTAGAGGCCATAAAAAATCTCTCACAGATGTTACAAAATTCTTTGTGTACACATTTAGCCCCTAAATGGGAAGAATATTTAGGTGGAATAAAGAGAGATGTAGATAGATTTATTACAGAAGAAAAGACCATTAGTGATATAACACTTAAAATCGTATCTAAAAATGGTTGGTTAGCAAAGCTTGCTTCGATTAGATGGTGGAGTGAAGCTAGCAGCGTGAAACATGATTTGCCAACTTCACTTCAAGAGGGTTCTGGATTTCATTTCTCTTTTAGTAACTTACAAAACTTGCTGAAAGAAAATGGAGTTGACATTTTAATTCCACCTGGTGATTTTTCCAGCAATATAGAAAATTATAAAGTTGATTATGATGAAGAAACCATAGTAAAAGAGCTGTTCCCAGCATATATACCACAAAGCTATGTATTATGTGAGATAAATTATGTGTCTTTTAACGGGAATATAGGCAAATGTGTTGGTTTTAAGTCAAAGTTGCAAAGAGCGTAAACAAGGTGCTCGATCTGAAGCTTTATTAAAGCATGCCTGTGATATGATAGTAAAAGTGGAAGTAGGCCTTGATAAGATGAGGAAAGATAGTGAGGCATGTAAAAGGACTATTTGGCCATCCTTATGGCTATGGATGATAGAAGTGCTTGCAATTTCTTCTCTCTTAAGTCATACGAGTAATTAACGATTTTAAAAAAAAGAAAATATGAATGCAATCAAAGAAATCAAGGGGTTGAAATGTCCCAATCATGATTATGTGAGAGACAATTACAATTTCACATATGAACCGTCCTATCCAGGCGCAAGGCCTCTTAATAGTACACGCTGTATGAGGTGTGGCTATACGATGTCTTTGCACAAAGTGCAAAAGTGATTCTTAGTCTTTGTCCTTTAACGAGGTGTTTAAATGGGGATATTGTGTGATGTTTTAATCTTGAACTAAAGTGGGACTATTTGATTATATCTTCAAAAGCAAGAAAAAGCGAGAACAGGATGCTCGGGTAAAGGATGCCTTAAAGCGTGCTGATGATACGATAGCAAGAATAGAAGCTGGTCTTGAAAAAATGAAAAAAGATGACGAGGCATGGAGAAAGATTATAGGTTTCTAATCTTGGTGCAAGACCGCATTCAGGCACGCGTTGTATGAAGTGTGGATATACGATGTCGTTGCACAAAGCTCAAAGATGACGTTTTGGGTGGGCTGTTTCTGATTTTAGGCAACAAACGGTATGGCTGCAGACGATCTCCAACAGTTGATGAAATACATGCGTCGGCACGAGGCGAATGTGTTTAATGCGATCTTCTTTGATACGGAGAATGTCACGGAGGAAGATGTTCGCTGCGTGATAGCGGACGTGGCGAGCTTCTTTCATCTGCCAGAGCCGGAGGTCAGCACCAAGTGTGAGACCTTTGCCGAGGTGCTGGTCGGGGAACAGGCTGAACAATGTGAAATGTCGTACAACATCGAAATGCTGAAGGAGGCGGGCATCAACAATAGGGATGCTTTCACGTTGTGCTTCGTTCATGAGATGGCGCATCAGTTGCTTTGGCCACATCGGTTTGTGCTGTTTCGTTGTGAACGGTGGATGCAAGAGTTGGCGGCAGACTTGACGGCTGGGCTTTATGCTGAAAGTCATCTGCTGGCAACAGGAAAATACAAGTACGCATTGTCCCGGCAAAAATATAGTCTCACCCATCCCGATGGTTGTTTGAGGAAGGAGATCGTTGAGTATGGACGCCATTATTGGGAGCGGAAGCAGGCGAGTGGGGAAGAGATACTGAGCGTGGTGATGCAGATCATGCCGTCGTTTTTCTTCATGCATCAAAAGAAGTTGGATGAGGATTGGTTTCTGCTGATCGACGAATTGAAAGCGCCACCCCAGCAAGTAAGACCCTATGTTGTAGAAGAACTGCCTGATACCAATCTGCTCAAGCAGGCAGTCGAGAGGTGTAAAAAATCAAAGAATAAGAAAAATGAGAGTCATAGATAATGATCCGCTGGATAGACCGATTATCGGCAAAATGATAGAAGAAGGTTGTGGTGTAGGACAGTTGGTGGACAACTGCATCTACCTGATAGCTGATCCGAAATCGGAGATGGCAAAGAAGGCCGTGGAGTACATGGAAGAGTTTAAGCGGAGAAGCCCCGAAGGGACTTACTACAATCATTATGAACTGGAAGTGGTACAAGGGGTGGAACTGGAAAACCATCCCCTGCTCAAGGAGCGGGTGGAGCAGCATGGTGACAACTTCTTGATGCAGCTTGCTTCCTATAACTCTGAGGGAAAGAAACGCTTTGTCGTCGCCCGTACTGAAGAATGCCAATTGATTGAAAACATCTCTCTGATGACGTATGTGGCAGAGCGGGTGACCAAGTTTGACATGAGGGACTTGCTTCGTTCGTTTGTTGACGAGAAACCGGAGGAGTTTGCAAAGCTGGCGAAGATATTTGTCAGGACTCGGCGTTTCGAGGCCAATTACTGTGCTGTCTTATCGGAGCAGTCGAAGCCCCTGGGTTTTGGAATGGCATCTTCCACTTCCTCGCTCAAGAAGCAAATGGAGGTGGAGGGTGTCGTCACCCATCAGCAACGAATGGAGCTGTACGACCGGTTGTTTGACAATCTGAAGAAAAGCCATAGGAAGCATGATCCGAAGGTAGAAGCGGAAATAGAATTTATCATCAAGTGTATAGATCCTGCTACATTGAGGATGTTCTTTCAGAAGCAATCTCCAAAGCTGCAAGAAAAAATAACCAATTTTGTCAATCCCAAGCGGTTGGCAGAGGTGTCAACCATGGATTTGGAGATACGCTGGTCGAAAGAAATCGACAAAATAAATAAGACGGACGGACATTATCGTCTCTATCTTTGTAGAGGTGATGAGAGCTTGCACGTGCATTTCAGACGCAGTGCAGGTTTCGTTCTCTACCTCATCTACCTCATGGACCGTAAAAAGAATGGCGAGAAAGTTGACACGCTGAATATCGCGCAATACAAATCGCTCTTTGGTAAATTGTATAAAATGACATACGGCAGGGAAGGGGAGACGGTATTCACGGATATGCTGAAGAACTATAATGCCCAAAATGACGCACAGCAGAAGGGGCTGCACAACGTGCTGCAATGCATTCGTGACAATGTGGGAATCACCTGTGAGCGGATGCAGGAACCCGCGGAGCCCTTCTTGTTGCAAGACGCTACTGCTCATCTTGCTGTATTGCCAGAGCACATCATTATACCAGATGAAATCATGGCTCTGATTTGAAGTTAAAATAGCTTAACGAAATGTCGTAACTTGTTGTCTATCAGTAGAAAAATGATTGCTGGGTTGTTTACATAGCCAAGCCTCGACCGCCCTTCGAAAAATGCCTACCTTTGTACCGGAAATTCCGATGTAAAGGTAGGTTTTTCGTATGTGAAATATTTAGATTTGATCGATATGAAGGCAGTTGTTTTGACCAAAAAAGCGATGATCCTCGAATTCGTAGAGGTTGTTCGTTTCGAGATTGAAGGAGGCAAGAAGAAGAAAATCTCTGCCTCTAACGACGAGTTGGTCCAGAAGATTTGGGACCGTGTAAAGGGCGAGGCGATGAATTTCTCTACGGAGAAGGAGCTTCGCCGCCATTTGGAGTCTGTGACCCGTGAAATGCTGTGGTTGGAGGCCAATACAGAAGAGGCTGATGAAATAATCCGTCGCTTGAAGTCTGGCGACGCGTCGTTTACGGAGGATTTCTTCTATGACACCGATCCTAAAGGATGTAATATTAGTCGCTTCCGCTCAAAGATCCTTTCACAGATCAAGCGGACCTACGGAGTCGAAGTGTCAGTCAAGGAGTTTGGTACCCTCCTTTATACGTTTTTGTGGAGCGAGGGTACCTGGAGTGTTCTAGATAAGTATTCGAGAAAGAGCAGTTTTTTTGCTTGGCTTGCTGAGGTGGCACGGCATGAATTGCGTCGATATCTCGAGATGATGGGTTTGGTGCCTCCCTGCCGCGAACGCACGGTGGGCAATACGCGCTTGCTCGGTATGTCAGTGGATCCCGAGTTGTGGGACTATATCCTGAGCGATATGATGCCTCAAGGCCCATATCGAGAGGTGCTCCATGCCACGCTGGTTGTGCGCCAGAGTGAAGCAGAGATGGCGAAGGCTTTTGGTATGGATAAGAAAGCGCTGCGTACCCTTCAGAAGAAGGCCGAGGCTGA
>OJNH01000624.1_pt1 | contig 30813 bp, 24 predicted proteins | sample 1597361 | NCBI WGS metagenome assembly OJNH01 (sample SAMEA2452136, study PRJEB22498) | human gut metagenome | biome: human feces; feature: human gut; material: feces | place: Australia | collected 2012
ATTTTAAGGAAATTTCATGGGACCCCGACCACTCATTTTTATTATGAAGCAATGCAGATAACAAACCTATAGTAATAACGGTCTGTTCGAATAAAATGAATAAAAACCGACAGTATACCATGAGAAGTATGCTGCCGGTTTTCAATTTGATGCCGTCTTCCTTATATAAGATATTTCAGACGGTAGTAGAATTAATCCATATTGTCAGCTGTTTCTAGAACACGGCTATTTTCTGTTTGCCTACAATGTACAGGCCTTTTTTAAGTCTGATGGTATTCTCGCCTTCATGACAGTCGGCCATAGTCACGATCTTCCCATCCATGCTGTAGATGGTGACCATGCATTCGTTTTGAGCGTAGATGACGATTCCGCCGGCCGTGTTTCTTACAGAAATTCTCGAACCGTTTTCCGCATAGGTTCCCTTGATGCAAGTGACGACGGGATTCGGGACAATGACGTCAACCGGCATGCTTTCGTCTGTAGCAATGTAAGCTTCAAACGGACGGAGACTTTCGTTTTTGGTCAACAGGAAGCGCTGGCTCTCTTCATCGAATCTCAGGAACTGGCCCTCCGGTGTGAAATTAGTGGCATGGGGATTTCCGACCAGCCGGTATTTGTCCGAAGAGGGCTGTTGCTCCTGTGTCTTGTTGAAGTACATCATGACGTTCTGTCCGTCCAGATTGTCTACGAACTGGATCAGGTAGTTGCCGGCCGGAATCGGTGAACCTGTTTCAAGATAATGGAACTGAGGATAGTCATAACGCATCAGCACATAATCCAACCCGTGTACCAGATTCTCATAGGTGTGTGAAAAACCGTCATAGTAGCCGTTGACTTTGACAGCTGCCAGGTCACCTGAGAAATGAACCGGATAGAGGGCAGAGCCTTTTACAGTCTTGCAAAGCATCCTTCCTCCTTGCTCCTTTACCATATCCGTGTTGATGGTAGAGCATGTCTCTCCGTCGTCGGTGAACCCGAGAATATAAACAGATGTCTCACGTCGGGGTGACCATGTTTCTGCAGCTTTCATCTGTACAAACGGTACCGCCGTCTGATTGGATTTGACATCACTTGTAGAAGCGTACCCCTCATAGACTTCCAGATTGTCGATCCACAGGATACCGTCGTTGTCAAAGTCTGCATTGTTGATGTACAGACAAGTGGCATCTGCAGTCGGGGTAACGATGCCTTCTATCTGCTTCCATTCGTTGTGTGTATCGGAAATGAGGATACAATCCGGATTCTTGTCGAATCCTATTTTGCCCTCATAGCCATCGCTTTTGACCATGGCACGAACAAGATACGGGGTATTCTTGGTCAGTTTGAGATCTACCTGCAGGGAAGCCCCGCTGGTACCCTGCAGGGCCTGGCCTTCCAACCTTACACAATATTTTCCGGAATAGGCATTCTCCGTATCAAGACTGGCTTCTGAACCCCATCCTCCGTAAATGGCCTGATTGGTATAAAAGCCGTCTCGTGATTCCGTATCCTGGCCATCGAAGGTGAAACCCTTGTTGAAGTAGGGGTCACTGATCATATTGGTGTAGGTGTCGGATATCATCTGGTCAATATGGGTCTCAGCAGCCTTTTCGTCCGGTTTCCGGCATTCTGCCGGAAGGATGCTGATGTCGTATCCTTCGTTCAGGGCGGAAGGATAGAAGATGACTCCGGGAATGTTGTTCTGGTAGCCTTCCATGATCTTGCCGATAAGGATGTTGTCACGGTAGATTTCCAGGTTCAGGTTGTTGTTGCGGCATATCGCATAGTCATGACTGTCCAGTCCGTCAGTAAGATAACGTGCAACGACCACTTTGCTGATGCCGTTGCCGGCCGTGATGCTGTCAGACGTGATGGCCAGACTGATACCGGTGCTGTTTTCACCGTTGGGACGTCTGACATTAAGGATAAAATTCTGGCCGGCGTCTTTCAGTCTGATGTTTTTAAGCGTGACCGTATAGTTCTTGGCGTCAAGTTCGCCGCTGTTCTCGACAAATACAGAGTCTTGCTGGGCATAAACAGGGCATACAGAGCTGAGCGTGCATGCCAGTATGGATGATATGATAGTCTGTGCTTTCATTTTTCCTTCTTATTAATATGCATTAAGTCCGTCTTCACGCATGGCGTTGATGATCAGTGCGTTGGCCTTTAGCATCAGTGCGCCCTTCAGTGTGTAGGTCCCCTTGTTGTTGCCTGTTCCGTTCGTGACTTCTTCCTGCTGGTTTATACCGCCCGGCCAGAAGTGCATGCCGTCTTTCGAGATGTTGGCACTCATGTCCTTCATCATGACACGCAGGGTCAGCGTGGCCTTTTCCTTGTCCCACGGGCTGCCGAATGTCCACCAGTTACCGGCTGTTCCTACTCCCAGAGCATGGCACATTTCATGCTGTATGGTACCCACCCACTGGTAACGCGGATTGTCACCCACACGCATCCAGCCTTCAATGTTACAGTCTGCGGTCGGTGTTCCGGGAGAGTAGTTGACCCAGAGGTATTTGTTCAGGTTAGTATAATTGCGGTAATAATACATGGCCGAATCCACATGTGTGAGGATACGTTCATAGGCACCGTCAGCCTTTGCACCCTCGATGTTGTTGAACTGCCAGTTGAAATCACCGCCACGGGTGGTACGGAATATTCTTTCGTTGCCGTATACGGTATCGTGGGCTGTTATGGCGTATGCGCGCACGTGATACATCGTGTTTTCTTCAAGATTGTCGAAGAAAGAGCCGAACGTGCCCCTATATTGCTCGTCTTCCGCCGTGTCTGCCGCTTCCACGTGGGTGTCTTCAAGCGTAGGGCACGGATTTTTGCTCAAACAGATGCCGTATGATTTCAGGTCGTCTCCTGCCTGGATGAACCGGCCGCAGACAATGGCTGCCCTTTTGACCCTGTTGAACACGCTGAGAGTCTGTATGCTGGTCGGCTGGTATGTGGGGGTGAAACTGAGAACCTCGGAATAGAGCGTGTCCGCATTGTCTATGACGGCAAACGTACGGGCGTAATAGGTCTTGTTGGTTTCAAGCTTGGCTATTTTGCAGTCGAAAGCATTGGACAGGTCAAAAATCTTCCGGACTGTTGTGTTTTCGCTCTCACAGGTGGGTTCTGTCACTTCATCAGAATAGACAATGCCCTTCAGAGTCACTTTATGGTCATTGCTGACTGTGATTTCTGAATGGAGGGTTACTGTTGATGAACTGAGTTCTTTGATGGCGAATGAAAAGGTAACGGCATCACTCGGGATTGATTTTGAAAGGACTGTGTCTTCAAAATCATCAATCTCCGTAGTACTGCAGCCCATGATCAGGGCTGCAAGTAGTACGGAGACTGAAAAAAATTTCTTGTATTTCATGTCTTAGATTATTGAACAAGTACTTTAACGACTTTTTTCGGGGTTTTGACAATGTAAAGGCCATTGCTCAGACTTGTGTTTTTATTCATGCTCTGACCGTTGACATTGAATATTTCATATGACTGTGTACCTTCAACAACGATATGTTTGTTTTCCACATATACATTGATGCTTTGATCGGTAGCAGTTTCGTTAATTCCTGTCGGATTCAGGTCATCGCTGACAACCAGCCAACCCATAGTGTCACCACTAACGGTCGTCAAGTCATTAGGCAAACCTTCTGCCGTTTCATCTTTTTGACGGATGATCTTCATTCCTGTTGTAATAGTGTAGGTTTCATCGTCTCCTACGATACTGGAGGTTGTATATCCGCCAATTCTGAATATAGTGGCACAATCGAAATTGTTGGTTTGTGGTCCACACAGGATATATGGGTTGACAATTTCGTATTGTTCTTCATTGGCATTGAGGAATTTGGCTGTACGGGCAACCTTACCGTCAATCAACTGAGAACTGGTTCCGACAGTGAGAAGCTTGTTGTTGTCTATCTTAGCCTGTCCTGGTGTTGCTGCCACGTAGAAAAAGTATTGGCCCGTAGAAGAAGCAGAGCTGTTTTCAATTTCCGCTTGTCTCAGCATTTTGGCATAGAATCCTTCGTTGGTAATACCCCATATCTTGATGGAATAATTGGAATTGGTTCTGTTTGTCAAAGAAGCTATGACTACAGGAGTGATGTCCTCCGGGAACGGCTGTGTAAAGCTGATCCAAGTGGTGTCACGTCCGATACGTGTAGGAGTTTCACCAACTTCCATCGTTATGTCACCATACTGGTAATGTCCGATAGGCATGACCATGTAATCCGTAGTTTCAGATTTGGTCATGGTGTTGTTGTAACCTCCGTATGTCCATGGAGAGTATTTGAATGTGAAACGGTCCTTTGTAACTGAAACCACATTATTGACCAATGCAGCATTAATGTTGTTACGGCTTATCAAACCAACGAAAACTGCAGGTTCACCTTCTTCCAATGCAGTGAAGTAGCTGGTATTCTCATCGGTGCTGCTGATTTCCATGTGACCGTATTGAAGTTCCTGGCTTCCTTGTGCACCACTGAGTGAAATGGAAATTTCTTCAGAATAGCGCTGTTCACCATCGCAGTCAAAGTTATGAATACGATATGTATAGGTTCCTTTCTTGAAATCAGCCGGGAATGTTTCAGTGTAAGTAAATGCTGTCTTTTCTGATGCCGGATAAATCTGGACTGTTTTCCAACCTTCCTGATCTATTTGTAGTTCAAGGTAAGTGGAGTCTGTCAGTTCCATATTTTCGTTGGTCCATTCGATATTCAGCTTTCTGGTCAGCTCATTGTAGGTTACTGTAAAGTCTGACGGATCGAAATAGACTACTTTTGGAACATATTCATAGGCTTTGTTATAACCAATGCCGGATTCCATTTCTGCATAGTAGTCACCTAATAATGAAAGTTGTCCGTCAAGATAGATTTTAGAGCAGTTGGCTTCACTGTTCCAATAAGCGTAACGTTCAATATACGGCCATTTGTTGAGATTATCCAAAATAGGTTTCATGCCGTTGTAGTTTTTCTGCTGGTTCTCAATAGAGAATGAGTTCCTGTCAGAAACAGCACCGAAAATACCATTATTGTTCCAAGAAGCTCCCCAAACGAATTCTGAGATCCAAATAGGACGTTTGTAACGGTCGTACCAGCTACTTAGCCCATTAAAGCTATTAGTTGGCCAGTAGCAGTGCAAATCCAGAATGTCACATCTCCATCCGCGTTTGTCGATTTCGTCCATGAAGGTGTACAGCCAATTGAGACTACCGTCATGTGAAGAAGGTGAACAAAGTCGCATACCAGTGGCCATAAGGTCTTGCCAGTTGGCCAAAACTTCTTCAACAGACTGAGGATGGTCATCAGCACTGTTTCCCGGTTCGTTGTTGGTTTTCATGTGTGGAGAATAGGTACGGCTACCTAAATCGGCAATGCCAGGCCAGCCTTCATAGATATGGTGTGGAACACACTCACAATCCATGCCTTTATCTTCGCCTGGACCGAAAGAATAACACCAGGATACGTTAAGAGCCTGTGTGGATTCAGTTCTGGTATCATTAGCCAAACCTTTCTTCTCGGCATCATTCCATTTGAATATTCGGTAAGAAGAAATATGCTGGTCTAATACAACTGGTAGAGTAGCCACTTCCAAATCTTCGTTATCGGCAATAAAACATCTGCTGTAACCTCGTCCACCCGGATTATTGGAGAATGTGACCATATATCCTCTTTTCAGCTTGAAACTTCTGATACGGTTGTTAAGTTTGGCTGTAGTGAGCGTATTCATGTAACCGCCAGAATTTTCCAGTCCGAAATCGTTGACAGATTCTCCTTCGAAATTCTGTTCTGAATAGACTGTCAGAGGTTTGATATCCTTGTCATAAGGTAAAATGATGGCACCTTGTGAGTACATTTTGACCTGACAGTTTTCATCATTTACAGCTGGTTGACCATCAATAGTAATGTAACCCAAATAGCTGAGAGCTTTACTTGGGCGGATTTTTTTCAGAATGACAACAGCATGATCTTTATTGGTAATATTGATGCTACCTGTTGTTGTAAAAGGATCTGTGCCAGTAATGACATAGTCCACATCTTCACTCAGGGTTATAGCAGATGTAACTTGCTCTACCTGTGTGGTCGTGTTCTTTGCAAATGCAATATGGGAGATTCCCCATATTAATGCAATGGTCAAGAAACTTTTTTTCATTATTAATTAAGTTATAATATAGTGTAATTACTTGGTATTAGGAAATGCTTTCATCAAGCGTTTGAGTTCTTTTTTGGTAATAGCCATTACAGTGCCGTGACGAGGTGTGAAGGCACCTTCTGTTGCTGTGTTCTGCTTGAACTGGAATGTTTTGAGATCCTTGCTGGTGTTGAACTGATAATGTCCGTTCATGTAGCAATCGTACATCATAACCCAGTCACCATCTATCAGTTGGAATACACCGCAGCCTTCTACTGCTTCTTTGGTAGTTTCACATGTTCCGTCCTGAAGCTCCCATTGTGAGAAATCATGCAGGTCTTTGGTTATATACTGACGGATTCCCTTTTTGCGGTCGCCTTCAGTTTTGAAGAATACATGATAATAACCATCTTCGTCCATTACAATATCTGTATCAATGGCTGCATTCTTGAAATCAAACAAAACTTGAGGTTCACCTTCCAAATCACTGAAGTCTTCATTGGCGTATGCCCAATAAACTTTGTCGTACGGACATTTGCCATCGTCTGTCAGGATAGAGAAATATACCATGTATTTTTTAGCTGTTTTGTCATAGATTGTCTGAGGTGCCCAAACACGGGTTACGTTGGCAAACATGGTACCTGCGTATTTCTCAGGGAAGTGTACGGTGTGGTGTGCCCAGTTGACCATGTCCTTACTGCGCATCAGTACCATACCGCGATTGGAACTCCATCCTTCGCTAGAGCGCATATCTGTTACGACCATGTAGAAATAACCATCTTCTCCTCTAAGAATATGCGGGTCACGCACACCCTTCTTTAAAGAGATTGTGTCGGATGAAATGACTGGTTTTCCGTCATTTAGCGGAGTGTAATTAAAGCCGTCGTAACTGATGGCATAACAGATTTGTTCTTCTTGAGGAGCATTACCAGTAAAATAAGTAAACAAGTATGCTACATTCTTTTTCGCCGATAATGCAGTCGCGTTTCCGCATACCATTGCGCCGAAAAGGCAAGCGCTTAACAGGGTTTTTAGATTAATTTTTCTCATTGTTTGTAATTTAGGTTAATGTTTCGTGTCAAATGTACTAAAAAATTGCTTGAATATCTTTTCTTTACAGAAAGCGTTAACGAATATTAACTCTTGTTTTTGTCTTTCCTTAATGATTCAGCTATGCTCCATTGTATGGCAGCTTCTTCTTCTTGTCCGTTCCGGGAAAGTGCATCACCGAAAAGTTCGTGAGCTTTGGCATGTTCCGGTTTGATTGATACGGATTTGTCTAGGTCGGATAATGCTTGCGCAATATTACCGTAGAGAAGGTGATGTTTGCCACGTTGATAAATGGCTTTAAAGCTGTATGGTGCCAAATCCAATGCTTTGTTGAAACATTTCAGAGCTTCGTGCATGTCATTTACAGACTGTAGTGTGATGCCTTTTCTGATCCAGGCATCGAGATAAGCCGGATTGAGAGATAAGGCTTTGTCATAATTGGCTAACGCAGCTCGTGTGTTATGGGCCTGTGTGATACAGGTATTTCCCATATCATAAAACTCTTTGGCCAGTGTATTCAGCTGTTCCTGACGGCTGTTCATTTCGGCCTTGAGACGGGCGTTTTCTTCTTTCAGACGATTGATGATTTGGAGCTTTCTGACTATCAGTTTCTTGACAGATGGCTTTTCAATGTCATAGCGACAGTGAATGGCCTTGAAAAAGTGTTGTAGTGACAGCGTAAATTGACCTTGGTCAAAAGCTTTAACGCATTCGTTATAGGCAATATCGGCTTCAGCTCCTTTGAGAGCCTGTTCAAGAATATCGTGATTGTTGAATTGACGGGCAAACTGCAGAATTTCGGGTCTTACAAAAATGTCTGACTGACTGATAGGCTTTTTCAGGACGATACCGTCAAGTGATGTACAGCGGCTGAGAGCGACGTATGCTTGTCCGCCGGCAAATACACCTCCTGTGAAATCGATAATGACTTTTCTGAATGTCAGTCCCTGACTTTTATGAATGGTAATAGCCCATGCTAATCTGAGCGGATATTGGATAAAAACGCCCAGTTCTTCCTCTTCAATCTTTTTTTCCTGTTCGTTATAGGTATATTTTACATTGCTCCACTGTTCACGTGTGACAGTGACTTCATTGCCGCTTTCAAGAATGACATCAATGGATTGGCCATTCGGATTGATGTGTGATATGATGCCCAGACTTCCGTTGACCCATCGTTTGTCAGGATCGTTTTTGATAAAAATAATTTGTGCTCCTTCCTTGAGTTCTAAAACGATTTGTGTAGGAAGGGAGGATTCTGGAAACTCGCCACGGATTTCACCTCGAAAAATAGTGGAATTACCTTTTAGAGCAGATAATTCTTTCCGGTTGATGTAGTCTACGTTATCCCTTCTGGTCGCTAACGTAATGCAAAGGTTTTCTTGTTGCTTTGTTTCCTGGGTGGATGTTTCAACGCGGGTGTTAAGTAATTGCAGGTCGGCCGGACCTGCCTGATTATGGCGGATATGGTCCAGCACAGCTATGAATGCCAAATCTTTTTGCCTGTACACCTTTTTTAATTCGATGGATGCCAGTTTCATTTCATTGAAAACTTTGGCTGCGAAAAAATAAGGAGTAGGGTAGAAGCGGCGCAAAATATCCCATTCATCATTTTTGACCACAGGTTCAAGCTGGAATATATCACCGACAAAGAGAATTTGCTTTCCGCCAAACGGTTCCCTCATTCGTCTGCTGTAGATCCTGAGTATTTTGTCAATGAAGTCGATAATATCTGCTCTGACCATTGAAATCTCATCAATAATAATGAGTTCAACTTCTTGTATCAGCTTACAATGCGTAGATTTGTATTTGAGATAATCCCGGATACGTCGCGGATGGAAACGTGGATCGTCAGGAAGTATCGGATGAAAGGGGATTTTGAAAAAACTGTGTAATGTACTTCCACCCACATTAATGGCTGCCACTCCTGTAGGTGCAAGTACAACATATTTCTTGGAAGTATGGCTGCAGATGTATTTTAGCAAAGTCGATTTACCCGTACCAGCTTTTCCGGTAAGGAAAACGGAGTTACGGGTAAATTGTATAAGGTTCAGAGCGTTCTGAAACTCTGTATTATGTTTGTCTATTTCAATTGCTTCCAATTGCGTCTGCCGGCGTCTGGTTTTCTGATGCAGGACTGATATTTTGATTATTCTCTAAATCCTGAGTCTCGGCACCTTCTTCTGTAGGAATAATAACCTCTTCTGTGGGTTCTTCCAATGAAAGTGAATCACTGGCTGCATCGAGAGAGTCAGGTTCTGTATAATAGAAACTTCTGCAATTATAGGTAGAAGGATCAATATCCTCTTTGGGCTTGGCCGGGAACTTTTCTCTGTACTTGGACAGATTTTCATCTAAAAGGACTTTTTGGATGAAGTTACCGAAGATTGGTAAGGCCGTACGGCTACCTTGACCCAATGCACCGGTACGGAAGTGTATGCTTCTGTACTCGCCGCCTACCCATGCTCCACCGACCAGTTTGGGAGTAACGCCTACAAACCAAGCGTCAGAATGGTTATTGGATGTTCCTGTTTTTCCACCGAACTCGCACCATTGCAGTACCGGATGGATGTAACTCCATAAAGCCGCTGTAGTACCACCTGGTTCAGTCAGTCCTCCTCTGAGCAGTTGTTGCATGTAGAAAGCTGAGCGATAGGGAATAGCCTGGACATTTTCCACTTCTGATGAATAGATGACGTGTCCGTCTCTATCCAATATTTTGGTTACCATAATAGGCATGTTGTATTTGCCGTCATTGATTACAGTACAATATGCATTGACCAGTTCCAACAGGTTGACATCAGATGATCCCAAACTTAAGGAAGGGGTTTCATGGAGCGGTGACTGTATACCCATCGCATGAGCTGTTTGTGCCACATTATGAATTCCGGTTTCATAACCTAACTTTACGGCTATACTATTGATACTTTGTGCAAATGCTGCTTTCAGAGGTATATTGGCTCCGGAGAATGTTCCATTGGCGTTATGAGGTGTCCAAACCGTAGGCTCTCCTTTGATGGTATCAGGATATTGTTTCCATTCGTCAACCCGGCAGTCACAAGGGGTTAGTCCCTGGTTCATGGCTTCTGTATAAACAAAAAGTTTAAAGGTGGAACCGGGTTGTCTCATGGCTGTGACTTTGTCGTATTTCCACGAATTAAAATCAATGTCTCCTACCCAGGCTTTGACTTCACGAGTATCAGGTTCGATGGCAACAAATCCACAGTGCATGAATTTCACCATGTAACGGATGGAATCCATGGTACTCATTTCTTCTTTTTTGATACCATCGTATGAGAATAAGCTGACAGTGTGAGGCTTGTTCAGATAGTATGAAATTGAATCCGGCTGATCCGGGAAACGTAATTTCAAGTATTTGTATTCTGTCGTCTTTTCAGCTATTTTTTCTATGAACTGAGGTATTTCTTTATGCTGTTCATCTTGCCATGGAGCTGTATTACCCCAGTGGTTTTTGAAGCGTTCCTGTATGATTTTCATTTGCTGCAAGGCTGCTTCTTCCGCATATTTCTGCATGCGGGTATCGATAGTCGTATATATCTTCAGTCCGTCAGCGTACAAGTCAAGTTTTTCGTCTGAATTGATACCGGAAATCAGTCCTTTCTCGCATAGCATATAGATGTAATCAGTCAGGGCACTGCGGAAATAGGGAGCTATACCGTCATAGCTGCTTTCAATCCCTTTGCTGCTCACTTGCATGGGGATAGCCTTGATGGAGTCCAACTGATACTTTTGTGCCTTTTTGCCATTAATGACCAAATGACCATGGTCATACAGATTGGTGAGTACCACATTACGACGTTTGGTACTGTTTTTAGGATTCAGACGTGGATTATAGCTTGATGTTGCTTTTAACAGACCGACAAGCGTAGCAGCCTGTTCGTAAGTCAGTTTATCCGGTGTCGTGTTAAAATACGTCCGGCAAGCAGTCTTTATACCGAATGAATTACTTCCGAAATCTACTGTATTGAAATACATGGTCAGGATATCCTCTTTTGAGAATATCATTTCCAGCTTGACAGCTACGATCCATTCCTTGGCTTTCATTACCAGTATTTTCACCCCAGGTATTTTGCCAAGCAGTCCGGTAGAATATTCTGTTCTTACCCGGAAAAGGTTTTTGGCCAGCTGCTGCGTAATTGTGCTGGCTCCACGGGCATGTCCGCTGGCTATGTCTTTTATAGCTGCGAAGAGTCCTTGAAAATCAATTCCATGATGTTGGTAGAAACGCTCGTCTTCCGTATCAATGAGAGTCTGTACAAGTATGGGGGATAAATCTTTGTATTCCACAGGTGAGCGGTTTTCGCTGAAATATCGTCCAATAAGTACACTGTCTGCACTGTAAATTTCAGATGCTTCATTAGTGACCGGATTTTCGATTTCGTGGAATCCGGGTGATTTTCCGAAGAGGTAAAGAAAGTTGTTGTCTACGGCTATTAGCAGCAAAATTATTGCTATAATAAAAGTGACTACATAACTGAATAATTTTTTATACCATGGACCGGAATATATATGACGAAAACTTTTGCCTATATTCTTTAATTTTTGTTTGGCAGAGGATTGCTTTCCGTTAGAATCTTCTTGTTTCATAGTCAGTGATTGATAAATTTCCTTGGTAAAATTAGGAAAAAGTTTAATCGTTTAGTACTAACTCTAGGAATTTTTTTATTTCTTTATCATTATCTGGATGAAACCAATGTATTTCAGTATCCTTTTTATACCACGTCATTTGTTTGCGTGAGTAAATTCTGGTATTTTGTTTGATTTTCTCAATGGCTTGTTCCAAACTCCAGTTTCCATCAAGATATTGAAATATTTCCTTGTAACCAACTGTGTTGAGTGCATTGGTATAACGGTATGACATGACATTTTTGACTTCATCGATCAGACCGTTTTGTATCATTTCGTCAACTCGTTTGTTGATACGTTCATAAAGTTCCTCTCTGTCTCTGCGGAGTCCTATTTTAATAATGTCAAATGACCTTTCTTTTTTCTTGTTCGTCCTGAATGACGAATAGGGCTTTCCGGTCATATAGCAGATTTCAAGAGCGTGAAGAATACGTTTTGGATTTTTCTGATCAACGATTGCATAATAATCTGGGTCAAGAAGACGAAGTTCGTTACTTAGTGGAGTCAGACCTTCTTGTTGATACCGTTCCATGATCATTTCTCTTGTTTCCTGATCTACGGTCGGGATATCATCTATGCCGTTACAAACGGCATCAATATACATCATGCTTCCTCCTGACATCAGGGCAAAAGGATGGGTTTGATACAGTTGATCCAGCAAGGATATGACATCCGATTCAAATTGGGCTGCACTATAGTAGTCAGTCAAACTTAATGTCCCGACAAAGTAATGTTTGACCCGTTTAAGCTGATCTGCTGTAGGAGCTGCAGTGCCGATGGTGAGATCTTTATAAAGTTGTCGTGAATCGGCATTGATGACGGGAGTATGAAGAAACTCAGCCAATGAAAGGCTGAGTTCCGTTTTTCCTACACCTGTAGGACCTATAAGTACGATAAGTTTATTTCTCATTGAGAATGATCAATACGTGTTTCCATCGTTGATTTGGAAACCTTCAGGATCGAATTCGTCTTTATCGAATTCATCACTGCCATAAAAATTTTCCTGGATATCTTCGTTTGATTTTCCGTTTTCTCCTTTAAGCAATTCATCCATGTCAAGGACTTGTTGAGGAGCATCGCCATGTTGACGGCTGCAAATAGCAGTCGGTTGTGATTGCCCGAACAGTATTTCTGTCAATTCAATGAAAAGCATGCGCTCGGCCAATGGATCAAAGACGAAGACAAGACGTTGCTGTTCATCTTCTATCAGTGCACTTAATCGGGTATCTTTCATTAGATAAACATCCTCATCTGAACGGCTGTTACCCATATCTTCCAACTGGACTTCCTGTTCCATTTCCCATTCATTATTGCAGATATAGAAACTGGTAATCTGTTGGTGGTCATATCCGCATGACGAGAGTATGATATTTTGGAAATCAAAAAAAGTTGCATCCGCTTCTATCTTGATTTCGCGTATGAAGTCGTCAACCTCATTTGAGATTACGGTAAAACGATAAACCATAATTGTAATATTTTATAGTTTAATGTACAAAACCACGTTTGGAGTTACTGATAAACTCTACTATATAATCAACTTCCTTGCATGAAGGAATCTCTTCTTTGATCTTGTTCAGAGCATCATTGAGAGGCAATCCGCTTTGGTAAATTATACGGTAAGCGTTATGAATGTTCTCAATCAGTTCATTGCTGAAATTACGACGTCTCAAACCTACTAGATTCAGACCGCAATAGGCTGCCGGTTCTCTCGCACAGATTGTAAATGGAGGAACATTCTGACTGAATCGTGTTCCGCCACCTACCATGGTATAGCTACCTACATGGCAGAACTGATGCATAAGAACATTTGCACTGAGTATTGCAAAATCATCGATTACAATTTCACCGGCTAATTTGGTACTGTTACCGATGATACAGCCATTGCCGACATAGGCATCGTGAGCCACATGTACCCCTTCCATAAGGAGATTGTCATTGCCTACATAGGTTCGTCCTTGAGCTGCTGTACCGCGATTGATTGTTACGTTTTCACGGATTCTGTTTCGATCGCCGACTATAGCAGTGGTTTCTTCACCTCTGAACTTCAGGTCTTGTGGAACAGCACCAATGACAGCACCAGGGAAGATGGTATTTTCATTACCGATTCTTGCACCATATAATACGGTTACACTGTTCATCAAAACATTATTATCGCCGATGACTACATTTTTGTCAATATAGCAAAATGGGCCGATTTCACAGTTCTCTCCTATTTTTGCTTCAGGATCAATATAGGCTAATGGACTTATCTTACTCATGGATTATTTGTTTTTTACGATTTGTGCAGTGAATGTGGCTTCCGTAACTATGCTTTCGCCCACAAATGCATAACCTCTCATTGAAGAGATGCCATGGCGTAACGGAGCCAAAAGTTCAACCTTGAAAATAAGTGTATCACCTGGTACCACTTTCTGTCTGAATTTCACTTGGTCGATACGCAGGAAGTAAGTACTCCAACGCTCCGGCTCGTCTACGGAATTCAGGACCAACAGGCCGCCTGCTTGAGCCATCGCTTCAATTTGCAGTACTCCCGGCATGACTGGTTCTTGTGGAAAGTGACCTTGGAAGAAAGGTTCATTGCCGGTCACATTCTTAATAGCTACAATAGTGTTTGGACCCAATTCTATTACCTTGTCCACCAACTGCATCGGATAACGGTGAGGCAGCAATTCGCGGATGCGATTGATGTCCATGACTGGTGTTTCATTGCAGTCGTATCCGGGTGCCTGTATTTCGTGCGCCTTGATTTCCTTGCGCATCAAGCGTGCAAATTTGTTGTTGATGGTGTGTCCTGGACGTGTGGCTATGATCCGACCCTTAATGGGTTTACCTATCAGAGCCATATCACCGATAATATCCAGAAGTTTGTGGCGTGCTGGTTCGTTTTCCCATACCAATGGCTTGTGGTTCAGATAACCTTTAACGGTTGCGTCATGGTGAGGTACGCCGATTCCGTCGGCCAGATGATCCAGTTTTTCCTGAGACATCTCATTCTCGTAAATGACGATGGCGTTGTCAAGATCACCTCCTTTGATAAGACCGGCTGCCAGTAATTGTTCTATTTCGCGTACAAAAACGAATGTACGGCTAGGTGCGATCTCTTTTTCAAAATCGGCCATGCTGTCAAGTGTAGCGAACTGGCTGGACAACACTTTTGACTGGAAAGAGATCATAGTGGTTATACTGAACTGTTCGTCAGGCAGAATGGTGATGCAAGAACCGCTTTCCTCGTCCTTGACTTCAATTTTCTTCCGGATGATATAATAGTCCTTAACGGCATTTTGTTCTGCAATGCCGACTCTTTTGATATTTTCAACGTAAATTTCCGCACTTCCATCGAGAATGGGAACCTCTGGGCCGTTAACCTGAATGAGACAATTGTCTACTCCCATAGCATATAATGCAGCCAAAGCGTGTTCGATTGTGCTACATTTGGCTTCACCGCGTCCTAAAACGGTTCCTCTAGTCGTCTCTACCACATTTTCGGCTACGGCCTCAATGATAGGCATGCCGTCCAGATCAATACGTTGAATCTTATATCCGTGGTTTTCTGGGGCAGGATTGAATGTGACTGTCAGGTTAAGGCCTGTGTGTAATCCTTTTCCACACAGTGAGAAACTGCCATTCAATGTTTTTTGTTTCAGCATAACGTTTTACTTATTGTGATTAAGTAATTCTTTAAGTTCTTCTATTTCTTTCTTAAGACGATTGACGGTGGTGTACATTTCAGGTAAGTTTTTATAAACTACGCTGGAACGTGCAAAGTTTTTGGCATCAATGGCTGGTGATCCTTGTACTGTCACATGACCTTTTCGGATACTTCCTGCTATACCGGCTTGTGCTCCGGAATAAACTTTGTCGCCAATCACAGCATGTCCTGCTATGCCGACTTGTCCTCCGAACATACACCATTGGCCTATTTTGGTCGAGCCCGCTACACCGACCTGAGCTGACATAACTGTATTTTCACCGACTTCGACATTATGGGCAATTTGTACGAGATTGTCAAGCTTGACTCCTTTACGTACATAAGTGGATCCCATTGTAGATCGGTCGACACAAGTATTAGCACCAATTTCCACATCGTCTTCAATTGTTACAATACCGATCTGTGGAATTTTGTCGTATCCCTGAGCGTTAGGTGCAAATCCAAAACCGTCAGCACCAATCACACATCCGGAGTGTAGTATGACATTATTTCCAATACGGCAGTCGTGATAAATGGAAACATTGGCGTAGACGGTACAGTTGTCACCTATCTGTGCGTTATCGTATATTGTGGCATGAGGATAAATTTGCGTACCTTTGCCGATTTTTACGTTTTCTCCGATATACGCGAATGGAGCAATATAGCAATCTTCGCCAATTGTTGCGGTAGGAGCTATAAAGGCCAATGCGTCAATACCTTTTTTGCGTGGCTTGCTCATTTCATACAAAGTCAGTAATTTGGCTACTGCCTCATAGGCATTAGGCACGCGGATTAATGTTGCATTGACGGCATGTTCCAATTTCAGGGAATTGTCAACCAATACAATGCTAGACTGTGTCTCGTAAATGTAATGTGTATATTTGGGATTAGACAGGAAAGAAATAGCTCCAGGCTTTCCTTCTTCTATCTTTGCGAATGTATGTACTGTCGCATTTTCATTGCCTTCCACAGTACCTTGAATGAATTCTGCTATTTGTTTAGCGCTAAATTCCATATTTGTCAGCTTGTCATTACTATTTTGCAAATGTCGCAAAAAAAAATGATATAAGCTATATTTTTGATTAATAAAATTGAGACTTGGTTGTGTTTTTAGTACCGTTTTTGTTCAATAAAGGAAGCAGTAAGTTAAATTTTCCTTATTGTTAAGTCTTTCTGAATGTAAATAGCTTCTCACCGTCATCTTTAAAAGGATGATAAGGAGAGAAGCTATCCGCTAAGTTTTGTTTTCAGAAATATCAGATTATATCTTTCAAAAGAGCTGCCATTTGCATTTGCACCTCTTTGGCTTTTTCAGCAGCTACTGTTGCATAATTTTCGGTTGAATCAGCGTAGATGATGGCACGGCTACTGTTTACGATCAAACCGCATTGGCTTGTCATGCCGTATCGGCATACTTCTTCCAAAGATCCGCCTTGAGCGCCTACGCCGGGAACCAGAAGGAAATGTTCGGGGGCTACTTTACGGATATCCTCAAACATTTTGCCTTGTGTAGCTCCGACTACATACATCATGTTGTCTGCATTTCCCCATTCCTGGCTTTTGCGCAATACCTTTTCGAAAAGGCGTTCGCCCGTGGCGTCTTCAGTGAGTTGGAAGTCGTGTGAGCCCTTGTTGCTGGTCAGAGCCAACAAAATGACCCATTTTCCTTCGTAGTTGAGGAACGGAGTTACACTGTCTTCTCCCATATATGGGGCTACAGTGAGTGCATCAAGTTGCATTTCTTCGAAGAACGTGCGTGCGTACATGGCAGAAGTGTTGCCGATATCACCACGTTTGGCATCTGCAATGATGAATTGTTTCGGATAGTTTTCGTTCAGATACTTGATTGTTTTTTCAAAAGAGATCCAGCCTTTTACTCCCATGCTTTCGTAGAAAGCCAGATTCGGTTTGTAAGCTATACAATATGGTGCCGTAGCATCAATGATAGCCTTGTTGAATGTGAATATGGGATCTTCTTCGTTCAGCAGGTGTGAAGGGATTTTCTTTATATCAGTATCCAGTCCGACACAAAGGAACGATTTCTTTTGTTTTATATTCTCAAAAAGTTGTTGTCTGTTCATTGTTATGGTGTTTATAAATGTTAGAGTTCGCTTTCCTTCAGTCTTTCCGCATTTTCGGCTACAATCAACTGGTCAATGCAGTCCTGAATATTACCGTCCATGAATGAAGGCAGGTTTTGCATATTATAACCTATTCGGTGGTCCGTAATGCGGCTTTGCGGATAGTTGTAAGTCCTGATCTTGGCTGAACGGTCACCTGTAGATACCATGGTTTTACGCTTGCTGGCTATATCATCAAGGTATTTCTGGTGTTCTTTGTCATAGATGAACGTGCGCAGACGAGCCAAGGCACGCTCTTTGTTTTTAGGCTGGTCGCGTGTTTCCGTACATTCAATAAGAATTTCTTCTGTTTCTCCTGTATTGGGGTTCTTCCACATGTAGCGTGCTCGTACACCTGATTCTACCTTGTTGACATTCTGGCCTCCGGCACCGCTGGAACGGAATGTATCCCATTTGATTTCACCCTCATTGATTTCTACATCAAATTCTTGGGCTTCAGGTAAAACGGCTACTGTTGCCGCAGATGTGTGTACACGTCCTTGTGTTTCTGTAGCCGGAACACGCTGTACGCGGTGTACGCCTGATTCATATTTCAGTGTGCCGTAAACTTTTTCACCCGTTACGCTGAATATGATTTCCTTAAAACCGCCAGCTGTACCTTCGTTAAAGCTGGAAATGGCAATTTTCCAGCCTTTCATTTCGCAATATTTGGAGTACATTTTGAACAAGTCGCCTGCAAAAAGGGCTGCTTCATCACCACCTGTTCCGCCACGGATTTCCATAATGACATTCTTGTCATCTTCGGGATCAGCCGGAACCAAGAGTAGTTTTATCTCTTCTTCAATTTCAGGTATACGCTTTTCTGCTGCCGATAACTCCTCACGTGCCATTTCTTTCATTTCAGGATCATCTTCAACAGACAGGATTTCCTTGGCATCTTCAATGTTTTTCAAGGTGTCAAGGTACTCCTTGCGCGCCTTCATAATGTTACCCAAATCCTTATATTCTTTGGTCAGCTTTACATAGCGCTTCTGATCACTGATGACATTGGGATCCGTAATCAGTGTGGAGACTTCTTCAAAGCGGCTTACAAGACCTTCAAGTTTGTTTAATATTGTATTTTCTGCCATTTATTCAAAAAGCTTCTGAGTCCATTAGTATTTTTGTTGATCATCGTTCTGCTGGTATTGCATCAACAGGTTGTCGCCAGGGCGCAGACCTTGTTTCTTATATTTGTGACGGCCATGAATTTTTCTTATTCCAAGTGTGGAATATCGATACGCTCAGCGGATTGAAGTAAGACAAACAAAGATTGTGAAATTCTTTGTTTGTCTTATATTATCTTTGGGGATCAATAATTGAATTCGCCGAATTCACTCTTGATGGTCAATGAACGGGGACCTTCCTCTATACGACCGATTACCTGAGCGTCAATATTGAAACTCTTACTGATTTCAATGATTCGTTCAGCCTGTTCGGGGGCGACATAGATTTCCATACGATGTCCCATATTGAATACTTTGTACATCTCTGCCCAGTCTGTGCCGCTTTCTTTGGCTATAGCCTTGAAAAGTGGTGGAACTGGGAACATGTTGTCTTTGATCACATGGCAATTTTCACCGACAAAGTGAAGTACCTTGGTCTGGGCACCACCAGTGCAATGTACCATTCCATGGATTTCGCTTCTCATTTCATCAAGGATGCGTTTGATTACCGGAGCATAGGTACGGGTAGGAGAGAGTACCAGTTTTCCTGCATTGACCGGAGCGCCTTCAACTTCGTCTGTCAGCTTGTAGCTTCCGCTGTAAACCAAATCTTCGGGTACGGCCTTGTCATAGCTTTCCGGATATTTCTCGGCCAGATATTTGGCAAATACATCATGGCGTGCGCTGGTCAGTCCGTTGCTACCCATACCGCCGTTGTATTCTTTTTCGTATGTAGCCTGTCCACAACTGCTCAATCCTACGATAACATCACCGGGACGGATATTTGCGTTGTTGATGACATCACTTCTTTTCATGCGGCAGGTTACGGTAGAATCAACGATGATGGTTCTTACAAGATCACCGACATCAGCTGTTTCACCTCCGGTAGCGTAAATCCCGATTCCCATTTGACGCATTTCAGCCAGCAGTTCATCTGTACCATTGATAATGGCACTGATAACTTCGCCGGGAATCAGCATCTTGTTACGTCCGATAGTTGATGAAACCAGAATATTGTCTACAGCTCCCACGCAGAGCAAATCGTCTGTATTCATAATCAGTGCATCCTGGGCTATACCTTTCCATACGGACAGATCGCCGGTTTCTTTCCAATACATGTAAGCCAGTGATGATTTTGTTCCGGCTCCGTCTGCGTGCATGATGTTACAGTATTCCGGGTCGCCGCCGAGAATATCCGGGATTATTTTACAGAATGCTTGCGGATAAATACCTTTGTCTATGTTTTTGATAGCGTTGTGTACATCTTCCTTTGCAGCTGACACACCACGCATCATATAACGTTGGTTGCTCATGTCTTTTGGTTTTGAAAGTTTATTGGTGGCAAAATTAATGAAAAACTGTCGGGTGAGCAAATATCGCTGTCAAAAAGCGCTTACTCGAATGACACTGTCGGTGCTTTGGAGGCACTGTCATCAGCCTCGAACTTTTCTTTTTTGCTGAATCCGAACATTCCGGCAAACAGATTGTTGGGAAACGAACGTATAAGGATGTTGTAATCCTGAACTGCGGTGTTGTATCGTTTTCTGGCTTCAGTGATACGGTTCTCTGTTCCTTCGAGCTGGGCTTGCAGTTCGGAGAAGCTTTCATTAGCTTTCAGTTCAGGATAATTTTCAGTAATGGCCAGCAATTTGCCGAGCGCAGAGGTGATTTCACCTTGTGCCTTTTGGTATTCTGCCAGCTTTTCTGCAGTGAGGTTAGTAGGATCAACCGTAATCTGTGTGGCTTTACTACGTGCGGAAATAACGGCTTCCAATGTAGAACTCTCATGCTGTGCATATCCCTTTACGGTGCTGACCAGGTTGGGAATAAGATCAGCTCTACGTTGGTATTGAGCTTCAACGTTGCTCCACGCCGTAGATACTTCTTCGTCTTTTTCTACCATTTGGTTGTATGAACAGCTGTTAAAAAAGACAAGGCAGAATAATGCCAATGTCAGAGTGGTCCAAAATTTCTTTTTTTCCATTTTTCAAATTATTGGTTAGTGAACATGAATATCTCCATTTAGAATTTACCTCCGGAGCCGCCTCCTCCGAAACTGCCGCCTCCGAATGAGCCGCCGCTGAATCCACCTCCTCCGCTGAACCCGCCAAATCCGCGATGGAAAGGACCGGCTACCGGTGGGAAACCTCCGAATCCGGAACCGTTATCCCATGGTTCGTCGTGGGTACGGTTAAATGTTTTGCCACAGTGTGTGCAGCGAAATGTTTCAGTGTGGTGTTCTATGTATTGTATACGATCGACTGTTACGGTTGTATTGATGCGTCGGATATCAGATTTTCCGCAATAGGGGCAAGAATTGTTTTTCTTGTTCTTGTACCAGGAGAAGAGGAAAATAACAAAGAAAAAGAACATGAAAAGCAGGAGCGATGACCATGTATCATCGTCTTGTCTGTCTGTATCTCCTTCGTTGATCAGAGAGGTGTCCCCTTTTACTATACTGCATGCGGCCGCAACAGTCTGCAGCATGGCTTCGTCCCATTCTCCTTTTTTCAGGAAAGGTACCATTTTACGGTTTTCTATCCTTCTGCAAATCGCGTCCGGTAAAGTACCTTCTAAACCTTCTCCAGTAAGAATCTGGTAACATCTGTCCTTTGTGGCCAACAGGAAAATGAGACCGGTATTTTGTTTGTTGCCTACACCATGTTTATTACCGAATGTAATGGCAAAATCGTAGCAGTCACCTCCTTCAATCTGTTCTACCACGATGGCCAGAGCCTGCACTCCTTTTTCTTCTTCCAGTTGCTGGAGCATCCGGTCTATTTCCATGGTCGTTTCCTGTGAAAGAATACCGTCGGGATTGATGGTGTGTCTCGTCCGGTTTTCAAGGTAGGGGACAGGCAGATTGTCTGCGTTGTATATTCCGGCCAATATGTTCAAAACGCAGCCGAATGTGAAAAAGAAAATGCTGATCAATGATTTCATGGAATATGATGGTCTTAAAGTGAGCCGAAAGTTACGGATTTTTCTTTAATGATTATATTCTAATGTAAATTTTCTGACTTTTTCTGTGTATTCTTTAGGGTATTTTAAGTAAGATTCAGCATGTTCGGCTCCAGGTACGCGCCAGTAGGTCTTAGGGCCGCGATAAATGGCGTACAGACTGTCCCCCATCCATGTAGGCACAAATGTATCCTTGTCGCCATGGATAAACAGCATAGGGTATTTGCTCTTCTTGATTTGTTCCAGAGGAGAAGCTTCTTTAAAATTCCAGCCGTAACGTAAGTCGGTAAGCCAACTGGTCAGATAGAGAAGAGGGAAAGCCGGCAGGTGAAACTGTCCTTTGAGTTGACCCTTATATTCATCCCAAACAGAGGTGTAACCGCAGTCTTCCACCATACAGTTGACATAGTCTGGCAGTGTTTCTCCGCTGGTACACATGGTGGTAGCTGCTCCCATTGAAATGCCGTGAATGACCATTTGGGTGTCTGTGCTGTCATTGGGGGCAAAGATCTGGTTGGCGATTTTAAGCCAGTTGATAATATCTGTTCTGTCCAGCCAGGCCATCTGAATATGTGAGCCGTCGCTCAGTCCTGAATACCGTAGTTCGGGAAGAAAAACATTGTAGTGAAGATCATGATGGTATAAGTAGGCTATATGTAACATTCTGATGGCGTTATCAGTATAGCCATGGATGACCACTGCCGTTTTGGATGTAGAAGAGTCTGATGGAATATAAAAGGCATGGAGTCGAATCTGGTCCTCTGATGTGATGAAAGTGTCCCGGAGGGCTTTCACCGTTTGCAGGCTGTCATGCCATGTCTTGATATGAGGGTAGCGTTGAAACATGAAGGTATATGAGCCTTGCAAGTCCTTGCCGCGTGCGTTGCCTTGTGCTTGCAAAGCGTACCATTGCATGTAAAATGCACTGCCTAACAATATGGCAGCCAGAACAGCTGTAATAATACATGCAATTGTACGTTTCCTTGTTTTACGTGCAGGATTCATGTGGCGGATTATTCTTCATTATTCCAAATATCCCATCCTGCATAGGCCTGTAAGATAAGCATTTCCAGACCGTTTTTAGTGATTGCCCCCTGCTCGCGTCCTTTCTTTAGGAACAAGGTTTCATCAGGGTTGTAAATGAGGTCGTAAAGCAAATGGTCTGAACCGATTGCCTCATAAGGCAGATCCGGACATTCATCGGTGTGCGGAAACATACCGACAGGGGTGCAGTTGACGATTACCTTATATTCATTGAGTATATCAGGGGTGATCTGTTTGTAAGTCAATATGTTTTCCTGTTCTCTTCTGCTTACAAGCATCGTGTCAATGCCTAGTTTTTGCAAACCGTATTTGACAGCTTTTGAGGCACCTCCGGTACCAAGAATCAATGCCTTCTTATGATAGGTTTCCAATAAAGGTTCTATGGATTGTGTAAAACCGATCACATCTGAATTATAACCGGTCAGATAAGGCATGCCATGCCGATGGCTTACTTTAATGACATTAACCGCACCGATGGCACGAGCTTCCTCGCTGATTTTATCCAGAAAGGAAATCACTTTTTCCTTATACGGTATAGTGACATTAAGGCCGCGCAAATCCGCGTTTTCAGTGATGATGTCCTGAAAAAGCGAGATGGTGGGGATTTCAAAGTTGACATAAATGGCATTAATGTTTTCATCTGCGAATTTCTGATTGAAGAAATCCTTTGAGAAAGAATGTTTCAGCGGATAACCTAGTAAACCATATTTGTCCATAGTCTTGAATTTAATGATGATAAGTTATTTGGTCGCAAGATACATCGTACAGATTCCGAACGTGAAGCGTTTGAATTTCACATTGCTGAATCCTGCTTTCAGGATGATGTTCTGCATGACCTCCCCTTGTGGAAATGCAGCCATAGTTGCAGGAAGATAGGAATAGGCCCGATGGTCTTTTGAAATGATTTTTCCCACGGTTGGCATGATGATTTTGGCATAGATGCCGAAAAGTTGTTTCATGGGAAACCGGTTAGGTGAACTGAGTTCTACGATCAGAAGATGGCCGCCGTGTTTAAGGACGCGATACATCTCACGTAGTCCAAGATCAAGATCTTCAAAATTGCGCACACCGTATGCTACGGTTACGGCATCGAATTCATTGTCGGCAAAAGAAAGCGCTGAGCAATCTTCTCGCTGAAAACTGATGATCTCTTCCAGGTTTTGTTCTTTGACTTTTCTTTTTCCGATTTCCATCATGCCTTCTGAGATGTCTGCACCGATAAGTTGTTTCGGAAACAAACGTTTGGCAGAGAGAATGGCAAAGTCACCGGTGCCAGTGGCAATATCCAAAATTTTTTGCGGACTATACGGCTGGAGGGAGTCAATGGCAGTTTTACGCCAGCTTTTGTCAATGCCTAATGACAGAAAATGGTTAAGCGCATCATAAGAGTGAGCAATGTGGTCGAACATCTGTTCGACCTGCTCACGCTTATGACCGCTACCATTATAAGGCTTTATTTTTTCCTGTTCGTACACAATCTGTCTTATTTGCTGTTCAGATAGTCTGTCACGTTCTTTTCGATACGTGCTGCCAGATCGTCATGTTCATCAGCCTTGCAGAATTTTTCTCCTACAATGCCTTCGTACAGTTCAATATAACGGTCTGACACGCTGTTGACATATTCGTCTGTCATTTCCGGAACCTGTTGTCCTTCCTTGCCCATGAAGTTGTGGTCAATCAGCCACTGGCGTACAAATTCCTTAGAGAGCTGTTTCTGCGGTTCTCCCTTTTCGAATTTCTCCTGGTAGCCTTCAGAGTAGAAATAACGGCTGGAGTCTGGAGTATGAATTTCATCAATCAGATAAACCTTTCCGTCTCTCTTGCCGAATTCATATTTGGTGTCAACCAGAATCAATCCTTTGCTGGCAGCCATTTCCGTACCGCGTTCAAACAAGGCATAAGTATATTTTTCCATCAGTTCATAATCCTCTTTGCTGACGATGCCCTGTGCAATGATTTCTTCTTTGGAGATGTTTTCATCATGCCCGGCTTCAGCCTTGGTGGTCGGGGTAATGATTGGATGAGGGAACTTTTGGTTTTCTTTCATGCCGTCAGGAAGCTTCACTCCGCAGAGTTCACGGCATCCTTTTTCGTATTCTCTCCATGCAGAACCGGTAAGATAACCCCGGATAATCATTTCTACACGGAAACCTTCACATTTCAAACCTACGGTTACCATCGGATCCGGAGTAGCCAGCTTCCAGTTAGGAACGATATCGCTGGTAGCATCGAGGAATTTGGCAGCGATCTGGTTAAGAACTTGGCCTTTGAACGGTATGCCTTTAGGCAGAATGACATCGAATGCAGAAATACGGTCTGTGGCTACCATAACCATCAGGTCGTCATTAATGTTGTATACGTCACGTACTTTACCGTGATAAACACTCTTCTGACCTGGAAAATTGAAATTGGTTTGAGTTAAAGCTTTCATTTTGATCATAATTTATGTAATGAAATTCTTGTTAATGCAATTTTAGGATAAATGTCTAGTTGTCTCCGAGTCCGCTGATGGGTTGGAATATGGTTTCTTCTGCCCGTTCGGCTTTTTTCCTTTTACGGTCGGCAGTCACTTTCTTGTCATATTTGTCGTAAGCTTCCACAATTTTGGTGACCAGTTTGTGGCGTACGATATCTTTTTTGTTCATCTCGATGATGGCAATCCCTTTGATGTTTTTCAGGATCTTGAGTGCTTCAGCCAGACCTGAACGCTGGCTGGCCGGAAGATCTATTTGTGTCATGTCGCCGGTAATGATCATTTTGGTATTCATACCCATACGTGTAAGGAACATCTTGATCTGTGCTGGAGTCGTGTTTTGTGCCTCGTCCAGAATGACGACGGCATCGTTAAGAGTCCTTCCTCTCATGAAAGCCAGTGGAGCAATCTGTATGATGTTTTGTTCCATCAGTTCCTGCAGCTTGGCTGGTGGGAACATGTCCTGCAAAGCATCGTAGAGAGGTTGAAGATAAGGATCAATCTTGTCTTTCATGTCGCCAGGCAGAAATCCCAGTTTTTCGCCGGCTTCCACGGCTGGTCTGCTGAGTATGATTTTGCGTATTTCCTTGTTCTTAAGGGCTCTTACGGCAAGGGCGATGCTGGTATAGGTCTTTCCAGATCCTGCGGGACCTATTGCAAAAATCATGTCGTTCTCATCATAGGCCTTGACCAGTTTGAGCTGATTCTCGCTCCGTGCGGTAATAGGCTTGCCGTTGACGCTGTAGACAATGGCACCTTCTGTGCTGTCGTCTTTGGTTTTACGTCCTTTGATAATGTCAATGATATCTTCCTCTTTCAGACTATTGTATTTGGCACAGTGTTTCTGGAGGGCTATGATATGCTCTTCGAATGCACACATTTCCTCCTCATCTCCCATTACTTTAATGACATTTCCTCGGGCTACGATACGTAGTTTGGGGTGTAATGCCTTAATCATCTGGATATTGACATTGTTTACACCGTAAAATACGACCGGATCCACATCTTCTAATACAATATGCTTTTCTATCATTGATGATAATTTTCCGCAAAATTAATCATTAAGTTTTGAATTCGCTACCTTTTTTTTATCTTTGTGGCTCCATAAAATACAAAAAGTTGAAAAGGTTAAAGAAGAAAGTTTATTTAGGGCTTGTTTATATTATTATTGCCGTGTTGGCGGTGATCCGTTGTGCAAGACCTGATTTGGCACAAACTCTTCCCGACAGAGGGGTGGCTGAGGATTCGGTTGGAATACCGGAAAAGGATGAAACGGTATTCGTGAGTGAGAGTGAAGACAGTAATGGTGTGGATGAAGAATGGCTTCCCGTCACTAATACGCGTGATGCAGGGGTGGTGACCGTTGGAAAGGTGCCGCGTTTCCGTGATAATTCCGGAGAGCCGATAAAAAACAGAATTTACAGTGTGCCAAGTTTTCGGCGTACGTTCCCCGATTTGCAGGATGTGCAAATAGAAGCTGCCCGTCAGTGGGGTGTTGAACCGGTGGAAGATCGTGCGGAAGCCGAACGGCGCAAGGATGAACTGGTCTATGTCGGTAGTAATCCTTATTATACAATGGATGGCCGGATGTCCTATTCCATACCTTATCTGGTACCCCGTGCCAGTAACCTGCTTCAGAAAATCAGCCGTAATTTTTTAGATTCTCTGGCTATTAAGGGTATTCCTCTTCATACGTTGATTGTCACATCCGTATTACGTACGGAAAGTGATGTGCGCCGTTTGAGAGCGATTAACGGTAATGCATCGCCTGAGAGTTGTCATCGGTATGGTACAACCTTTGATATTTGTTATAACCGTTATAATACGGTGCAACATCCTGACGGACCAGAACGTCGTGCTGTAGGCAACGATACGTTAAAATGGGTGCTTTCGGAAGTGTTGCGTGATATGCGTGAAGCAGAAATGTGCTATATCAAATATGAAGTTCGGCAAGGGTGTTTTCATATCACGGTAAGATGATTTTTCTTTATTTGCATTAAACCAAATGGCTTTTCTGAGATCTAATTGGTTGAATGTAAATTAAAGAAAAGAACGTTATGAAGAAAAAGATGTTTATGACCGTTCTGATATGCGGTTGCATGTGGGGGTATTCCACATTGGCTCAGGCGCAGGTCAATCCTGAGGATATGCTGGCCAGAAGGGCTGAAAAAATGGCGGAAAACCTGGGAATAAAGGAAGAAGGTAAAGCTGATTTTATAGAGAAGTATAAAACCTATCAGCAGGAACTCATGACCGCCCGTATGGCGGGTATTGATCCGGCCTCATTGAGAAAGGAGGCGAAGACGGATGGGTTGACTGATGAAGAAGCAACTCAGCGTATTCAGGCTAAGTTCGATCGTGAAGCCCAACAGATTGTCAATGCATATAATGCGTTGGAAGTGGAAAAGAAATATTATGCCGAATTTTCCAAGACTTTGACTCCTCAGCAATTGGTTAAGATCTTTGTGCCTGAACGGCAGGAGCGGAACAGACGTCCTTCTATGGGGGGCTCAAATCGTGGAAACAGACCTCAGCGAGGAGTGCAAGGCGGTGGCTTCCCCGGAGGAGGATGGGAGAATGATGCCTTTGGTGAAGAGTAATGTTTGGGAAAAACTTGACTTTTTTGAATAATAAGGAACACGTTCATAAATGGATGTGTTCCTTTTTGTTTCATTCCTGTTAGACTAATAAAAATATTTCGGCTGGATTTCAGTTTTATACCTCTTTCTTTCCCGTTCTTAATAAAATCAGTGTTTTTAAATATTTTAGCTTATAAAATAGTGGGTCTTAAAACGTTTTCATTAAATTTGTAACATGTCACTTTAAAAAATAAAGCGTATGAGAACATTTACTTCAATTAAAAATTATGTCTTGGCGGTTCTGATGTTATGGGCCGGTCAGGCAATGGCACAAACTAATTTGTTGCAGAATGAAAGTTTTGAGGATTGGGCCGATGGTAAACCTGTGCATTGGGTGTCAGCAACCTCTGCAAGTAATGCTACGCTGGAACAGTCTTCAGATGCCCGCACGGGGGTGTCATCTGTACTTGTAAAAGGTGCATCTGGAAACAAACGTCTGGCTTCGGAAGAAATTACGCTGAAAGCCGGTACTTATGTATTGTCTGCTTATGTGAAGGCTGCTACAGAAGAAGCCGCAACAATCACATTGGGTTATGTGCCCGTTGTGGATGGTAAGGTCGGAACTTACGTTTACGGTGAATATTTGAATGGCGCGACAAATGCAGATTGGCAACAGTGGACTTTCCAGTTTACTCTTGATGAACAGACTCAGGTTAATCTGTTGGTGATGAATTCCAAGAACCCGGGTAAGGATGTGTTGGTAGACGATATCTCACTGACTACTGAAGATGGCGGAATTGCAGGAGGTGAAGATCCTGGTACTCCTTCTGTAGTTGTAGATGATGAAGTAGTATTCCCTTCAGTATCAGTAGGTGAAACTTCTACAACTGTGCTTAAGGTTACTGGTGCAAATCTGACTTCAGATTTGACTGTCAGTGTGGCAGGAGAGGGCTTCACTTGCAATCAGTCTACAATAGGTAAGGATGAGGCTGCACAGGCTGAGCTTAATCTGGCATTTGTATCTCAGGCAGAAGGCGAATTTACCGGTACGTTGACTATTTCCGGTGGAGGATTGGAAACTGATAAGGTCGTTGCTTTAAAAGCCACTTGTGCGAACATTACTAATGATGGAACAAAGGAGCATCCTTATAATATAACAGAAGTGATTGCATTGAATAATCCGGGAACTACAGCTTGGGTTAAAGGTTATATTGTAGGTTCTGTTAATGGTATGAATATGTCGGATGCTGTGTTTGGCGTAGAAAATGCTTCTAATACCAATCTTTTGATGGCGGCTTCTGTGGATGAAACGGATGTGACGAAATGCGTGCCTGTACAGTTACCTTCAGGATCTATCCGTGAAAACTTGAGCCTTCAGACGAATCCTGAGAATATTGGAAAGGAATTGATGATTAATGCTTCAATGGTTGCTTATTTCGGTGTTCCTGGATTGAAAGAGCCATCAGAATATGTATTGGACGGTGAAGAACCGGCACCGGTAGAAAAGACAACTTACAAGAAGGCAACCTCTATTGAAAGCGGCAAGACTTATATCTTGGCGGCTGAAGTTGATGGTGAATTCAAGGTTGCTCAGAATCTGAGTGGTAATTATGGTTATCTGAATGTGGTATCAGCTAAAGCTGAAAATGAGCAGATTGAGCTGACTTCTGACAATAATGGTTTTGTCTTTACTGAGACTGATGGTGGCTACACTATTGTAGACATGCAGAATAGGTACATGTATATGAAAGATAACTATAACAACTTTAATGTGTCTGCCGAACCTCAGGATGGTATGGTCTGGACAGTTGAAGCAAACGTTGACGGAACCTTTAAGATTACTAATGTTAATAAAGATAAGTATATTCAGTTCTCTGTAAACTATAATAGTTATGGATCTTATGCAGACGAACAGGGAGTCATGCCGCAATTGTATGTGAAAGTTGAAGAAGGTGGTGATGCTATTTCAGAAATTATGCCGAATGTAGAAGATGGAGCTATTGAGGTTTATACTATCAACGGTGTAAAAGTCGGAACTTCTCTTGAAGGTTTGAAAGACGGTATTTATATTGTCAAGCAAGGTAATGTGGTAAAGAAGATCATTAAGTAATAATATTATTGATTGAATAGTTAGAGGTGCATCCCGACGGGGTGCACCTTTTTTGTTCCTATATATAGTGTTGTCGTTATATCCTTCACTCCTTCACCTTACAGTATAACATATTGATATAATCTATTTTAACGGTGAATGATCGTCCTTCACCTGCTCCTTCACTCTCCTTCACCTTACTTGGCCGTGTACATCGTAACGTGTAAATCTTATAGATTATTTAAGCATACCAAAGTATACTTTTCTTCCTCTTGAAATATTTCATTCCGCTCCATTCTGTTTGCTTTTTTCTTTCAGATACCCGTGCCCTTTATGAATCCCCCTGCAGGGAAACAGTTCCGAAAATGAACAATCAAAGCCTTAAAAACGCCTGTTTTCAAAGTCCGGCTTACTTTCAAAAAAGTAAGCTTTACTTTTCAAAAAGTAAGCCTTACTTTTTTGAAAGTAAGGTATCTTTTTTGGGGGCCTCTTTTATTCCTAAAATGAACAGTGCCATAATTCCCGTTCCTTTCGGACATGACCCGGTCCTCCGTTTCCGGGTTTTCCGTCATCCCCCTCCCTTCAAACCCCAGCCATCCGGCCGGAAGACCTGTTTCTCAAAAAAACATGGCACACATATAATGTGCGCGTACGCGTACGCGCGTGGTGAACCACCCCGTGATCCCCCGTGAACCATGCCCTTTCACCCCTAACAACAAGATCCACAATACTTTATCACCCATGGTGAAGAAGTGCACCGTTTCCGGCAAAGATAATCTGTAGGGTAGGGCAGCGGACACTGCCTTTTTCCAATGACACTCCCTTTCCGGTGCCCCCGCGCCCCTCCTTCACGCCCCTTCACCTTCCTTTCTTCACAAAAAAGACCCATCC
>OJNH01000625.1_pt1 | contig 30801 bp, 30 predicted proteins | sample 1597361 | NCBI WGS metagenome assembly OJNH01 (sample SAMEA2452136, study PRJEB22498) | human gut metagenome | biome: human feces; feature: human gut; material: feces | place: Australia | collected 2012
AAACTCATTATAACATTTCCTCCTTTATACCCTTGCGGGTCTGTATCCAGTCGCAGTCATTTTGCAATTATAGCATAAGTTGGAGGAATTGACAACCTTTTTATTTTGGGGCTTTTTGCGCGTCCGGGGCATACAGACACTTCGTGCTGACTCCGGGGATCATTCCCAGCTTCCCCGACAGGGCACTGACTTTTTCCTGGGGGGCATCCATGACCACACTGATGATGTTCATCTGCTTTTCATGATAAGGTATCCCCATTCTGCCGATGATATATTCCCCATATTCGTGTAAAAGTCCGTTGATCCTTATTGCCGCCTCCGGATCCTCCACAATAATGCCGATCAGGGTCACTCTTGTATTTTCCGTACCTTTTTCCATATCGGTCTTCCTCCTGTGGTTTCTATATCTGCATCTGCGTCATTTCCGAAAATTCTTCTCCGGTTCTGATATGAGTAGCTATCATCACGATCCGGCCTCTCGTCTTCCTCCGGATATAGTCTTCGGCCTTTTTGCGGTTTTCTTCATCCAGTCCGGTAAAAGGCTCATCCAGCAGAACACACTGCGCTCCCGCCTCCATGGCCCGTACCAGAGACACTCTCCGTTTCATGCCTCCCGATAGTTCGTGGCAGGGCTGATCCAACGCTTCTTCCGGCAACAACTGCGTCAATGCCGTTCTCGCCTGTGAAGCATCTCCCAGGATCATTTCCAGATTCTTCACGGCACTACAGTCTTCACACAAACGATCCTCCTGGAATTGCATGGCAAAAGCATCCATTTCCGACACTTCTCCCTCCTCCGGCCGCTCCAGTCCGCACAGACACCGGAAAAAAGTGGTCTTGCCACTGCCGGAAGGGTTATCCAGTACATACGGTTCCCCGCTGTGAAATTCGTGATCCACATGTCGGAAGATCCATTGATTGTGAAAACTTTTTCCAAGATTCCTTACACACAGGGTGCGCTGTTCTCTGCCAGCGATTTTCTGTGGCATGGAGGGATCCTTACAGGCAGGCTCCCACCGGAAAAAGGCTTCAATCCCGTAGAATATTATTTTTTCAAAAAATACACTGAGTACTACGATCACCGCTGTCCAGGCAAACAGATCCGCCGTATCCAGATAAATCTTCGCCAGATACAGTGCTCCACCGATGGAATGACTGGGAGTGCCAATCACTTCCGCCGCCACTCCGGACTTCCAGCACATTCCCAGAGATAGCTGAAACGCGCTGAGCAAAAAAGGCTTTAACGCCGGACGGTAAATGTAGAAGAACTGAGTACCAAGGGGAAGGCGGAATACCTCCGCCATCTCTAACAGCCCTCTGTCCGCGCTCTTTAGTCCTTCCAGCGTATTCAGGTAAATATTCGGAAATACTACCAGAAAACAGATAGCCACCGCCAGCATGGAAGAACCCCACCAGATCAGCAAAAGCACTGCAAATACCGCTACCGGTACTGCCTTGCAGAATACCATGAAAGGACGCAGGACTTCTTCCGCCAGCGGATAACGGTAGCTGATGGCCGCCAGAAGAAGTGCCAATACCGCCCCCAGCAAAAAGCCGAAGGCGATCCGCCACAGCGAATCAAAGGCACTCCGCCAGAACTCCACCTGCCCGGCCAGAGTAAGCAGTGCCTGCAATGCCTGCAAAGGTGTCACCACCAGCAGGAAATTGTCCACACACATTGCCAGAATCTGCCATACTCCCAGCCAGAACAACAGTATTATAAATTTTTTAACGTATATTTTACCCTTATTCTGCATCATAATAGAAATCGGATTCCGGAAGTCCGCCACCTATGGACAGGGAATCCTGGTGGAACAGTACGTCAAGGTATCCGGAAAGTGCCTGCTTCATTTCAGCTTTGTCAATATAGGTAATGTTGCAGTTCGGAATTGCTTTCTGAGCAATGGGCTCTTTGGCTACGATCTGGGCTTCCACTGCCAGTGCAGCACCGGTGGCAGGGTCTGCATTGATGTCTTCCGCACTTGCCTTATGATCTTCCATAAAGGATTTCACTGCTTCTTCGTTCTCCTCGAGGAATTCCTTGCGAACCACTGTTACACCGGTGACCATGCTGCTGCCGTCCTCTCCCTGTACCTTATTCCACTCTTCGTTTAAGTCGAAGATCACCTTCAGTGCATCATTCTGCATGCAGGCTGCGGTAACAAAAGGCTGAGGCAACAGGCCGATGGCTGTTGGATCTTCTGCCAGTACAGATGCCACCTCTGTTGCTTCGGATTTATACTCCAGTATCACGTCATCCGCAGACATACCATTTGCTGTCAGCAGGTACTGCAATACATAGTCCGGTGTGGTTCCTTTTCCAGTCAGATAAATGGTCTTACCCTTTAGATCGGTAAAGTTTGTCAGACCGTCTTCTCCGGATACCATATAAAGTACACCCAGAGTATTGATATCAATGACTTCCACACCGCCCTGTGTCTTATGATAGAGAACGCTTGCCACATTGGCGGGTACCAGTGCAATGTCCAGATCTCCCTTTACCATCAGCGGCAGGATCTCATCTGCACCAGTAGCCATCTGGAATTCATAGGTATTGGCAGTCTCACCCTTGTCTGCTTTATTCATTAAAAATAAAAGTCCTAATGAGGTCGGTCCCTTTAAGGATGCCACACGTACCAGCGTGCCATCCGCGGTCTCCGTATTTTCTGCTGTGGCTTCTGTGCCTTCCGCAACGGTTTCCGTACTCTCCACCGTTTCAGTGGGCTGTACGCTCTCCGCTGCCAGATCTTCCGACACTGTTTCCACACTCTGTGCCTGTCCGCATCCGGCAAGACCGCTGCACAACAGTCCAAGAGTCAGTGCAAGTGCCAGAGTTTTTGTGATTTTTGTTTTCTTTTTCATTGTTTTTTCGCCTTTCTGTCATAAAATAGTTACAATGTAACTATTCAGCCCACCCCAGCATTCGCAAAACCGCACGATAAATCGTGCTTTCTCGCTGCAAGGCAGCTAATTTTGCTCATGTACGGGGCAATGACTCTATTCAAGCCACCTTGCGAATAAGAAAACTGCTACTTGCATGCAAGCATGAAGTATCAGCCTTCTTATTCGAAGGGGTTCTGAATAGTTACATTTTGACAACAAAAAAACACCTTCTCTTCTCAGCTTCCGCAGTTACGACGTAGCTTCAAAGGTCAGTCACTTCTGTGGGATTCCGGTCAGTGGATCGTTGGTCACGCTTTCCGGTCTCCGTATCCTTCGTTGCTGTTTGAGTGTAACATAAAAATGAAAAACTTACCAGCATGAAAAAAAAGCCGATGCTCATACTAATACCAAGATAAGTGATCACAAAAAGCGCTTATCTGAAACAAGAAAACCCAAATCCAAACGGAGGTGAACGAAATGGCAAGTAAAACCAATAGAGTAGAAGTTCCCGAAGCAAAGGCTGCAATGGACCGTTTCAAGACTGAGGTAGCATCTGAGCTGGGTGTTAACCTGAAAGAGGGTTACAACGGCGACCTTACTTCTAAGGAAGCAGGAAGCATCGGCGGTGAGATGGTCCGTCGTATGATCAAGAAGCAGGAAGAGCAGATGAAATAAGCTCTGCCGGAATCGACAGAACCCAAAAGAAGCTGTACAGAGATATTCTCTGTACAGCTTCTTACTGTGTCAGTATCTTTGGTGAATCACGCGCTTCTCCGTGCTTCGCACTCTCGAACCGCTACAGCCATTCGCATTCCGGGCTGTCGCCCTACTTGCTCATGTCTGTTTGTCCGTCTAATGCATAGGCGTTCCTGACTGCAAGCAGTCGTCCCGCCTATGCATTGACAGACTATTCACCAAAGACTGCCTTATAATCTGCCTGGAACTTGGCGATACCGGCATCAGTCAGAGGATGCTTTACCATCTGCTCGATAACGGAGTAAGGAACGGTAGCAATATCCGCACCTGCCAGTGCACAATCGGTTACATGGATGGGATTACGCACGCTTGCTGCGATGATCTGGGTATCCAGATCGGTCACTGCGAAAATATCAGCGATATCACGGATCAGATCTACACCTCTGGTGCTGATATCATCCAGTCTGCCCAGGAAAGGAGATACATAGGTAGCACCTGCGCGGGCAGCCAACAGAGCCTGGTTCGCAGAGAAGATCAGGGTCACATTGGTCTTGATTCCCTCAGAGCTTAATACCTTACATGCTTTTAAACCTTCTACAGTCATAGGGATCTTAACGACCATATTCGGATGGATCGCTGCAATCTCTCTTCCTTCTTTGATCATACCCTCTGCATCTACGGTAGTAGCCTTTACCTCACCGCTGATAGGTCCGTCCACGATGGATGCAATCTCTTTGATCACTTCTACGAAATCTCTGCCCTCTTTTGCGATCAGGGAGGGATTGGTAGTTACTCCGCAAATAACCCCCATGTCATTTGCTTTCTTAATGTCTTCTACTTTTGCAGTGTCAATAAAAAAACGCATAACTCTTCTCCTTTTTGCTATGTAAATTTAATTGCTTCCGGTCCTCATACGCTTCTTTGAACCTTTAGTTACAGTATACTCATTTCTCTCCAAAACAGCAAGCACTTTTTTGTAAATTTTCTTGATTGTGTTCGAGCACGGAACGTACAACTATGGGCAGTACAACTTCCGGACATAGTAAAAATCAGCTGCCCTACATGCACGTTTCCTCTCCCTCCCGGAATCATCCGTCACCATCAAAAGAGTACGCAGCATTTTGATCTCCGGGATACGATCCTTACGCTCTTCACAGGTTGCCATGGCGATCACTTTGCGAAGCCATTTTTCCTGTCTTTGCTCTTTTCGTCCGCAACGTTTTTCCGCATTACGCCTCCTTATTCCCACAGATTGTCTGACTGTGCCGTCTGTGTCATCTCCCAACATAACTGCCAGCAGTCTGCCCACTGCATAGACATCACTCTCTTCCCCGGGAATCTCCCCCGGCACGAACTGCTCCGGAGCGCTGAAGCTTCGGTTTCCCGCTCCCGACCAGTCCTGCTCCCGGTTCCACAGACATCCCAGATCCAGAATCCCCGCTCTGCCATCCACGCGGATGCGGATATTTTCCGGCTTCAGATCCCGGTAGAGAAACGGATGCGGCCGTTCATGCAGATATTGCAATCCCTCTGTAATCTGCAAAGCTATCCGGGCCGCCTGTCCCGGTGACAGTCTCCCCCTCCTGTCTAGCATTTTCCGCAAGTCACAGCCATCCCAGAATTCCATGACCAGATACCCCCATTCCCCGTCTGTCCAGTGTTCTCTGTAGGCCGGAAACAGAGGATGACAGATCTCTCTGCTGTTACGACACTCCTGTTCCCACTGTTCTGTAACTTTCGATATCTTACATGCCTGAAAGTCCCTTTTTTCGTCCCGGACGCGGTAAACCTTCGCGAAACTCCCCTTGCCCACAAATACCGGATCCAGATAGCCATGTTCTTTTAATGATCTGCCCATATTTTCTGTTATTCTCTGCTCCATCCTTTTCCTCCCATAACCGGCAGGATCCACACCGCTCCCATGTGTGTTCCTCCGTGTCTCTCCGCCTTTTCTCCCAGTTCCTTCAGCCGTCTTGCAGCGCCTTCCACGCGTTCCCGCGCATCCGGTCTTCCTGCAATCTGCGGTTGCAGACATGCTGTCAGTTCCTCTTCACAGAAATTCAGGAACCCATTGTCCGCCATCAACATGGCCGTCCCCGGTTCCACTTCTCCCGCCATGCAGGATTCCTGCATCGTCCTCCATTGTGTCCTGCCGAATCTCTGAAAACATCCACAGATCCGCATTCTCCCGTGACTGAAAAACAATACTCTGCTCCCCACGCATAAGATTCCCGCATAACTGTCATCCTGCTTTTGCTGCCTTATAATGTCCATCCATTTCTCCTGCAATATTTCTTCCCGAAACGGCCTCCAGACATTCTCTTCTTCCAGTTCCTCCTCCATTTTGTTTTGCAGACTTCTTACCAGTTCCCCGTTGTCCGAGATACAGGCGCATACCACGGAAATCCCCAGCCTACGGTATTTTCGTTGCTGCAAAGATAAAAACAGCTCTGCAGGTGTTTCCTTTTGCCAATAACAGGCTGTCACATGCTCCATACGCATTCCTCCTTTTTTATTCTGTTTTGTCCGTACTGTTTCTTACTTCAGTGTTACATTGCTACATCAGGAAATTTTTGCCGATCGGCATGAAATTTTTCAAAGAAATGTGCCTTGCACAAATATAAAAAGAGCATACCATGCGGTATGCCCTTTGTCAACGGATCTTACCTATTGAACGTCTTGAATTATCCGGCTTATCCAAAGATATTAACCAGATCATTAAATAACAGGAACACCATCAGTACCATGAAGAACATCAGTCCAATAAAGTGTACCATGCCTTCTTTTTCGGGAGGCACCGGCTTGTGTGTGATGGCTTCCCAGATCAGGAATACCAGTCGGCCGCCGTCCAGCGCGGGGATCGGCAGAAGATTCAGAATTCCCAGGTTAACAGTAAGCATCAGGGTGATGTTCAACATATTCACCAGTACATTCTGCCAGCCGTAATCCTTGGTACTTTCGTAGGTCTTGCCAACAACATTTACCGCGATGCCTACAGGGCCTGCCACATCCTGCCTGGAGACCTGCCCCTGCACCAGCATCGCCAGACTCTTCCAGGTCATGTTCACGCAGTAGCGCATCTCATACCAGGAATACCGGAAGCTGTCCAATCCGGACAGTTCTACGAAATCCGCATTACTGATGCCGATCAGATAGCGGCCTTCGCTCTCATCGTACTTCGGTGTCAGCATTGTAGTTCCCTTTACACCATCCCTTTCATATTCCACCGCTACTTCTCCGCCACGGTAAGTCAGAGTAAATAACTGTATTTCTTCATACAGGTGTATTTTACTGCCATTTAAGGAAAGTATCCTGTCTCCGGCCTCCAGTCCCGCTTCCTGTGCGGCGCCGCCATCCACGATCTCCGTGGCTACCGGATCACGGATCACAATCAGATTCACCATAATAAAGGCAATGATAAAGCCCAGAATAAAGTTAAATATTGGTCCTGCCAACACGGTGGAAATCCTCGCCCACACATTGGCGTTCAGGAAAGATCCGCTGTGATCTTCACCGTCCTCCTTCTCATTCAGACCATCTTCCCCCTCAAACATACAGGCTCCGCCGATGGGAAGAAGCTTCAGGGAATATTTCGTGTCTCCTTTCTGGAAAGAAAACAGATTCGGGCCCATACCCACGGAAAATTCTATCACATGAATTCCATTGGCCTTCGCCAGCAGAAAATGTCCGAATTCATGTGAGATTACCACCACCCCAAAGATCAACACAAACAAGATCAAAGTAACCATTTATTGCCTCTCAGAATACACTTTTTCAATAAAATCATAGACAGATGCCTCTGTCTCCAGGATCTCCTCCACATTCGGATTCTCGATCACCTTATGTTGCTCCATGGCCTCACGGATCAGCTCCGGGATCTGAAGATAAGCGATCTTACGGTCTAAGAACAGTCCTACTGCTTTCTCGTTGGCTGCATTATACACCGTAGGCATACTGCCGCCGATGCGCTGTGCATCATAAGCCAGCTTCAGGCCAAAGAATGTCTCCATATCCGGCTTTTCAAATGTGATCTGTGCCAGTTCATAGAAGTCCAGACGTTTTCCCGGCATTGGACGCCGATCCGGATAAAACAGCGCATACTGGATCGGCAATTTCATATCCGGAGTTCCCAACTGTGCGATCACCGCTCCGTCCACATACTGTACTGCGGAATGGATAATGCTCTGGGGATGCACAATGACCTGGATCTGATCCAAATCCACACCGAACAGCCACTTTACTTCCATGACTTCCAGACCTTTGTTCACCAGTGTGGAAGAATCAATGGTAATCTTCCGTCCCATGGACCAGTTGGGATGCTTCAAAGCATCCTCCACCTGAATATTCTGCAGTTGCTCTCTGGTCCTGCCGCGGAACGGTCCACCGGATGCCGTAAGCAGGATCTTCTCGATTCTTCCGGCCGGTTCTCCGTTCAGTGACTGGAAAATCGCGCTATGTTCACTGTCCACCGGCAGGATCTTCACACCCATCTTCGCCGCCAACGGCATAATGATGTGTCCGGCAGTCACCAGAGTCTCTTTATTTGCAAGAGCAATATCCTTTCCTGCCTCAATGGCCGCGATCGTAGGTCTGATACCAATCATGCCCACAATCGCCGTCACTAATACCTGGGACTGAGGCATTGTTGCGATCTCCAACAGACCATCCATGCCACTTACGACTTTCACAGGTAAATCCGCCACACGGCTCCGCAGGTCTGCTGCCGCTTCCTCACTCCACATGCCTGCGATCAGAGGATGGAATTCTCTGATCTGCTTTTCCATCTGTTCTACGCTTTTTCCGGCAGCCAGTGCTGCCACCTGCAATTCCGGATTATTGCGAACGACTTCCAGAGTCTGGGTTCCGATGGAGCCGGTAGACCCCAGAATTGCTATCTTTTTCATAGTGCTATGCTCCTTGTATCTTACCTTTGGGACTAACGCAGTCCAATCATCAGAATGGCAAGAAAATACGTCATCGGTGCTGTCACCGTCATGCTGTCAAACCGGTCCATGATCCCACCATGTCCGGGGATCAGTTTGCCATAATCCTTGATGTTATGGTTCCTCTTGATGGCAGATGCCGCCAAGTCACCAACCATACTCATCACCGCGCCCGCCGCACAGATGAATGCGATTGTCCAGGTGATGATCTGATCAGGGAATGCCGCTTCCACAAAGAAATGTGCATACAAACCACCGATCAGGGCTGCTCCGGCGACACCGCCGATACATCCCTCGAGAGACTTATGCGGGCTTAATTCCGGGAAAATATGCTTCTTTCCGATCAGTTTGCCTACGACATAGGCACAGGTATCGCATCCCCAGGAACTGATCAGGATCAGCCATACCAGATAGATTCCGGTCTCACACTCGCGGGTGAGATAGACAAAGGACAACAGCACCGGTGCATACAGGAAAGAGAACACTGCTGCCATAACCTGACTTGCCTGATATTTCGGAAAGGCTGCCACATAACAGAACATTTCCGCCATGAACAGTGCTACAATACACATCAGCAGTAATGTATGGTCTCTGGTGAAAAACAGTGTTGCATAATATGCCGTCACTCCCACAAAACCGATCCATTCCAGTGCATTAAATTTTTTCTCATCCGTTGCACATTTTAATGCCTTGGTAAGCTCTCTGTATGCAATCAGAGAAATAAGCCACAACGGCACTGCCAGAAACACATTGCCGAAGCTGAACGTAGCCAGTGCAATGGCAAGCAATACGATGCCACTGAGCAAACGGATCCAAAACATAAGCTATTCCTCCTTCAGGCCGCCATATCTTCTGTCTCTATGATTATATGCTTCCACAGCCTTGATCAATTCTTCTTTTGTAAAATCCGGCCAGGGAACCGGGGTAAAATAAAACTCCGTATATGCCAGCTGCCACAACAGGAAATTGGAAATCCTCTGTTCATTGCAGGTTCGGATCAGCAGATCCGGATCCGGAATTCCAGCAGTATCCAGGTATCCTTCCAGAGTATCTGCCGTGATCCCTGCAGGATCCACTTCTCCACTCTGTACTTTTGCGGACAGTTTTTTCACTGCACGGACGATCTCATCCCTGCCTCCGTAATTAATGGCAATCTGGAAATGCAGGCCATCGTTGTTCTTTGTGGCCTCTTCCAGTTCCGCGATCCGCGTCCGGATATCCTCATCCAGTCTGGTCTTGTCACCCAGGACTCTGACACACATACGGTTCTTCTCCGCTGTCTTCAGACAGGTCTTCATATAATTGCGGAGCAGCTTCATCAGCGCGTCCACTTCATCCTGCGGGCGGTTCCAGTTCTCTGTAGAAAAAGCATATACTGTCAGATACTGGATTCCCATACGGTACGCCTCTTCACAGATCACTTCCACCGTCTTGGCTCCCTGCATATGCCCGTAATTGCGGGGCATTCCTTTTGCTTTGGCCCAACGGCCGTTGCCGTCCAGAATAATTGCTACATGATTCGGAATTTTCAGATTCTCTTCCATAGTTTTAAACCTTCTTAAACCGTCATGATTTCCTTGGACTTGCTGTCGATCAGAGCATCAATATCCTTTACATACTTGTCGGTAAGCTTCTGCAGATCATCTTCCAGACCCTTGATCTCATCTTCGGATACTTCTGTCTTTGCCAGCTTCTTGAAGGCATCGTTGCCGTCTCTTCTGATATTACGGATAGCTACTTTGCCTTCCTCACCCTTCTTCTTTACTTCTTTTACCAGATCTTTTCTGCGTTCCTCGGTAAGCTCCGGGAATACCAGTCGGATCACACTGCCGTCGTTGGAAGGGTTGATACCGATATCGGAAGTCATGATTGCTTTCTCGATCTCTTTGATCAGAGACTTCTCCCAGGGAGCGATCTGGATGATACGTGCCTCGGGAACGGTTACATTACCCACCTGCTGAATAGGGGTAGGCGTTCCATAGTAGTCAACTCTCAGTTTGTCTAATACATGAGGGTTCGCACGTCCCGCACGGATAGCAGCAAAATCTGCCTCCAGAAACTCATAAGCCTTCTGCATCTTGTCACTATATACCTGTACTCTTGCGTCCATTGTTTTCCTCTCTTCTGCGCTCTGCGCCTTTCCATTTTTATTTTCTGAAATTATACGGTTACCTTGGTTCCGTTGAACTTGCCCTTCAAGGTATTCACAATGCTGTTCTCTTCATTCAGGCCGAATACCCACATGGGCATCTTGTTGTCTCTGGCCAGAATGGAAGCGGTCATATCCACTACCTGAAGATTCTTGGCAATTACTTCATCAATAGATACTTCATCATATTTCTTCGCTGTAGGATCTTTGGCGGGATCTGCATTGTAGACACCGTCGATTGCCTTAGCCAGCAGAATGACATCTGCCTCTACCTCAATGGCACGAAGAACAACGCCGGTATCGGTGGAGAAATAAGGGTGTCCCGTACCACCTGCGAAGAACACTACCATACCTTTGGCAAAATATTTATTTGCTCTGTCCTTGGAAAACAGCTTGGTAAAGGATCCGCACTCAAAAGGTGTCAGGATATTGGTCATCATGCCTACGGAACGGAAAATCTCGGAGACATAAATACAGTTCATGATCGTAGCCAGCATTCCGATCTGGTCTGCCTTGGTACGGTCAATGTTCTCACTGGAACGTCCTCTCCAGAAATTGCCACCACCGATAACGATACCTACCTGAATACCGTCATCTACCAGTTCCTTTACCTGTAATGCTACCTTTCTGACGGTCTCCTCGTCAAAACCGGTCTTCTTCTCTCCTGCCAGTGCTTCTCCACTAAGCTTCAGTAATATTCTCTTCATGGTCATATGCTCCTTATTTTACTTTCTTTTTCTCGGGCTTGTAATCATCGAAGAAGGAAGTCGGGCTGACATCCGCATAGCACTGAGAGCACATACCTTCGATTACGGCACCGTTGTTGATCTGTACGGACTTGGACTTGATGTTGCCCATTACGATGGCGGAAGAATCCAGCACTACAGGTCCCTGTACATCAATATCGCCCTTTACCGCACCTGCAATAGCTGCGCTGATGGCAGTGATGTTGCCGATGACTACAGAACTTGCACCGATTTTTACAGAACCTTCGCTGACGATCTCACCGTTGATCTTGGCTCCCTCTGCAAAGATCTCGGCAGCCTTGGAATTTCCATTGATATATCCGGTAATATTCAGTTTGCCCAGAATATCAATATTTCCGTTGATCGTACCTACCAGATCCATAGATCCTTCAGAACTTACATCTCCGGTGATAACCATACCTGCGGTGATAACTGCTGTTTCATCTGATGCGATTTTTGCGTCCATTCTCTTCTCTGCTCCTTTGCTATTCTCTGTATTCTCCTGCTTCAGAACACTGTCCACAGTCATATCGTTCTGAAGTATACTGTCCAGATCCAGTTCCGGTACGGCCTCTCCTATGGGAGCTTCCTCTATCCGGGATTCTTCTGCAGTTGTTTCCTCTTCCGGCTGTTCTTCTTTTTCCTGGGGAATTTCAATAGAATCCAGGTTCTTCAACATTTCTTCCAATGCTGCATTGTCATTTGGTGTCTCTTCCGCCTGCGGCTCCATCGGAGTCTCTTCCGTTGTCTCCTGCGTATTTTCCACCGGCTGCTCCTTCGTCTCTTCCACGGCTGCCTGATCCAGCTCTTCCTCCGGCATCAGTTCATTAACCGCCTGGGACAGATCTTCCTTCAAGTCTGAGAAAAATCCCATGATTATGTACCTCCATTTGTTTCTTGTTATTTATCAGCGGTTTTCGCGTTCTGCGAACGATCAAAACCGCAACAGGCATTCTCTTCTTACAGGTATTCCTACTCTATATGATGAATCGGCCTGGTATTTTCCGTAATCGGCAGGATCACTGTATCCGGCCGGGCCAGAATATTCTCTATGATATCCGGCAAAGCTTCCACTGTAGTCGGCTTCTCCGCGGAATCATGCAACAGTATGATAGACGTGTCTCTGGTATCGATATCCTTGGTACAGTTTTCCAGTAATGTATCCGTGGATAACTTCATGCTTCCGCCGTCTCCGGAGGACACATTCCAGTCGTAGTATTCCACTCCCTGACTGTCCAGATAATCGATAAAATCATGCATATCGATCTCGCTGATCGTATTGGAGCTTCCACCCGGGAACCGGTAACAGACACTCTCCACTCCGGTGGCCTGATAGATGGAGTCCCTGATCCGGGCAAAATCCTGTGTAAAACTGTCCATTGATTCGTACAATTCCTTATATTTATGACTGTATGAATGCATTCCCAGCGTATGTCCTTCGTCAACGATCCTTTGCAGCGCCTCTTCTGCATTGGTTCCTTCTTTTCCCACCACAAAAAATGTGGCTTTGACATTGTAGCTGTCTAAAATATCCAGGATGTCATTCGTATAAATACTGGGGCCATCGTCGAACGTCAGATACACCTTGTGAATTTCTTCCTGCCCGAAGCTTTCCTCCGCCACCGGCTCTGAAGCTTCTGCGCCGGGACTGTCCTCCTGTATCTGAGGTGTCTGTACCGGTGTACTCTTCTGCTCCTGCAACTGCTGCAGCAGCGTCTGTAACTCCTGATTCCGGATATCCAGTTCATCCAGTCTCTGCTCCAGTGTCTTCAAAGTTCCGTCAATCGTATGCAGCCTGCAGATCAGATACACACAGCACAGGAGCGGAATCACGATTCCCGCCGCCACGATACCTATGATCATCTTCTTCAACCGCTGCACTCTTTTTCGCCGGGCTTCCGGCAATGTCTGTTGCAGTTCTTTTGCCATGAATCTGTTAACGTCTCTCTTCCTATTTCGAAAATCTCAGCCTCCATCAGACAAGACTTCTGTAACAGTATAGCATATTCCACTTTTTTGGGAAAGAGATTTATGTAAAATGTTATTTTGTAACGCAGGAAGCCGCAGGAGATATTGCTATCTCTGCGGCTTCCTGCGTTATAATTTCATTCCCCTGTTTGTATTCCCCGTATGCCTGGGTTCCCTACCCCATTTCCTGCATTCTTCGTTCCGGATAATGTCCCATAATGAAATTATGGAAAAAGAGTTCCGGAAGATGGTGACTCCGAAAGCGATACCAGATATCCTCCGGTACATTATCAAACTGCCAGATCTGTCCGTTGTTTGCAAATTCGATTTCCAACATTTGCTGCTGGGCATCGTACCCGGCAGACTTGATCATGGGATTTGCCCACATTATTCGCTTCATCTTTTGTTCTCTCTTTCTCATCCTGCTTGTTGTCACCCCTGACATAAATGTCCATTCGCTGTAAGGCGTTCAGCTGTATCTTTTTCCTGAAAGATTTCCCCTTATACTTTCACGTGAAGATTTTTGTCCCACCCACTGTGACAATTGCAGTATATTTTATTTTTCCCTTCGTTTTCCCTTATGCAGGTTTTAGCATACTTTCTGAATACATTGTTGTATCCCCACCCCCAGTGGTTCCTGCTGCAAGTAATATGTACTTTGTACTTCTGCAGTTCATACATTATTAAGTTTTTTCGTAAGTGTAGCAAGGGTTTATTGTGTGTTGTTTGTTACCTGGTAGTTCTAATTGTTATAGTACGAATTTGAAGGCACCGGTGTTGTTTTCTACTTCTTCATAACCATCATAATCAGCATAGTGGGTGCAAATAACTCGATATGTTTTTCCGTTAACAGCATCCGGATAAGTAAGCTCTGTTGCAAAAATATCTTCATTTTGATTTTCTGCTCCCGATGACGTGAATACCGTCTTCCATCCATACCACATTTTTTGCTGGACTTTAATATCTTTTACACCTATAACAGATGCAACATCCACACATAAAGTAGTAAATGTCATTTCCAATCCTTCCATTGTAAATGCCATTATAATTTCGCAATCAAACATTGTTGTTAACGGTTGTACTGTTGATTTATATCCTATTTCTTTATTTGTTACTACCACATCAACTTTTGACAATTCATTTTCCTCTGCATGCACCTTTAAACTATACGTTGGCATTGCCAAAATTGCGATTAACATAGCCGCTAATGCTCTAACACTCCACTTTCTCTTTTTCGTTCTTTTCAATTCTTTACTCCTTTCCATCATAAGAATACTTTGCTACACTTTTAAGGTATTATCATCTTTACCATGATGTCCCTCTATATACTTCATGACACATACCACACAAATCTTACAAACTTTTTCAAAATTCATTTAACTAGTTGATTGCATTAGTAACTTCTACTGCCACGCTTCAGGAAAAGAATTGCACGACTAACTTCTGCTTTGCCCTGTTTCTCTCCATTTTCAGGTTGTTTTTCATCCCTTTCTGACCTATAATAATTAAAAATGAATGGATTTTAGAGTACACAAAAAAAGCTTAGAAATCATATCATTTCCAAGCTTCCTTTATTGGTTTTTAATCCTGTTTATTCATAATAATCATTTAAAATTATATTTTTATATTCTATCACAATTTCCCGCAAAGTATTTTCATCAACTCTACCTACAACAACATATTTTTCTCTATCATAATAAAAATACATCAAATAAGCAACTTGACCTAAAGTTTCTTTTTTTGAAAAAACATCAAAAACGATTCCTTCATTGTCAAATTCCTTTTCAAAAGTAAATCCCGGATATGTTTCCCTAACTCTCAAAATTTTTTGTGGATACATTTTTATTTCAAATCTCAAAATTTCACTATTGTTTTTTAGAAAAACATATATTGTATCGTTATGTGTCCCTCTGACTATTTTTGCGTAGCTAAAATTATATTGTGATGCCGCACTAATTTCACATGTTTGCTCTACATATTTTCTACAGTCCTCAGGTATTTTTTCTATGTTATCATATATTTCAATCCTAGAACTATCTGAGTCCTCCACTCCTTCCGGTGCCGTAATCATAGTCGTCCCTTCCTCGTTCTTATCCATCCACCAGAAGAAACCTCCATGCTTCTCCGCATTGGCAACTACCTGCCAGGAACCGCCGAGTACCATTACGACAAGTACCACTGCCGCTACTACCGCAAATCTGCGTCTGTGAAAATACCAGAGCACTTTATGAAGCTTACCCTCCCTGGGCTTGTCCTCCTCTTTCTCTGCAACAGGTTCACTTTTGTCCTTCTCTTCTTCGGTGCCAAGCAACAGGCGCTCCTCTTCTTCCCTTTCCTCACAATGTTTCCAGAAATCATCCAATGCCTCTTCCACAGGCAATTCATCTTCTATATTGTCTTCCTCTGTTTTCAGGTTATCCAGCAGTTTCATTAATGTCTGTACTTCATCCGCATCAAACTCTTCATCTGATGCTTCCATAATGTACCAGTCTAACCGCTTGGTAAGCTCCTGAATCAGGCTTTCGTTATCCTGCTTCTTCATATTAATTCCAATTCCTTTCCCTTCTGCATATCCTTATCTGGTGTAATATTGGTCCCTCGTTAAGTACATGATTCTTTTTTGTCAATTCTTACAGATTTTTTGTATTTTTTGTCGATACCGGACTCGTCGGGTATGTTTTGGGCTATCTTGCTTCTCAATCTGCTGATCCTGACACTCATATTGTTCTCGGATATTTTCTCAAGTTGTGCCAGCTCAGAAATTGAATACCCGTGAAGAAAATATTTGTAAAATCTGTTCTTCTCCTCTTCCGTCAGGCCTTTCGTTATTATGAGATCAAGTTCTGATTTTCCGTAACCGTCTTCCGTGAATGTATATTCGTCGGCATCCAGGTCGACTTCACATTCTATCTTCTTCAATGACTTATTCAGTTCACGTATTTTATTCTTGGCAGTATTGATCAGCCATCCCATTGGATTGGAATGTTCACAGAGAATATCCCACTTTTTATACGCAACATAATACGTTTCTTGCAGGACATCCTTTGCCAGTTCCTTGTCTGCCACCCTGTAGCGGATAAACTTGTATATTTCCGCCTGTGTCCTACGGTACATCTCATCAAATTCTTGATGGTCTCCTGTTGTCTCTTCTTTCTGCATGTGCACCTACCATCGCCTCATATAGAGGTTTTATCTTTCTAAAATATTTACTCTATAATTTAACATTTATCCCCGTACTAAATATAGATGATTTTACTATAAAGTAAAAATTTGTTTTACATCTGCTTATATTTTACTTTTCGTAGATTTTGTGTCAATTTTTTCTCATCGACAAATACTGTTAAAATTTGCAATTTTTGTTGTTGACAAACGGTATCTCTTTTGTTAGAATGAATCACGGTGATTGCGTTAGCCGTCACGTGATGCTGCTGTGGCTCAGTCGGTAGAGCGTCGCATTGGTAGTGCGGAGGTCACGGGTCCGATTCCCGTCAGCAGCTCTCATATAAGAAGCGGAAACATTGATTTTACAGTGTTTCCGCTTTTTGTTTTTCACAAACGCTGTAGATTTTCTTACTGCAAATCTCATCTCTGTCACAAAATTATAAATCCTCCAATAATACATGTGCCGGTATCTCCAGCACTTCAGCAATATCAAATATTACCTCCAAAGAAAACGGCTGGTCACAATTCGGTGCCTCGATCTTGGTGAGATAGCTGATACTAATACTTACTCTGTCCGCCAACTGCTCCTGTGTAAGTCCTCGTTGTTTTCGATATTTTTTAATCGCCTGTCCTATAATTTTATATTGTTCCGAATGTTTCTGACTCATTCCCTCATCTCCTGTTTCCTACCTCTACAATTCTAAAGGATAATGAAAGAATGAATGTTTCAGTCATAATGAAAGTTATGGGTAAAAAAATACCGATTTATTTTGCATCCGTTTCCAATGCCTGATAAATCGGTATTTCATAAACAATTATTTTCTTCCTAATAGTTTAATCTCTGCGTAATGTAAATTTGCCTACCACTTCATTTAAGGAATATGCCTGTGCCGACAATTCCTCGCTGGTTGCAGAAGATTCCTCCGCAGATGCGGAATTGGATTGTACGACCTCCGAAATCTGAGTCACTCCCACTTCTGCCTGTTCCATTGCCTGTGCCTGCGCTGTTGATTCTTCACTAAGTCTCCTGGAATCTGCTGCGATCTCCTTAACTCCGGTCACAATCTGCTCCAGTGATTCCGCTGCCGCTTCAGCGGCCTGATTTCCCCTCTCAATTTCCTGCAGAGAGCCTTCGATCAGACTTCTGGTATCCACTGCGGACTGTGCACTCTGTTCTGCCAGTTTGCGAATCTGTTCTGCCACAACAGCAAAGCCTCTTCCTGCTTCCCCTGCTCTGGCAGCCTCGATTGCGGCATTCAATGACAGCAGGTTGGTCTGACTGGCAATGTCTTCGATTTCTGCAATAATATTCTGAATCTTTTTGGACGTATCGTTGATTCGATCCATCTCTTCCATAAGAGATTTCATCTGTGCATGTCCGGCATCCGCCTGCTGTGCATAATTTTCCGCCTTCCGGGTGGTCTTCTGCAATTCACCCGCCGTACGGTTCACTGCATCCGCGATATTTGTAATTGTTGCTGTCAGTTCCTCCACCGAACCTGCCTGATCGGTAGCTCCCTCCGCAAGGGACTGGGCAGATTCTGCCAGATTCTCAGCGCCGGCTGATACCTGTTTTGCAGCTTCTTCTACCTGATGCAGCGTACCGTTCATCTGACGGTTCATTTTACGCATGGCATCCTTCAATGCCACAAACTGTCCTACATATTTATCCTCAATCTTAGTGCCGATAGCATAATTTCCCTCTGCCATCTGTCCCAGAAGTTCTCCGGCATCCGTAATGATCATATCCAGATCCGATGCCATCCCCTTTGCCACCTGTATCATATAAGAAATCTCATCTTCCGTTGCACACTCCGGAAATGCGCTGCTTAAATCTCCCTGTGCGAAGGTCTGCAGACGATCTGCCAATGCTATCATGGGCTTTTCTATGTCTTGCGCCATTTTTCGTCCCAGGATCACCGAACTCCAGAAAGAAACCACAACGATTGCCAGGATCACCAACAGCATATTCCGTTCCATTGCCCGCAGATCCGCTTCCGCACGGTCACCTTTCTGCACGCACAGGTTCATCAGTTCAACGAATTCTGCATAAATCTGTTCATATTGAGCCGTCAAATCTGTCGTATCCAGTTCCTGCGCTTCCAGATAACCATCCGCATCATCCGAAGTTGCCAATTCCAAGATTCGTGCATCCAGCTCCCAATAGCCGTCAAGTTCCGTCAAGACCGCATTGTAAGCTTCTCTTCCCTCGGAGAATTTGAGTGTTCTGCTCAATTCATCCATATAAGTTTCGAATGCCTCTTTCTTCTGGTCATGCAGAGCTGTCTGCTTTTCGATCACAGCTTCATCATCATACCCGACCACTGCGCGCAATGCACTTCTACTCTCCGAAAAAGCGGTCATCGCCTTACCGATATCCCCCTGTGTAAAACCATACCGATTCAGTGCTTTTTCATACTGCGCCGCAGCAATCAGAAGCGCTCCGATTCCAATGATTGCAGCTACCGCTCCAATTACCGCCACTTTTGTGAATCCCTTTGTCAATCGCTTCTTAATACCCTGTTGCTTTTGTGTTGCCATATATCGGTCCCCCTTGTTATTTATAAAAAATGCCATAATTTGCATTTTCATGTAAATTGTAGCACTTTCTGTTTTCCTCTTCAACTGTACGAAGGAATCACTTTTCTCATGTTTTCTGGTCTTTCATTATCTCTTCCGACAAAACCTCTATCCTATGTCTTGACATCTTATCACAATCTTTTTTTATGTCAGTACAATAGTTCAAAAATTTCTCCTTATCTGCATGGTACAGTAAATACATGATATTATAACAGGTATGATATCTATTCTGATCTACGTCCCCCACAGGAAAAGACGTCTTATTATACAGCTGATCCACTTTTGTCATTATGATCTCATGGTAATAACTGTTGCTAAAATAATTTCTGAGTTTATATGAAAATTGGTACGCTTTTTCCCCGTGGGTTGTGATCCTCAAATGTTCTACATATGTCTCAATCAAAAATTCTTTCATGTTTTCATTTTCTTCCATGTATATTATTTTCACCTTGTCTGAAGACATATGGAATAAATCATAAGAGTGCGTTAAAATTTCTTCTTTTCCATCTCTGACTGCCTGTTTTAGCATTTTGTTTAACCCGTTTTTATATATGGTTAAAACATCCTCATTATCTTCCTCCAGAATATCACTCCATACCATATAGGAATCTGCAAATTCGTTTAATTCCACAATGTTTTTTGCCTGAAGCAATCCCTTTTTTAAATCCGGCAGCATTACTTTTATCTCTGCATCTGTCTTATAATAATTGGGTTTATCTCCCGATTTAAGAAACAGTCGATACTCGGCTTCTAATTGTTCTTTATCAAGCGTCCCCTCCTGATAGTATCTCAACAGCATTCCGGTCAAATTATTACTGCTCTTTGTACCATAAAGATATTTCCCTATTCTATGCTCCAACGTATTTTCAATACTGCTCACCATCTTTTTCACCGAATCCGTATTGTTGGGATCATCCTCCTTATAATACAGATTGTGTGTACTTTCAACGACGATGGCATAACATATCAGTCTCAGTTCCTCCAAAAATTCATCTTTATTGCAGTCTTCGCAAAATAATATTACATCATCATAAAATCGCTGCGCCTTTTCAAGTGTCCGCAAGTTTTCCACTTTATGAAGGTTTAGAAATTTTTCAATAAATTGAGCATGGATATGCAATTTACTCCACTCGACACTCTCTGCCCGTTCCGTAATAGCATATGTTCGTTCAATTACCTTTTCACTGTATTTGTCAAATATCTCTTTTTTATCTTTTGACATTTCTGCGGTATTCGCAACGAGTATAACTTTCACATAATTACATTGTTTCAGTTCCTCTATGATTCCAAATATCTCTTCCAAATTCATATTACTGTTCATTCTTTCCAGATCGTCTATGACCACAATGTGAAGGAATGTAAATTCTTTGGACAATAATAAAAATAGTTCTCTTTCGTTTGCTATATTTTGTACCACATCCCGGGCCTGTCCGACTTTATCCCAGACCTTTGCTGCGCCTTCTATGATATTATTAGCTATTTCACCAATCTTCCCGCCGACATTATTCTTCAATGCCAGTTGAAACAATACTTCATGATATATTTGTCTCGCATCTGTCATTCCGAACATTGATATTTTACAAACGTCCGGATTTCCTGCCAACGCCTCATTTACCGCATAAGACTTCCCGACACCCCAGGTTCCATCAAACAAGATGGTCTTATAAGGTAAGTCATTGATATTGCCAATTATAGTTTTTATTTTATCTGCTCTCATTTTTTCCTCTCTGTACACAAATTCATAATAACCGGACAATCTTTTTACATAAGTTTCTCCGGTTATCTGTCGTTCTGCGTTGTGTAATTGTTGGTGAGTTCCGGTTTGCAAACGGATTGTCTTATAAATGTCACAGATTAATCATTCCATATTTTCTCTGCATTGCCAGTAGCACTTCCGGATCATCCAGCTGCGCCACCTTATCTGTATCTCCTCCGGCAATTCCCTGTAGGATTTCCGATCCCTTGCATACATATCCAGCCGCACCGGCTTACCATCCACGGCATACTGGAATTCCCTCTGTGGCTGGATATCTTCCAGTGTTCCCACCCGTTTTTCCAGCATCCGCTCCAATACATCATGGCAGAGCACCTTGTCACCCATGGTCTTGCCGAAGATAAAATCATCCGATATCGTCAGTTCCTCATAGCGTTTTGCCATTCACACTCTCCTTTGCTTTTACCGCAGGAAAATATGCTGTCGCAGAAACGAATTTCAATCCGTTCTATGTCTTCTCCTGCTCTATTGTTATCATTGGGTAATTAAGCAGGGATTCCTCTGAAGTCATAGACACCGGCTTACACCGATATAGAAATTTGAAATAGAAAATCTGCTTACGAATAGAGGATAGCAAATGAGCACTCGATTGTCAACGTGGCAAAATAGCAAAATCTGTCCCTGGCAAATTTGGGCATTATGCTTTAGAATCAATTTTAACTCCATCTATATATTTATTTTGGTCTTATAGCCTGTCCTTCAGATTTTTCTGAACATCTTTTCATAATCATTCTCCATAATGTAAATCCTATTATTGCTCCAGGGACATTATGAAACGGATCATCAAAAAGTTCAAAGAGTCCACGTTTTGTTAATAACTGGCTGAATTCTATACTGTAACTTATAATTACTGCAATCAATATCACCCATTTTAACTTTCGAACACCTAATCCCTGTAATCCTATTCCTACCTTATTGCTTTAATATAACTCCAAAATGACATAAGTTCTGCCCTCGGATTTCTTATTGTTTGACGGGCATGGAATCGTTCTTCACGTTGTGTCTATAGATCACCGTATTGTTGTCTGTAAAGTCCTTACTGTTCAGATTCTCCGTATATATGCACCCGGGATATCCATACGAACCATCAATATTATGCATAAAGTAATAGGAATTATCGGAATGATGCTGTAAAATCGGATATTCAATTTCTGTCCCCGGTACAGTGATCCAGGCATACACATCCGGATTCACCGACTGCCGCTCCTGCCACAATGGTCATTATCTATCGTTTCATGTGAGCTCCTTCTTCCCAAATAATGGAAGATTTTACTACTCCTAAATTTTATTCTGCGTTTTTAACGTAATTTTAATTCCGTTTTAAATGTAACCGTTATATACGTTCGAAACAGGTATTGTCAATAGTTTGGGGGCTTCATGCAGGACGAGATGGCTGGAAAAACAGAAGAAAACGGATACTTCGGGTAAACCGCCGAAGTATCCGCTATTTTGACTATGTTAAACAATTCCGTTCTAATTAAATCCAAACAATTTCTGGCAGATCTTATATCCCTCTACCGAAATCTTCCGTCCGCCTCTTCCGGGCAGGTTCATGGTACCGCCCATAATGCCGTTACGCATCCACAGATACAGGCGTTTGTCTTTTCCTTTCAGGTACTCCCACAGTTCTTTCTTTTTCTCCAGATGTTCTGTGGTACCGGAGCGGATCAACAGTACGGAAGATACTGTCATGATGATCTCCAGATAGTTGCGCATGTACTGGTACAGACGTCGGTTTTTCACCAGTTCCGACTTTCTGCCCACCAGATAATCAATCATCAGCTTCGTCACTCGGATCTGCTGGTCGATGCGGGAGATCATCACGGTCTCATTCACCGACTGATCCTGTCTTCCTATATAATATCTGTAGAAATTCACATCCAGATAATACATATTCTTCACATAAGGAAGCGGTTCAAATACATACAGGTTGTCCACATAGAAGGTGTGCTCCGGAAGCTTCAGTCCACATTCCTGTAACAGTCTGGTACGGAAGATCACGGAGTGCATCAGTATGTAATGGCCCTTCAGAAAATGATGGCAGTCCGTCCAGGTGAACATCTTCTCCACCGGCAGGATATGACGATACTGGATCACCTTTTTGCGGCGCTCGCCTTCTTTTTCATAGACATAGTTGCTGATGAGCATATCCAACGCCTGACCGCCGCCGGCCAGTTCTCTGAGAGTATCCAGGATCTTAAAATATGCATCCTGCTTCACCCAGTCATCACTATCCACCACTTTAAAATATAGTCCCGTGGCATTGGCGATTCCGGTGTTCACAGCAGAACCATGTCCGCCGTTCTCCTTATGAATAGCACGCACAATCGTAGGAAACTGTGCTTCATATTCGTCTGCAATCTCTGCGGTACGGTCTTTGGTAGAACCGTCATCGATGATCAGGATCTCCACATCCTCTCCGCCGATCAGCAGGGAATCAATACATTTTCTCATATACTTTTCAGAATTGTAACAGGGAATTGCTATGGAAAGTAATTTCATATCGCTGTCCTTTCTTCACTATCTTGTTGTTCACTGTCCGGGATCGTTCTCTCGGGCCCCCAGTTTCATGTTCAATCCCTTCGCATAGACTGCAAACGCGGAAGGAATGGGATATTTCTCCCTTGTCTCCGAAGGTTCAATATAGATCCAGTCTGCTGAATCCGGGCCTTCACGCTTCGGTGCCAGTTCATCCACACGGATCAGATATCCTTTCATATGCCATTCTCTATGGGAAAAAATATGTTTTGCATCCTCAAGGGGCTGGATCCGGAGTACCTGCAACCCGTTCTCCGCCAGATATTCCTTGACCTCCTCCGCGGTATGATATCCCTTCATCGAAGGGAATTCATACATACCGGCCAGCAGACCTTTCGCCGGACGCTTATGCAATGCCGCCAGCTCCGCATCCCGGATAATGAGGATCGTCTTCTCCTCCACCGTGCGTTCTTTTGCTTTGGCTTTGTTCGGATATTGCAGCTGTGTACCGTCCGCATATGCCAGACATATCTGCTGTAGGGGACATTCCTCACAGTGCGGAGCCCCGTTGGGAATACATACACAGGCACCGATTTCCATCATAGCCTGGTTGAAATCTCCCGGCCTGTCTGTAGGAATGACCTCCCACAGATCCTTTTCCACAGCCTTTTTTACTTTATCCTCAGAGATACAGCGTTCATCCTTGCGGACTCTTGCAATGACTCTCAGAACATTGCCGTCCACCGCCGGATTGGGCTTGCCGTAAGCAATAGAGGATACCGCCCCAGCCGTATAGCTGCCGATTCCTTTTAATTTTAATAACTCCTCATAAGAATCCGGCATGACTCCGCCATAATCTTCCATGATCTGGATGGCTGCTTTCTGTAGATTCCGTACCCGGTTATAATATCCCAGGCCCTCCCACAGCTTTAACAGCACCTCTTCCGGTGCCTGCGCAAGCGCAGCAATATCCGGCAACGTCTCCATAAAGCGCTGGAAATAGGGCTTTACCGCTTCCACTCTGGTCTGCTGCAACATGATCTCAGAGACCCATACGCGGTAGGGAGCAGGATCCTCTCTCCAGGGAAGAATCCTACGGTTATTATCATACCATTTTAAAAGTGGTTTGGGAATCGCCCGAAGGTCACCTTTCCTAAAGATTTCCTTAACATCCGTTAAATTTTCATTGTATTTATCCATAGAGTCTACCGCAGACGGTTGCATTCGAACTTCTCCATGGTGAGCAGGCAGTTCTTCAATTCTTCATAACGCTCTTCCGGCTCACCGTCATTTACTTCAATATCACAGGAAATCGCCATGGTCGTGATCATCTCGTTGGTGATACGATGGTGCAGTCCTGCCAGAATATTTAGCTTCTCCTCGTAGGAATCCGCATCCAGAAATTCCAGTACCAACGGATCCAGTGCGGGCTCTTCATCTTCTGCGGGGGAAACCGGTGCTATTGTTGTCTGTGCCGCGGTCGCCGTTGCCTGGGCTGCTATGTTCTGCGCCACAATCGGCATTGCCTGGGCTGCTGCGGGCTGGGACGCGGTCACCGTTGTCTGCGTTGATACGGGGTGCTCCACACCTACTGCCTCCGTCTCGCGAATCTGTCTGTCCGCATCCGTTCCCTGTAATTCAAACCGAAAACGCTGTGTCACCTCAGGGTATCTCTGACGATCCACTTCTCCGGTAAACATGACAAGGGGCCTTGCATAGGTCTTGAAATCTCCATACAAAGCCTGATAAATCACCAGCTGTTCTCCGGTCTCTGAATGTTCCGCAATCGTTACGACCTGATACAGATTGCCCTTAAAATGCTTATATATCTCATGTGGTTTGGGAATAAATGTCATCTGTCGTTCTCCTTTCCCATCGCCTCGTTTACTGTGGCATATGGTATCAGTATACCCCTTATTTCCAAAAAAGTCATGTAAATAGTCTCTAAAAATCCGTCAGCAGATATTCATAAGAGACCGAATAATTACCGACTGCGTTGCAGGCCCGTGCCAGTTCTGCGCTCAATGCTCCCCGTTCCGTCTCACTCATACTGTTGATCTTCTTATGATGAATGGTAAACGTATAATCCGGACTGCCGTCTTCTTCCAGTGCATAGGTCAGCGTCACACCGCTGTTGCGATAACCGTTCTCATTCAGATACTGCTTCATATCGCTCATCAGCTGCTGTTCCTGTATCCGGTTCTCCATGCGCTGCGTCTCATCCCGGCTCTCGCTCTTCACGGTTGCGCCGATACATAATACAATGATCAGAATAAGTACTGCGGTAGTACTGTAAAATGCCACATTGGAAACGAACTGTCTTCTCATAACCCATACCTCTTTTTCTGCTTTTTGTGCTCAGGGTTCTGTCGGAAATCTTATTTTTCCGTCCTGACAGGTATAGATTACACTTTTTCAAGTCCGATAAAACTCTCTTATTTAAAATATTCGGCACCTGCTGCCTCTACCGCTGCTTTCAGCCCCAGTGCGGACATTCTGGTGGCACCGTTGCCCCAGATGATCATCTGTTCCAGTGCATCGGAGGTTGCCACCGTCACCCGGTATTTCTGCGGCTTAGCCCCCAACTGATGGGTCGTGCGCTCGATATACTGGTCTGCAGTCTCCGCTTCTTTTGTATAGACCACTTCTATATTATGATATTTCATGGTGGAGCCGGGATTGTCCTTCACCTTGTAGGCATCATAGACCAGGATCAGGCGACAGCCCTGATATCCCTGATAGTTACACAGAATATCCATCAGTTTGTCCCTGGCACTGTCCAGATTGATCTTCGCCAGCTCCCGCAGTTCCGGCCAGGCAAAAATAATGTTATAACCGTCCACCAGAAGGTATTCCTCCGGTTTTTCCTGCGGTACGACCTTCCGCATACCGGTGTCACCGGCACTTCCCGCCAAGCTGCCCGTATAGCTGTCACGGTTTCCGGAAGAAGTATGGTATCTGCGGAATCTGTGGGGATCCTCCGCCTTTTTCCCATAAGTCTGGCGGAAGATCTCTTCGATCTCTTCCTGAGAAATAATCCGCTCTACACCACCCCCGGTCTGACGAATAGCGCCCTGCTGCCTGTTTACTGCCTGCAGTCCTGCATCCGAAATGCCGTCCGCATCTTTGGTTCCTTCCTTCTCCGGCTTCCAGCTGCTCTCCACATGGGCATATTCTGGCACCTGGTCCCAGGACACCTGAAAACCGGCACCATGAGCGCAGAACACCGATCCGGTGGGGTTGACCACATCCGCTTCCGGATCATAGCCGATCTCTGCCATTACCTCCTCCGGATTATGGCAGGGTTCATATCCCTTCAGTGTGCAGGACAAACGCCCATGACCTTTGGTATAAGATGCCACCTCTTTTCCATAATCTCCCATAGAAGCCACGGGAACACTTCCCGTCAGCACACTGTTATTGCCTTCTGTCTCCGGTGCTTCAAAGCTTCCGTTCATCCTCGTGATATCCGACATGGCTCTGCCAAGATTCTCCGTAGGCACCTCCAGTCGGAAGGAAAACCATGGTTCTAAGAGAATGCTCTTTCCGCTGCGCATTCCCTGACGTACTGCACGGTAAGTGGCCTGTCGGAAATCTCCGCCCTCTGTATGTTTGGTGTGGGCTTTTCCGGCAATCAGCAATATCCGCAGATCCGTGAGTTCGGAACCGGTCAGCACACCCACATGACGTTTTTCCTCCAGATGCGTCAGGATCAGCCGCTGCCAGTTACGGTCCAGCATGTCCTCGCTGCACAGAGAGGCAAATTGCAATCCACTGCCCCGCTCCCCGGGCTCCAGCAACAGATGTACCTCCGCATAATGACGCAGGGGTTCAAAATGCCCGATGCCTTCCACCGGCTCCGCCAGAGTTTCCTTGTATACAATGCTTCCCGCATCGAATTCCACTTCCAGACCGAAACGCTCCCACAGGATATTTTTGAGGATTTCCATCTGCACCTGTCCCATGACCTGCATATGGATTTCCCTGTTTTCCTCCTGCCACACCACATGCAGCTGCGGTTCTTCCTCTTCCAGCTGGCGTAGTTTCCCAAGTGCCACGACAGGATCCACCTCCGGAGGGAGCAGTAGTCTGTAAGTCAGCACCGGTTCCAGTATCGGCGTGGAGTTCTCGCTTTCATAGCCCAGTCCCTGCCCGGCGAAAGTCTTCGTAAGTCCCGTGACCGCACAGACCTCACCGGCTTTCACCGTATCCACTGCCTCATAGCTTCCGCCATTATACAGACGCAGCTGGTCGCATTTTTCCTCCCAGATTTCCTCTCCTGCACCGCTTCTGCTGTTTCCCACCGGCATTTTAACCCGCAGACTTCCTCCGGTGACCTTCAAATACGACAATCTGATTCCTGCGTTATCCCTGCCGATCTTATAAACCCGGGCTCCGAATTCCTCCGGATATTCCGGTTGGGGCAGATACGCATTCAATCCGTCTAACAGCTCTGTAATTCCCCATTGTTTCAAGGCGGAGCCGAAAAAGCATGGGAACAGCTTACGCTCCGCCACAGTGTCCGATATGTTTTCCGCCGACAGTTCTCCGGTTTCCAGATATTCTTCCATCAAGGCTTCACTACACATGGCCGCGTGTTCCAGTTCTGTTTCCCGTTCTCCTTCATTGTCCCCAGGCTGCAGCAGTTTTCCCACGGATGTAATATTGCTATCCAGCTTTTTCTGTAGCTCCGTCAGTACTTTTTCCGGATACGTCCCCGGTTGATCCATCTTGTTTACAAATAAAAATACCGGCACTTCATATCTTTTTAACAGCCGCCACAGCGTATGTACATCTCCTTGCACTCCATCGCTTCCGTCGATGACCAGAACCGCCGCATCCAGTACCTGCAGCGTCCGTTCCATTTCCGCAGAGAAATCCACATGTCCCGGGGTGTCTAACAGTGTGATATCCACATCTTTCCACCGGATTCTCGCCTGTTTGGAGAAAATGGTGATTCCTCTTTTCCGTTCCATGTCCCCGTTATCCAGAAAAGCATCTCCGTGATCCACTCTTCCGGCCTTTTCTATGACACCACAGGCACATAAAAGGCTTTCTGCCAATGTTGTCTTCCCGGCATCCACATGTGCCAGGATCCCAACGATACTTTTTTTCATGCTTATCCTATCCTTCCAATGCCAGCATCATCCTGCAGGCACGTATAAAACGTTTTTTCTATTATAAAGAATACTATATCCATGAGCATTTTCCAACTGTTTTGTATTTCCAGATACCGTTTGCAAATCCGGCACCGCGTAGGATATAATGTAATGAGCGCAAGAGAGCCAACATGCTTGCATGATTGGTGAACGGTTCATTAGTGAACGAATATCCTGCGAAGCAGGATGTAGAGCGCGATAGCGCGGATTCGTGAGCTCATGATATAATGAGCGCAAGAGAGCCAACATGCTTGCATGATTGGCGAACGGCGAAGTTGATCATGATAGTTGCGAAGCAACGTTAAGCACCGAAGGTGCGAATCATGATATAATGAAGCAAAATCACTTGCGTGCAAGTGTGATTTTGCGAAATGCATTGAGTGAGCTATGCTCACGATATAATGAAATGTAAGATTCAGGAGGCACTATGATCAAACTTATTGCAACCGATATTGACGGCACGCTATTGAAGGACGGCACTCTGATGCTGGATCCTGAATACATGACCGTCATTGAAAAGCTGATTGCAAAAGGCATCCGTTTCGTTGCCTGTTCCGGCAGACAATTTATCAGTGAGCGGAAGCTTTTTGCTCCCATCCGCGACAAGCTCCTCTATATCACCGACGGCGGTACCGTGGTCCGCACACCGAAGGAAATTTTAAAGGTGCATACCTTACCCGAAGAGATCTGGCACGGCATGTGTGAGACAGTCCGGAATGAATTACCGGACTGCGATTATTTTATTGCCACACCGGATTATTGTCTGGCAGAAGATGCTGGAAGCCGGATGTTCCGGTGGCTTACGGATTCCTACGGATATGACATCCGGGAATCTGCCGATCTTATGAAAACGCCCGTGGACAATGTGATCAAGTTCACTGTATATCATCCTTCCGCCTGTGAAGAAATGTGTGCACCTGTCTTCACTCCCACCTGGCAGTCCCGGGCGAAGCTTGCTTCTGCCGGAAAAGAATGGGTGGACTGCAATCCCCTTGGGGTAAATAAGGGGTCTGCGATCCGTTTTCTCCAGGAATATTTGGGGATCGCGCCGGATGAGACCTGTACCTTTGGAGACAATCTGAACGACATCGAAATGCTGCAAAGCGCTGGAATGAGCTATGCTGTCTCCAATGCAAGAGAGGAAGTCATTGCCGCTGCAAGGGATACCTGTGCGCCCTATTGGGAAAACGGAGTGTTGCAGGTGTTGAAAACCTTTTTATAAATTCCCCGGGGCATTCCGAAAGTAAACGCTTGACACTGCTGCGATAAAGCACTATAGTAAACAGGTAAATAGAATATCCGCTAGGGGAGCACATCGCTGAGATTGAAGTGCCGCCATCAAGGCTTCACTTCTAACCCTCACTACTTGAACCGGATAATACCGGCGTAAGGAAGCACATTATTCATACAGAGAGTTTATCTGTATGAATACGATGTTGTCCCTCCTCGCGCACACGAAGGAGGATTTTTTATGTTGTACACTGCTGTTACCAATGACTGGGGAGAGACTACTTATATCCCCACTACCCTGGGAAATGTCCTGTTGGTAATCATTCTGGCCGCACTGTTGGCGGCCGCTGTTTTATTTGCCCGCATGCAGATGAAAAAGACTGCTGTAGCTCCCACTGTTTCCGATGGTGATCATAAGATGAATCGCAGCAAGCTTACGGTAAAGCAGCTGGCATTCTGTGCCATGGCCATTGCCCTGGGAACCGTTCTTTCCAATATCAAATTGTTCCATTTTCCTACCGGCGGCTCCATTACTTTGCTGTCCATGCTGGTGATCTGCCTGCCCGGCTACTGGTTCGGTCTGGGTGCCGGTATTGCCACAGGTGTAGCCTACGGTGTCCTGCAGCTGCTCATAGATCCCTATGTATTATATCCCCTGCAGCTGGTGGTAGACTATCTTCTTGCTTTCGGCGCTCTGGGACTGTCCGGTCTCTTCTCCAATGCGAAGCTAGGACTGATCAAGGGATATATTGCCGGGGTTCTTGGAAGATATGTGTTTGCCGTGATCTCCGGATGGATCTTCTTCGGCTACTATGCCTGGGAAGGCTGGGATCCCCTGCCTTACTCCCTCGCCTACAATGCTATCTATATCTTCTCTGAAGCAGCCATAACTCTGGTAATTTTAAGCGCTAAGCCGGTACGGAATTTGTTTGCGAAATTGAAAGACATGGCTTTGAACGACTAAATAGAAAGTTAGTTAAATACATTGGCAAAATCCACGAACTCCCGGAGCATGCGATACACATGTCTCGAT
>OJNH01000631.1_pt1 | contig 30477 bp, 19 predicted proteins | sample 1597361 | NCBI WGS metagenome assembly OJNH01 (sample SAMEA2452136, study PRJEB22498) | human gut metagenome | biome: human feces; feature: human gut; material: feces | place: Australia | collected 2012
ATGCATAAATATAATACGTTATACACGCTAATTTTACAGCACATGTTTTGACCCCAACATCATATTATGTTATTAATATATTCCGGAATGCGACATTCTATGACTTATTTTTACAAAAATCAGACTATTTCTCCTCCTCCGGATGGATACTGACTCCACGGTTCATATCTCCCTGCGGGTTCTTGCCGAACTCATAGTCATTTCCCGGAAGGATTGCGTTGAGTACGATACCGGAAATGGCTGCGATTGCAAGTCCGGTAAGTGTGATTGAAGTACCTCCAACATTGAAGGTAAGCCCTGATGAGAAGCCAAGCCCACACACTAAGATTACGGCTGCGATTACGAGGTTTCTTGACTTTGTGAAGTCGACCTGGTTTTCGACAACATTTCTGACACCGATTGCGGAAATCATACCATAGAGCATGATGCTTACACCCCCGATGATTGCCGATGGCATGGAGCCGATAATCTCTGATACCTTAGGAATGAAGCTGAGCACAATTGCAAAAACGGCTGCTATTCTGATTACTCTCGGGTCATGTACATGGCTGAGCTCAAGAACACCTGTGTTCTCGCCGTAGGTCGTATTGGCAGGTCCGCCAAAGGCAGATGAAAGAGCGGTTGCAAGACCATCACCGATGAGCGTCCTGTGAAGTCCCGGATCTGCGATAAAATTACTTCCGACTGTCGCTGAGATTGCCGACATGTCACCGATATGCTCCATCATGGTAGCGAGCGCAATAGGTGCCATGACAAGTATTCCGGTAAGGTCAAACTTACATATCTGGAAAGGTGGAAGTCCGACAATACTTGCACTTGCAACACCCGTGAAGTTAAGTATTGCTGAGCCATCCGGGTTGGTGACACCGCAAAGATGGAGAATAAGTGCAGCAGCATAGGAAATCACAACTCCCATAAGTATAGGAATAATCTTGAACATTCCCTTTCCCCAGATATTGAATACTATGATTACACCAAGTGCTATGAGTGCTATGAGCCAGTTAGTTGACGCATTGTTCACAGCAGATGGTGCAAGGCTCAGACCGATACATATAATAATAGGTCCCGTAACAACAGGCGGGAGAAATCTCATAACCTTATTGACACCCACAAGCTTAATAATAAGTGCGAGTACAAGGTACAAAAGACCTGCCACGACGACACCGCCGCATGCGTAAGGGAACTTCTCAGCCATAGTCATCGCCGCATACTTTCCGGTGTCAAGACCAGCCATTGTGGCATAGCCTCCAAGAAAGGCAAATGATGAACCCAGAAAAGCAGGAACCTTCATCTTAGAACATAAGTGAAAAAATAAAGTACCGATACCTGCGAAGAATAATGTAACCTGAATGGACAAGCCCTGTCCTTCAAAATATCCTCCGACAAGAATCGGTACTAAAATAGTTGCCCCGAACATTGCAAACATATGCTGTAAGCCAAGCAGGAGCATTTTCGGAACGCCGAGCGTTCTCGCGTCTTTGATTGCTTCGTTTTTGTTACTCATAGAAACCTCCTCATTTAAAAGGCGTGCAGGATAACCGCACGCCTGGTATTTTTTCAAATATAACAAAAAATGAAAAAGAATACAATCATATTTCTTAATTTTTTATAAAATCTTGTAACTGTCTATTCAGAACCGCAAAACCGCTCCTTCAGAGCCTACTTTTTGCTCATGTGGTTACTTCGCCCGCTAAAAACGGTTACACCCATTAAAAAACAACAGATGTAACCGTGTGTACCATTGTTGATATTCTATATGTTAAGCAGATCGCTGTAAACCTTGAGTGCACCCTCTGTCTCATGTGCGAGAACACGCTTAGCAAGCACCTTGCCCAGCTGTACACCCTCCTGGTCGAAGCTGTTCACGTTCCATAAAAAGCCCTGGAACATAATCTTGTTCTCAAAGTGTGCAAGAAGTGCACCAAGTGTCTTAGGATTAAGCTCATCACCGATGATAATGCTTGAAGGACGATTGCCCTCAAAATTCTTGTTTCTGTTGTCATCGCTCTTGCCGCAGGCGAAAGCAACAATCTGTGCTGCCACATTAGCGCAGAGCTTCTGCTGGCTTGTGCTGTCCTGAATAACAACATCCGTTCCTATCTGGCTGTTTCTAAAGCCGATGAACTGTAACGGAACAATGTCCGTTCCCTGATGGAGAAGCTGATAGAAGGAATGCTGTCCGTTGGTTCCCGGCTCACCGAAGATGACCGGTCCGGTAACGTAATCCACAGGTTCGCCGAATCTGTTGACCGACTTGCCGTTTGACTCCATGTCAAGCTGCTGTAAATGAGCAGGAAAACGGCTGAGCGCCTGTGAGTACGGAAGCACTGCCGTGCTTGGGTATCCTAACACATTTCTCTCATATACACCGATAAGAGCGTCAAGCATCTCCGGATTCTTCCGGATATCCTCATTCTTAGACAGCTTATCCTCAGCTGCCGCACCCTCTAAGAACTGTGCGAATACCTCAGGTCCGAAGGCAAGTGACAATACTGCACCGCCGACTGCCGAGGTGGAGGAGAAACGTCCTCCGATATAATCATCCATGAAGAATGCCGCAAGGTAATCATCGCTCTTTGCAAGAGGTGATGTCTCACTGGTAACCGCTATCATGTGCTTTGACGGGTCAAGTCCGGCCTTCTTAAGCGCATCCTTGACAAAGGATTCATTGGTAAGAGTCTCAAGTGTTGTTCCTGACTTGGATACAAGCACGAATATGGAATGTGCCACATCTGTCGAGGCAAGAACCGCAGCAGCATCATCCGGGTCAACATTGCTTATGAACTTAGCCTCCATCCTGAAGGCTCCGTTCTTCTTAGCCCAATTCTCAAGTGCAATATACATTGCACGAGGGCCTAAATCACTTCCGCCTATTCCTATCTGAACTACCGTTGTGAACTTCTCACCTGCCGCATTGGTTATCTCACCGTTATGCACCTTGTTGGCGAACTCCGCTATTCTGTTCTGCTGTTCAACATAGAAGCTCCTCTTATCAACGCCGTCTGCATTTACTGCATCTCCAAGCTGTCCGCGCGTCATGTGGTGAAGTACAAGTCTCTTCTCGCCTGTATTTACAACCTCTCCATTGTAGAGAGCCTCAAACTTCTCTGTAAGCTGTGCCTCCCTGGCAAGCTTCTCAAGTGCATCAAGCACCTTATCGTCTACCTGCTTTGCAGCATAATTATATGTAAGCCCCTCCGCCATCGGTGTGCTGTATGACTTCACGCGGTCCGCGCTCATCACCTCGGACAGCCTGACCTTGTCCACCTCAGACAGATTCCCATAAGAGTTAAGTGTATCCAGATTCTTCCAGTTAATCATATTATCCTCCTGTTCTGCAAACGTCCTACCGATTTCCGAACGTGAGCACTGCTTATTTAATTGTTAATTATTAAACAATCATCTGAATTATACTATCAAAACCCGATTAATTCAATAGTGTATTTCTTCACCTTTAAGATTACCTATGCATACGGCATTCCGGCCTTTTTTCTTAACCACATACAGATATTCATCCGCAGCACGAAGAAAATCCCTGTCCCTGCAGTCCTCGCAGGGTATATCATGGCATATTCCCTGTGAGACGGTGACAATGGAATATTCACTTGAACCATTATGCTGCATATTAAGGTCATAAACCTGCTGTCTCAGCCTCTCTGCCGTCTCTTTGACCTCTTTCGCCTCCACACCAGCATATACGATTACGAACTCATCCCCGCCATACCTCGCACAGAAAATATTCTCATTCTCTATGCCTGCGAGCAGACCTGCTACCGCCTTCACACATTCATCGCCCGCCTGATGTCCGTATTCATCATTATACTGTTTAAAATAATCTATATCCAGTATCTCATATGACAAAGGTATGTGCTCAGCCCTGCACCTTTCAAGTGCCTCCTGTGTAAATCTCGACATGCGGTACCTGTTGGCAATTCCCGTGAACTGGTCTGTCTCTGCTTTTTCTGACAGTCTCTGTGTCTCCAGCTCAAGCTGCTTCTGTCTTTCCTTTATCGTATCGAGGGAATTCCTTACACGCAGTATTGTGGCTATCATCTTCTGCTTGTCCTTCTCCAGCTGAACGCTCAGGTCAAAGAAGCTGTTCATTGCCTCAATACATTTTTGTTCACAGTTATTCCTTCGGTACAGTCTGATCTTAAGCTCAAGGTATTTCCGCTTAATATTGGCTATTCTGGTCTTCTTTATCGGCTCCTCTATTTTATTTATGATCTCCACGACTATATCATCCCTGTCAAGCTCAAGCATCAAAAGGCAGAACTCATACAGATCACCAAATATGTCCATAATCAGTACTCTGCCACCAAGTCTTTTCTCAAGGTCAGCTATGTACATATCCCTTTTTTCTGCATCACCTATGAGATGATAAAAACGTACACACAGGCTGTCAACATATATATTATCCATCTCTCCGAAATGCGGCTTACATTCTGCTTCTATCCTGTCAATATACTGTGCTGTATTATCCATATCTCCTTCAAGCATATAGCTTTCCGCCAGATTTGTATAGATCATTGTCAGTCTGCTGATATCGCGCTCATTCTCAGGAGCCGCCATGTATCTTGCGTATGCGCTCAGGAAGTACTGTCTGGCCTCCTTATACATTCCGGTATCAAGATACAGATACCCAATATTAATTTCAATACTTCGTTGTACATCACCTACATTATGCTCATTACAGCACTCAAGTCCCAACATATAATATTCCAATGCCGCGACCGTATTACCCTGCGTTACCGATATTATCGCCATAAGATTATATGCTCTTGCCTCCAGCCTCCACTGCTCCGAGCGTTTCAGATAAACGAGAGCATTGGCCATCATATCAAACATATTATCAAAATCATTCTTTACATAATATGTTGCACCTAAATAAAAATATGCCAGTCCGTATGCCGTGCTGTCCTCCGGTACCGCCTCATCCAGAATATCCCTGCATGCACCTTCTATCTTCTCATAGTCCAGATTCCTGCTATATCTTTCAATGCCCAGCAGATAATTTAATTTTTCACTATAGGTGCTGCCCTTCTCTTTACTTGCCATGTGAATCCCTTTACCCCAATAACATAAATAATATAATAATGAGAGGCAAAGGTACCTCTCCCCCTCATATCATATTATAAAACCGAATCCACCTTTTTTCAACACCTTACTTCGTCACTTTTAACATGAAATTACTTTTATTTCCATTTAAAATTAATCATTCCAAGTATATATATTATTATAATACACACCGGTACAACATATCCGAATACGGGGCGCATCCAGTTCTTTATTTTTAACCCCTTTCCTTCATTGACCTCTGCCATAAAATTATCCCATCCCCAGCCGATGCGTCCATTGGTACAGAATATTGCAATGGTCAGTGAGCCCAGCGGAAGTATGTTATTGCTCACCAGAAAATCCCAGAAGTCAAGCCATGCCGTTCCCTCGGCAAATGGCTGAAACTTAAATACGCTGTAGCCTAACGCCGTTGTAATTGCAAGAGTGAACACAACCACGGCACACACAAGGCTTCCCTTCCTTCTTGTCCAGCCTGTCAGCTCCCTCACACATGCCAGGATATTCTCGCACACCGCAAGTACAGTCGAAAATGCCGCAAAGGTCATAAACATAAAGAACAATGTTCCCCATATTCTTCCACCCTGTATATGCTTAAATACTGCCGCCATAGTGTCAAAAAGCAATGCCGGACCTGCCGTTACCTCAACTCCGTAAGCAGCGCATGAAGGGAAAATAATAAGACCCGCCATAATCGCGACAAAGGAATCGAGCAGTATCACATTCACACTTTCACCGAGCAGGCTTCTTTCTTTATCAATATAGCTGCCGAATATCGCCATGGACCCCATTCCCACAGACAACGTAAAAAATGCCTGATTCATTGCCGCGACAATGGTATCCACACCTATTTTAGTAAAATCCGGCACAAGATAAAAGCGGTAGCCCTCCACAGCTCCGGGCTGCATTCCGCTGACAACCGCCAGCACAAGCATGAGTGCAAGCAGGAGCATCATCATGTACTTTGTGACGCGCTCAAGACCGCCCTGAAGCTGAAATGTGAGCACAAAGAAGCCTATTGCAACCGTAATCGCAAGGAACCCTACATTGACAGCCGGATTGGTTATCATATTTACGAACCCAAGTCTTTCGATATCACCTGTGAGGAATTTCCAGAAATAATATATCATCCAGCCTGTAACAACGGTGTAAAATGCCATCAGGCATACATTTCCCACAAGAGCAAAATATCCATGGATATGCCATTTCTGTCCCTTTTTTTCCAGCTTCCGGTACATCTTCACCGGACTCGCCTGTGCGGCTCTGCCTATTGCAAATTCCATTGTAAGGGCAGGAAGCCCCAGAATAAGCAGACATACTATATAGATAAGCACGAATGCTCCGCCGCCATTGCTTCCCGCCATCCACGGAAACTTCCATACATTTCCGCACCCTATTGCACATCCCGCGCTAAGAAATATAAATCCCAGGCGGCTGCCTAAACGTTCTCTCTCCAAAACACCAATCTCCTTATATTATTTTTATAGGCGAAACAAGCGAATCCCGAAGCCGCCTCCGGAATCCGCCAGTCACATAATACTCTTTATAACAACATATCTGATTATCATATTATCAGCAAACCAGGCCTGCAAGGCTCATTACCTACAGCCCGGAAATCTGATTACTTATCCACCTTAGGAAGTCCTGCAAATCCAACCTGTAATTCTTCATCTGTCGGGATATAATCCGTCATAAGTCCATCATTGTACTTCTGATATGCCACCATATCGAAATAGCCTGTACCGGTAAGCCCGAAAAGGATTGTCTTCTCCTCTCCGGTCTCCTTGCACTTTAAAGCCTCATCTATCGCAACCCTTATCGCATGGCTGCTCTCAGGTGCCGGAAGTATTCCCTCCACCCTTGCAAACTGTGTAGCTGCGGCAAATACTCTGGTCTGCTCAACCGAAACAGCTTCCATAAGTCCCTGATGATACAGCTCAGATACAACCGGGCTCATTCCATGGTAGCGAAGACCGCCTGCATGGTTAGCCGAAGGAATGAAATTGCTTCCAAGCGTGTACATCTTAGCAAGCGGACATACCATGCCTGTGTCGCAGAAATCATAGGCAAATCTGCCTCTTGTAAGGCTTGGACAGCTTGCAGGTTCAACAGCGATAAATCTGTAATCCTTCTCACCTCTCAGCTTCTCACCCATAAATGGTGAGATAAGTCCGCCAAGATTGGAGCCGCCACCGGCACAGCCTATGATAATATCCGGCTTGACACCGTACTTTTCAAGTGCTGCCTTAGTCTCAAGTCCGATAACCGACTGGTGAAGAAGAACCTGGTTTAAGACACTTCCAAGCACATATCTGTAACCTTCTGTATGTGTTGCCACCTCAACCGCCTCTGATATAGCACATCCAAGGCTTCCCGTTGTGCCCGGGTGTGCAGCAAGAATCTTTCTTCCGACCTGTGTTGTCTCCGAAGGCGAAGGTGTCACACTTGCGCCATAGGTTCTCATAACCTCACGTCTGAAGGGCTTCTGCTCATACGAAACCTTAACCATGAATACCTTGCAGTCAAGCCCCAGGTAAGCGCACGCCATCGACAGTGCAGTTCCCCACTGTCCTGCACCCGTCTCCGTGGTCACGCCCTTAAGTCCCTGCTTCTTGGCATAATAAGCCTGAGCTATCGCAGAATTCAGCTTATGGCTTCCGCTTGTATTATTTCCCTCGAACTTATAATAAATCTTCGCCGGAGTTCCAAGTGCCTTTTCAAGACAGTATGCCCTTACAAGAGGCGCCGGTCTGTACATCTTGTAAAAGTCAAGAATTTCCTGCGGAATATCAATATAGGCATTGTCATTATCAAGTTCCTGCTTAATAAGTTCATCACAGAAAACTGGTCTTAAATCATCATACCCCATAGGTTCTAATGTGGCAGGATTTAAAAGCGGAGCCGGCTTAATCTTCATATCAGCGCGCACATTGTACCATTGCTTCGGCATCTCGCTCTCTTCAAGGTAAATCTTATAAGGAATGTTTTTTTCTTCGTTCATGGAATATCCTCCCTCTGCAATTATATATCTTTATCACTATATCACTTTAAAGTGTGTCTTGTCAACCTGATACACCACAGCATCGCATGATATCCTCCAAGAACCAGACAAGACCGCCAAAAGGCGGTCTTGTCTATGTAAAATATCAGGAAGCTTCACTCTGCTGCGTAAATCCGAATCAACATATATCCCACTGAGCTTCAGTTCAAAATTATTCCTGTGTACTGTCATCCTGCGGCTTAACATTCTGCTCATCTACAGCCACTCCGCATGATGTACAGAACTTACTTCCGGCTGCAATAGGTGCACCGCAGTTAGGACATACAGGTCCCTCAGCCTTAGGCTGCTCTGTGTGCATTCTGTTGCCGCAGCTTGGACAGAACATTGAATCGGCGCCAACCTCTGCTCCGCATGCCGGACACACCGAAACACCCTTTAAATCCTTGAGCTTCTGCTCACACTCAGCGATAGCGTTCTGTGCAGCCTTGATTTCATCCAGATACTCCACAAAATCAGGCTCCGGATAATCTGCATGACGCTCTGCATAGAGTCTTCCGATCTTCTCGTAGGCAGCTGCGATTATCTTCTGCTCATCGCTTATTGCAGAATTGAGCTTCGCTGTATCAACAACGTCCTTGCTCTTCTGCGCAATAGTCTGTCCCGCATTCGATAAAGTCTTTCCAATGTTATCAAAAAATCCCATACCATAACCTCCTTATACAGTAAACCTATTATAAATACTTTTTCTGAAATTTTAACATCAATTCCCCTTAAAGTCAATTATTTTCAACACTTTATCAACCGTCATTCCTGAATTTTCTTCCAGTATTCTGCATACCTTTGAGGTCACTCCTGCGGCAGCATAAGATGTCCCTGATACCTCCCTGCTATCACCGCTCAGGGTTCTGACGGTAATGTTCTCCCCGCACTCGTACACATCAACCCATTCACCTCTCTGCGAAAAATCCGATATTGCTGTCCTGCTCTCATTCATTGAACCCACCGCAATCACGCCATCATAAGCCGCAGGATAATATTTTACATCCGGGTTTTCAACATAATCATTACCAGCCGATGCCACTACCACAACGCCCTTCTGTGCTGCATACTCAACAGCAAGCCGTACCGACTCAACATCGGCAGCAAATCCGGCACTGATATTGATTACATCACATCCATATACATCGACAGCGTCAATGATTATCCCTGCAAATGTATCTGCGTCCACCTGCTTAAGTCTTCCATGTTCATACACACTGCTCACAAGAGCGACAAGCTCTGTATCCGGGGCATTCTCAAGGATGATTGACGCTACCGCCGTGCCATGTCCATAGGTGTCATCCGTTCCCATGCTCCCTTCAACATAATTCTTTCCTCCGACGATATTGCCGGCGGGTATCGCTTTTTCTGAAAAACCTGTGTCGATAACGGCTGCGCGTATCTTCTTATCATCTGTGACAGTCCCACTGTCCTGCCGCCCTGCGCATGACGCAGTTATACAGGTTATCAATAATGCTGTTATCAGGGTCAAATATATTTTTGCTCTATGTATTCCCATGCTTCCTATATCCTCTTCATAAAAGTAACTTAATTATAATGCAGACAGGGTGCCATGTAAATGACACCCTGTCGCTCTCGGTAAAATATCAAAATTTAAGAAATACGCTAAAACTAGTTGTGGTTGCCAAGCACATCATACACTGTTCCGACAACCGGCTTTAATGCCTTTATCTCATTGTTGAAATCAGGCGTTGCCTCAAAATCAGCAGTAAGTGTAGCTGTAAATGTGAGTGCATTCGTGCCTTCTCCTCCTGCGAACTGTACATCCTTAACAGGAAGACCGCTTATAGCTGACAGTCCCATTCCTGAGGCACTCTTTATAACCTCATCATATATAACGGTTATCGAAATGGTGTCCCCTGCCTTGTACCTGCCAAATGCAAGGTTGGCAAGACCTACCTGCTGTGGTGCCCTGCTATCAATTATCTTATAATATGCATAACTGGTTCCTATTCTCCAGTCATCGCCTCCACTTCCATCAGCTCTCAGCTGTATGCCCAATCTGTCATTTACTCCCACCTTGGCATATGTTCCTGAATCATAAGCAAGTGACCATGTATTATATGTATGCTCATGTCCAAAATCAAACTGAACTCCATTCTGCTTAGAAGTAGTACGTGGGAATTCTATTCCTGTTCTCCAGCCCTTATCCTTAATATCACCTCTGTATTGAGCCTGATACTGGAATGGATACTCACGATAAAATCTAAGATAAATATAACCATCGTCATTTTCTATAATATCTGCCGTCATCTTAAATCCCATGTTCGTAGCTGTATTCGTTATATACTTCTGTGTCTCAGATGAAAAACCATTGTCATTGAGAATCTCAGATAAAGTCTTAAACGTAAATGAAGGATTATTATCATATCCTTTATCAGTGACCTTGTGTTCGCCCGTAAGGAACGTATAGCTATACCACTTATTATACATATCATTCGTAATTGTATTTGCATTAATAGCCTTAATTTTTCTTCTGAGCGACCTTACATCGCCAAATGTTCCTGAATATCCTGCTACGGTATCAAGTGATTTATAAAGCTCCACATCATAGTAGCGGTCTGTTCCACCAATCTGGAAGCCTGCCACGATGTCCGCTGTGGTCTCCGCTCCCCACTCCTCAACATTGAAGGTCTGCTCCATATCCTCAGGCCCGAATGTAAGGTAGACATTCTCGCCACCGACATGCTTAAAATGATATTTATCAAGTGCTATATCGATGTCAACCGTTGAGCCATACGCCGTACCATTTACTGTTCTGTAGTAGACATAAATCGGATTGGATATCGCCTGTGTACCCTCAGGAAGAGTTCTTGTTACCTTGTAGGTGAGCTTAGCTCCCGTTGAACCGTTCTGCAGGGTTACAGCCTCCTCACCCTCATATGAAAGTGTAAATATTCCTCCGTGACCCCACTTAGCTGTGAGGTTATAGTCCTTCTGCGTTCCCTTCACTATCTCGGATACAAGTACATCCCCTTCATACCAGCCAAGGAAATTATAGCCCTCCTTAGCTGTAGGCGCAATCAGGATAACATCATTGTCCTCAATGCTGTAGCTTGCAGGATTATCATTCGATACAGCTCCCGTTCCGGCATCATAGCTGATACTGAATACGTTCAGCGTCCATACCGCATACAGATTTATATTTCCCGATTCAACAAGGTTCTTTACTGTAGCTCCGTCACTGTATACCGGCTCTCCGTCCTTTTCAAGTGCCCAGCCGTTAAAGGTATAGCCCGGTCTTACAAAGCCCTCCATATCCGAGATAAGAGGAAGGTTCTTCGCCGTATCATATACCATATCAAGCGTCTCTGTAGGAACGGAATCACCCTTGCAGCTGTCAAAGGTTATGACATAAGAGTTTACCGACCATTTTGCATAGAATGTCGGCTCGTAGCCAACCCTGAGCTTTATCGGTGCAGTCACCTTATTGTTATATGTATCATCAGTGTACCAGCCCTCAAAGGTATATCCCGCCTTAGTCGGTTCATAGAGTGTGAGGAAATCATCTTCAACCGTGAAGCTGTCCGGATTTCCGGCAGCATTCTGTGCACCGTCCATATTGACATATATTATGCGGTATCTTACAGGTGTCCACACAGCATACAGATGAATTATGCCATTGTCATCCGGCACAAGCTGTGAAATGACCTCACCGTCTGTATATTTTGCTTCCTGCCCTGCCTTCAATGACCAGCCTGTGAAGTTGTACTCCTCCTTTGTAAAGCTGTTCTGCTTAAGCGCCTTGCTCTCTGTGTAGGTAAAGCTCTGTCCGTCCGTAGTATCCCCGCCATTGTTTGAATGGAATACAACCTTATAGCTGTGCTCCCTCCACTTAGCATAGAGCTCTCTGTCGCCTATGCCTGCGGCGGCTATCACCTCAACCTGCTCACCTGCACATTCCTTATCGTAATACCAGCCCTCGAAGGTGAAACCTGTCTTCCTCGCAGGCTTCAGTTCAATCCTTCCTGTTGTGATATTGTAGGAAGCCGGATTGCCATTCTCTGCCCCGTCCACATTTGAGTATACAAGCTTGTACTCTATTGGCGTATAGTGTGCATAGAGTACATGATTCTGTGCCGTCTTAACAACGGTATCCGCTGTTATCTGCACAACCTCGTCCGAAGCAGGCTGAGGCTTGGTAAACCATCCATCGAAGGCATATCCCCTCTTAGAAGGCTGTGGAAGCTCTCCGTATACCTCGTCAAATACTACATTCTTACTCAATGCCGCATCGGCAGATAAGCTTCCTCCGTTCACATCTAATGTCAGGATATAGCTGTCCGCCTTCCATATCGCTGTGTACTCAAGGTTCTCAGCCGGCATGTCCGCAAACAGTTCCCTGTTCCATTCATACGAATATCCTTCCTTTACAGGTACAGGAGCATTTATCTTCGTGCCATAATAGAGCGTTCCCGATGTGTAATTGTCCGCAGCTCCACCGGCGAAATCCCAGCTGAGAGTATACTGGTTTCTTGTGTAATAGTAATCAACTACATTCTTACTCTCATCGGTGCAGATTGTGATTGTCTTAGCCTCGCCAACAGCGGTAAAGCCTTCAAAGCTCTTTAGCGGTGCCTCAACCTCGCTGTCCATAGGTGCAGTCTCATTCAAGCTGGCTGCAAGTGTGTACTGGTCGGAGCCGTCCACATTCTGATGGTAATAGTTGACCGTGTATCCGTATTCGCCTGCCTTCCATGCAGCAGTTAGCTTCATGTCCTTTGAAGGCATTGTTCTCACATCGAATCTCACATCGCCATCGTACCAGCCGGCGAAGCCATAGCCTTCCCTGTATGCCGAAGGAGGTGTTATATCCGCACCGTACAGTGCAGTTATCGTATCATTACCCTCAAGTGCTCCCTCCATGGCATCGAATGTGAGCGTATATGTGTTTCTGGTGTAGTCATATCTAAGTACCGCATTTCCGTCCGCCGTGATTTCAAGCGTCCTCTGCTCAGGCGCTGTGAAGCCTGCATAGTCATGGGTCTGCGGCGTCACAATATCCTCCGTAACACCTGTGAGCTCATCCGTCCTGTCAAGCACATAGCTGCCGTCAAGCTGCTGTAAATAATGCTCAACGCGGTATCTCGTATCCTTTGCCGGGCTCCAGTCCGCATAGAAGGTACGATTTCCTATACTTCCATGCTCTATTCTATCAACCTTGTCCCCGGTAAGCCCAGCGTTATCATACCAGCCCTCAAATACATAGCCTGTTCTGACCGCAGCCTTGAGTATGATTGTCTCACTCTCAATATTGTATGAAGCGGCATTGGTGCTGACACCATCATACAGATTCTCATAAGAAATCTTATACTCCTCCGGAATCCATACAGCGTACAGTGTCATCGTGCTGCCGTCCAACTTGGAAATGTTCCTGACACTCTCTGAATCGGTGTAGCGCACTTCTCCCGCCTTTGTAAGGCTCCAGCCGCCAAAAACATAATTCTCACGCATAAACTTATTAGCCGGAAGAATTACCGCCTCATCATAGGTAAGTGAGATATCCTCCATCTCTCCCTCTGCATATTCGGAATTTCCGTCAAAATGTACCGTATATGTGACAGGTGTCCACAATGCATGATATACAATGTTCTCCTTGCCCATAACTGTATTCACCTTAACTGCCTCTTTGCCGTCAAGGCTCCAGCCTCCGAATATATATCCGTCTCTTGCCACATTCTCTGGAACATTGATTGTGCCCTCATAGCATGTATCGGCTGTCACAGCCTTATCATCATATCCATAATCAAAAGTGTACGAATATCTTTCGCGTCTGTAATTGACCTTGATTATCATTTTTCCGTCCGGTGCCACACCAGCTGTATCACATTCCTCGCCAAGCACAGTCATATTGCTGAATACGATTCCACCATCTACCGTGAAAAGCTTATCAGCCGTGGTTCCGCCTTCAAGCGTGGTCTTTCTTAAGCTGTCCGCAGTGATTGACGAACCTGTATATCCTTGTGCTGTGAAACTGCTCTTAAGTCTGTAGGCTCCATCCGTATCCTGCACATAGTACTCAACTCTGTACTGTGTATCCGGATTCCTGCTCCACTGTGCTGTGTATACTACATTCTCCGTTCCCATAGCCGAAGCTACTTCCTTATCCCAGCCGGTAAATGTATAACCATCTGCTGCAACCATAGGAGGAACAATCGCTGCACCATATTTAAGCTCATAGCTTACACTTGTGTCTCCTGCCTCGCCTTCATTGAAGGTGACAGTGTGCCATTCAAGCGGATAATAATAGCGGAGAACTGTGCTTCCGTCTGCCTCTATTTTTATCTCCTGCGCTGTCGGTGAGGTATATCCCTCATACGTCTTAACCGCAGGTGTTACATAGCTGTCCGTGGTGCCTGTGAGCCTCTCGCTGTCTGCAAGCTCATACTCACCTGAGGCTATCTGCTCCTTATAATGCTCCACACGGTAAGCTGTGTTCACAGAAGGTGTCCATTTTGCAAATATATTAGTATCCTGTGCCGGCATAAGCTCAGGGAACTCATACACCTGATTTAGCTCCTCATCCTCATACCAGCCTGCAAAATCATAGCCCATTCTTACCGGATCGGCAGGCTTGTCTATCTTCTTTTCAAACGCAGCATTGATAATATTTATATAGGTTCCGCCATTGGTGTAAGGAACTATAACATATCCGTCCCTTAAATTATCCCAATATAATGAAAGTCTTCTCTGTATAGGTTTTGATGAGAAAGCAAGCGGATATCTGTTCCATGTTATTATCATCTCGCCTTCAAGTCTCTTATCTTCCTTATCAGGGGTTACTGTTATAGTGTTCGTCTGAGGGTCATAGGAGAACTTGTCATTAGTCATCACGATGTCAAAATTATTTCTGTTCCTGCCGCCTGCCGGTTTGGTCGGATTATAGTAATCCTCATATACCGCATGAGCCTCGCCGCCTTCAACTAAGTCAAGGTATGTAAGGTCAAACACACTGTCCGGTACTACCACCGAGCGGACATGCTGCTTCATCTTCATATACGGCATATCCTCCTGGGCGGTGGTAAAATCAAGTATACTGTCCCTGTTTCCCACGGACCACAGCGGCCATTCCTTATTGATAAGCGTGTACATCGCCGTATATCTGTCGTTGAGTGCCTGTGCCTTAAGTGCGACATCCAGATAAGCACCCACATCTATCAGAAGTGCTCCGCTGTACTGCTGGCTCTTTCCAAGACTCTGGGTGTATTTAAGCTCATAGTAGAAATATCCCCACAGCTTAGTGTATGCTCCAGCCTCCGCGACAAATCCAACCGATGCTAACTTGGTTGAGAACACACCCACCTTGAACTCGAACTCAAGCCCTGCCCTCACGGCAAGTCTTCCCATTACATAGAAATCAAATTCATACGCGTCCTCAATAAGCTGTACGGTATCGTTGTATACCTTTCCGGCAAACACATCTATCGTATATGTATAGCGCTTTCCGGTTATGTAGTCGAAGTCGAAGCCGACAGCAACGCAGGCATCAACCTTCACAACAAAATCCACATCTATGCTTACCGCAATAATTGGCAGGCACGGCGGCAGAAGCTTTTCCTGATTTATAATATTCTGCTCAAAAATCTTTATCCAGTCGAACTCCTCGTCCATCATATCGCTGTAGCGCTTGACAAGCTTATTGGCATTCTCCTCGGAATCCTCATCCTCACCATCATCCTTCGCCTGCTCTATAAGCTCCTTAATCTGATCTGCGATATCAAGTGCTGTATTGAAGCCGCCCTTATCCTCATCGTCATTGTCATCGCTGCTGTTAGTGACCATGACAGCACTCACTTCAATTCCTGTATAATTAAGCACATCAATATTGGCAGTCACGCGGTACTCTGCAATGTAAGGGAATATTCCCCATACCTTCCAGACAGCCCTGCTGCTCACACCAAGGTCAAGACCAACTTCCTCGGTAAACTTACCGCTTACGGTTATCTCTACCTGATTGTCGGAGCCTTTTTTACCCATTGTAATCTTTGCCTGAACCTCAAGCTCCACGCTAAGTCCCTTATCCCTTGCTGCGGAACCCTCAGCCTGTGAAAGATTCTTAGGTGTCGTGCTGATTGTAGCCTTAGGATATCCGTCCTCAAGCTTACATTCAACCGATATGTCAGATGACATAAGCTGCAGCTCCTCCGGCGATATCGTACTTCCATCCTCAAGGATTACCTTGTAGTCCTCAAGGTTCATGTTATCTTTTAACCTTGTAAAGTTGTCTGTGGCAAGTGCTAAGGAGGCAAGATACTGTGCCGCCTCATCGGCAAAGCCGCTTTCAACTGCCTGTTTCTCAATTGCTCTCTCGATTGAGGCTGTATCCACGCCCTCAATCATTTCCGCTCCGGACATCTGTTCACTTGTATAGATGTCCATAGCTGCTATCACTTCATCAAAACCAACAGCCCTATACCCAATTGTCGTAGTGCCGTTATCATTTTTCGTGACAGCGGTTACTAAGCCGTAGTTTCCTATCTATGCAGCATTTTCGCCTTCTAAGATACCGAATATTCCACTGTAGAAAGCAACATAGTCGCCTATATCCACCGTTGTCCGGCTGTCAAGCCCGACATTGGCATACACATCCGGAGAATAGTCAAGCACCCTGTTGTCAATCGTCATACTGCCCTCGCCGGCATTGTCAAGGAAGGCAGCTGATACAGGCAGAATATCCGGTGTGAAGATTACATCCTCAGGTGCGGCATTCTTATAGCTGTACCTGTTACCGTTCTTACCTGTTATCTCTACATAAGCTATATCACCATTCTGTTCATCCGGCGTATCCAGCGTCCTTAAATCCGGCCTTAAGCCTGCATATATTGATATTACATCCCCTACGTTCAGTATTTCCCTGCTGTAATCGAACTGACCCTGTGTAAGCTCTGCCGGTCCAAGCACCCCATCCTTATCCGCCTGATAGAGTGCAATACTCAGCGTTTCAACAGAATCTCCAGCATTGGTTATATTCTTTAAATCGCTTATAGGTATATACACAATGTCACTGTTAAGTGATACATTCAATACCTCCTTCTTAGCGGTTGTAAAGTTGTACTCCCTTACCGTGTCCGGCTGATTTTTAAAATTAAGTCTCGAATCCGTGAGTGTAATTCTATATGTACAACCATCCTCAAAACCCGGAACAGCCATGGATGAATTGTTTTCTATCTCAGGAGTAATTCCTGTAATCACATACTCTCCATCCGCACCTGTAACCCTGACAATGTCCGTCTGCCCAGGGTCGGTAAGGTTCTTTACATCAAGAGCTGCGCGCACTCCCTCTGCGTCCAGCTTCTTGTCCTCTGTCACAACCGTGATGGCAAAGCTGTCTCCGTCGACATTCTCCGCTGCGGCAAATACTATGTTCTCTACCGGCTGCAGCTGCTCAGCCTGTCTATATGCAGCATACAGTGTAAGGTCACTGTTGACACTGTCATCCTCCTTAACCGGCTGTGTAAGTGCTTCATCATAATACCATCCAAGGAAGATATTCCCTTCACTGTACGGCGTAGAAAAACTCTTTATCTTGGTTCCACGCTCAACCTGCTTTGTCTGTAATACACTTCCGCCCTGTGTTGCAAAATTCACAGAATACCTCACTTCCGGCTCCACATTATTCTGTGTGGTAGTCTCCTGTGTGGTAGTCTCCTGTGTGACGTTCTCCACTTCACCTGACTCACTGACAGTCTCACCACTGACTGTGGCAGGCTGAGTATCCGCCGTCTTTGAAGAACTCTGTTCATTCCCTCCTGCCGAAGTCTCCTGTGCTGACGTCCCGGTCACCTCAGGTGTCTCATACTGTTCACCGGATTGTTCCGTCTGCCGCTCATCTGCCGGCTGGCTTTCTGTCTCCTGATTAGTATTCCGGCTGCCCTCCTGTGGCAGATCCGCAACCTCCGTTCCAATCAGTGGCTGCTCATCCGGTATGCCCTGCGCCGGCTTGGATTTACCAATCGTGTTAAGTATTGCCAACGCTGTGCCGGACACAATCAATGCAATAATGATTGTAAGCACTGCTGCTCTTCTGGCTTTGTCTGCCCATATTGCATTATAGATTTTTCTCCACATAGCATATTCCTCCTGTTGTCTTTTATAAATCAAAAGTACTATATTAGTTCTATTTGCTATATATAATATCCTAATAAAAAACATTCATGGACGAAATTGCATGAATTACATTTTTTTTGACATGAACGATAAGACTTAGCTGTAGAAATTTATCAATATAAAGTTTATAATACATATATAAATTTACAGGGGTGAATGAACGAATGCTTAAAATAGCTGTATGTGATGACGAGATAAACGAAATTTCTTCTATATCCTCTTTTATAAATACCTATATGGCAGAGCACGATATACCGATCAGCTATAAATGTTATACCAGCAGTGTTGAGCTTGCCTCAAAGTCTGCTTACGAAAAATATGACCTCTATCTGCTGGATGTCATCATGCCTGTTTTAAACGGGATGTCCCTTGCCAGGGAGATTCGCAGCTTCGATAAGGCAGCCGACATTATCTTTCTTACTGCATCGCCTGAATTTGCGGTCGAAAGCTACACCGTCAAGGCCGCCAATTATCTTCTAAAGCCCATAACAAGGGATAAGCTTTTTGGCGCTCTCGATGATATTCTTGAAAAGAAAGAGTCGGACAGCCCTAAATATATTGTGGTAAAGAACAGCAGCGGAGTACATAAGCTTCTGTTATCAAATATAGTCTGTGTCGAGGCTTTCAACAGAAAAGTAATTTACTATCTCAATAACAATTCACAGCTGGAATGTTCCGAACGTTTCACTTCAATATGTGATAAGCTTATGTACAACCACGAATTTCTGCTTGCCCACCGCTCATTTGTGGTCAATATGAACTTCATACGTTCAATCGGTGCCACGGATATGCAGCTTCAGAACGGAAAGACCATCCCACTTGCGCAGAGAAGAGTGAGCGAGCTGAAGAAGCAGTATCTCGCCTTCCAGATGGAGGAAACGCCATGATAAATATTTCAAATATTCTGGATTTAACCAATTACGCTTTTGTCCTTTTCTTCGGAATAACGGCGGCCTTTTACTTTGTAGGCATGCATTTTGAGGACAATAAAAAGCAGTATATTTTTACCATCCTTGTATTTGGGTGCATACAGCTTATTGCGTATCTGCTTTTAGGGAAGCAGACATTATATACGTGCTATCCTCTGCTCATACATCTTCCTCTCATTCTTCTGATATTTTTTGTATTCCATCAGAGTATCAGCATGTCCATCATCTCTGTGCTTACAGCTTATCTTCTGTGTACACCGCGAAAATGGATTGGGACGCTTGTATCATCATTTTTCGGCTATAACCAGGACATTGCCAATGCTGCAGCCATTCTGGTGACTATTCCGCTGCTGATACTTGTAATAAAATACTTATCCCCCTATGTTGAAAAGCTTAAATATGAAAGCACCACATCTCTTCTGCCTTTTCTGCTTCTGCCGCTTGTGTACTATATCATTGAATATGCCTTTACAGTCTATACCGACCTTCTGCACACCGGAGGAATCGTTATTATCGATTTTGTGGACAGCTTTATTGTATTATTATATTTGATACTTTCAATTTTTTCACTTGACGCCGCCAACAAGCGAAATAAGACAGAGCACGAAAACCTCCTTCTCAGAACCGCAGCAATTCAGGTCCAAAAGGAGATACAGCAGATATCCTACTCAGAGAAGCAGGCTGCCATATACCGTCATGACCTGCGCCATCATCTGAATTTTATAAGCCAGTGCATAAAGGAAAACAAGAACGAGGATGCCCTGAACTACATAGCGGAAATATGCACCTCCCTCGGCAACAGCAGGGTTGTGAAGTACTGCGAAAATGAAGCTCTCAATCTTATTCTGTCATATTATGCTGATGAAGCCGGCGAAAATGGTATAAAAGTAAGCATATCGGTCACCGCCTATGATTTTTCAAGATTCCAGATAACCAATCTGTGCAGCCTTTTTGCCAATGCCTTTGAGAACGCAATCCATGCCTGCGTCCAGCTGCCGCAGCCGGATGACAGATATATAAGCCTTAAGCTGTACGAAAAAAACGGGAAGCTGTGCATAAACATGTCAAACAGTTATCACACAGCACCCGTTTTTAAGAATGATATCCCTGTCACATCCGCAAACGGACATGGCATAGGAATACAGAGCATGATATCCGTAATAGAAAAATGTCACGGTATCTATGGATTTTTTGCCGAAAATGGAGAGTTCCGTTTTCAGGCATCAATCTGATTGTACAATACAACTAACCCCAGTTTTTTAGCTGGTCCTTATGGGTATATCCCTTCATCTTCTCCTTAAAGGAAGAAAGCTGTCTTTTATATTCTCCGGCAGCTTTCTCCTTTAGAAGTCCCTGTAAAAGCAGTTCCTCAAGTCTTTCATCGAACCTTCTAAGCCCCGCCTGCGCATTATCCTTGTAGTTGTTGTTCATATTCATATTGATGTCCGCTATAATCCCGTCAAGCTCCTTCTCATACTTCGATTTGAAAAGTCCCATAGCTATTATTCACCTCCATGGCCAATAAATTTTCTTATCATCTGCATCATACTGTCAAATTCTATAGGCTTTGATATATGTCCATTCATTCCTGCCTGAAACGCCGCCTTCTTATCATCGTCAAACGCATTTGCCGTCATTGCAATTATCGGTATGCCTGCCTTTGTGGAATCTGGCATAGCCCTTATACGTTCAGCAGCCGTATACCCATTCATATTAGGCATCTGGATATCCATAAGTATCAGGCAGTAATATCCCGGCTGTGCTTTTTCCAGAGCTGAAACGCACTCCGCTCCATCCTTCACCCTGTCCACGTCAAAGCCATGGAAGCTGAGAAGCTCCACGGTAATCTCGGCATTCATATCGTTATCCTCAGCAAGCAGGATTCTCTTTCTCCTCTCCCCACGATTATACTCAATAATTGTTTCATCAGCTCTTTCATCCTGCAGTGGCACATTAACCAAGCCCTGAGTCAAAAGTACGACAAAGGAGCTTCCCTTGCCAATCTCACTTTCGACATTGATTGTTCCTCCCATAAGCTTTACAAGCTGATCCGCTATTGCCATTCCAAGCCCTGTTCCGGGCTGCTTGCTCTCAGTGGTATTTCTCTCCCTTGCAAATTCCTCAAAAATATGGGATATAAATTCCTCCGACATTCCTATTCCGGTATCTGACACCCTGATTTCATACAGACCATAGCCCTCCGTATAGCAAGGCAGTTCAGTCACCTCAAATGAAACCCTTCCGCCAATGTCCGTGTACTTGTAGGCATTACTCAGGAGATTAAAGATTATCTGTTTTACCTTCAAAATGTCACAGCTTACATAGTGGTGCCTGACATTCACCTTCAATGAAAAGTTTAATGCTTTCTGTGCCATCTGATTTTCAAAAACCGCATAAATCTCCCTGCACTGATCGTCAATGCAGACTATATCCTCTTCAAGTGTTGTTTTTCCGCTCTCAATTCTGGCAATATCAAGTATATTATTCAGGATTTCAAGAAGATATCTGCTCGAATCATCTATCTTGTCGAGATATCCGGATGCCTTCTCTTTATTGTCAAGCTGTTCGCGTAACAGCTTGGTGAATCCGATTATGGCATTCATAGGTGTACGTATATCATGACTCATATTGGAAAGGAAGGTGCTCTTAGCTGCCGTCGCACGTTCAGCGCGCTCAAGTGCATTCTGCAATTCAAGCTGACGTCTCTTCTCCATGTAGTAATTCTTCTTCTCTGAATTGTTGTGAACTCCCCACATAAGTGCACACATCAGAATGTACAACAGCATAAATGCCGTCTCCATGGCATAGCAGACCTTGTACACCTCAAAAACAGGGAACATGACATGTATCGTATAGCTCTTATACTTTTCCTCGGTCAAATACCAGCGTCTGCCATCATATCTGATTTTTTTCAGCTTTTCCCTTACTGTTTTTCCGTCGGAGTACATTCCGGCAAGCTGCTCACTGGTAAGGCTGTAGGCACCCGTCTTGTTGGCTGCAATCACATTATCATATTCCGATATGACTATAAGTCCGTCATTTGCAATCTGCATATTTTCAAATATACTGTCAAGCGTGATATCATTTACACCCTCCACCACCATGTCCTGGAGCTTGTATACGATCACCGCCCCCGGAGCGTCATTTCGATGCACAACAGCTATGTCATACCCCTGTCCCTCCGCGGCATACACTCTGGTCATATATACCTTCTTAGGTGATTCTATCACCCCTGAAACGCTTTCTGCGGATATAAGTGTGCTCCAGTCTTCTATATGCGTATCTGCCGTTGATTCAACATTTAATAAAACATCCATGTTCCCGTCAAGCACAATAATCCCGCTAAGATGCTGCTCATAGGAATATATTCCGATATTTTTAACATAAAAGGACTCATCCTGTTCAAGATTATGCACAATCGCAAGTGCTTTATCAAGCAGATGCACAAGACTCTTTGTCTTGTCATTTGCCCTGTAATTATCATAGGTCTCAACCTTTTCTTCAATATATTCTATCGTCTGCACTCTTATTTTTTCTATTGAAGTAAGTCCACGATACACTAATAACAAATGCAGTGCTGCAAGACACAGGAGCAGTACCAGAACGACAATTCCGGAGATTTTAAACACTCTCAGTTTTCTTTTAAAGCTGTCCACTAATCGTTCCCCCTCCCCAGAGATTTCTCCGCATCCAATCCGTATTTCCCGACAATTGCGGCTGTGGTTCCATCGTTCATCATATCACCAAGAGTTTTAACCAGCTCCTCCACAAACTCCTCATCATATTGTATATCGAATGCGACACCAAGTGCTGAATACAGGAAGCTCTCCTCTAGAAGCCTGTACTCATCCGGTGCCGTGTTGATGAACGATATCAGTGCACTCTCGTGACCGCATATAGCCTCCACGTAATTTTTTCTTAGTGCGGCAAACACCTCATCCATGTTAGAAAAGCAGTACACAAGGCTTACATCCGGTATACCCTCAAAATCAGAACGCAGAAAATATTCTTCAGCCTTCGAGGTCTCCTGAACCGCTATCATTTTTCCCGTCAGGTCCTTAAGCTTCTGTATTTCGCTGTCCATACGCACCGCTACCATCTGGCGGCTGTAAAGATATGGTCCTGCCCACAGGTATTTGTCCTCCCTCCCATTCATGCTGAAGCAGCCCCAGATACAGTCAACCTCGCCATCCTCAAGGAGCTTATTCTTATTCTCCCACACTATAAGCTTGAACTCCGGTTCATAACCCATCCTGTGAAGAGCCTCTGTCGCAATCTCTACATCTATTCCCATGAACTCTCCATCGGTATCCTTATATAAATACGGGCTTATAATGTCACTACCTATAACAATCTTTTTCTTTTCCGTCACGGTTTCTGTATCAACACCGCCTTTGCTGCAGCCTGAAAGTATATTTACCGCAAGCAGAATGCATACAAGCAAAATATTTTTTTGTACATTTCCCTTTTTCATTTTACCCTCCTGCATACTGCAGGCATTGCCTGCAGTACTGCCATTAATAAATATCGTTACGCAAAAATACACAAAGACCCGTCAACAAATTAATTCTTGTGAATTACTTGTCGACAGGTCTGTTATCCCTCAGCTATAACCTACTGCATGTTAACATACTGAGCCTTATTTAAGAGCTCCTTCTGATTATTGATTATGGAAATTGCCTCCTGCAGGTCCGTTGTCTTCTGCTCACCTGTATTCATGTTCTTGATGGTTACCTGATTGGTGTCAATCTCATCCGTGCCCAGTATAATGCAGAACGGAATGGTAAGCCTGCTTCCATAGGTGAGCTTTTTCTTGAACTTACCGCCCTCAAGATATATCTGGGTATTGATATCTGCAGCTCTTAATCCTGTTGCAGTCCTGACAGCATAAGTCATATCATCGGTCATCGGTACAACAAGCGCATCTACCGGACATTCAAGCTCTCTGTTCAGGAAATTATTCTCACACAGAACATAGAATAATCTTGTAAGACCGATGGAGATTCCAACTCCCGGCAGTGACTTCTTTGTGTAGTACTCTGCAAGATTGTCATAACGTCCGCCGCTGCACACGCTGCCGTACTCCGGATGATTCTTTATAAATGTCTCATATACCGTTCCGGTGTAGTAGTCAAGACCTCTGGCAATGGACAGATCAATCTTATAATAATCTGCCGGCACACCGAAGCCTGCAATATAATCAATCACGGTTGTAAGCTCCGAAAGCCCTGCATCGAACACCTCATTGCAGCCGGCAAAGCCCTTAAGCTTCTCAACCTTCTCCTCATTGCTTCCGTCAAATGTGAGAACATCAAGCAGCTGTGAAGCCGTAGCCTCAGGTACCTTGAGTTCAACAAGCTCCTTTGCAACATTGTCACGTCCAATCTTGTCTATCTTATCAATGATCCTTAAGATATCCACGGCGCTTTCCTTCACTCCGAAGTTGTCAAAAAGACCGTTTAACACCTTACGGTTATTGATTCTGATGACGAAATTATCAATTCCTAAGTTGTTGAACAGATTATATATGATACTAGGTATCTCTGCGTCATTGACTATGCTTAAGCTTCCGTCTCCGACAATATCGATATCTGCCTGATAGAACTCTCTGAAACGTCCCTTCTGTGCTCTCTCTCCGCGGTATACCTTTCCAATCTGGTATCTCCTGAATGGGAAGGTAAGCTCTGAATAATTCTTGGCAACATACTTTGCAAGAGGCACCGTAAGGTCAAAACGCATCGTAAGGTCTGAATCACCCTTGTTAAATCTGTAAATCTGCTTCTCTGTCTCGCCACCCGCCTTCGCAAGGAGGATTCTGCTGTCCTCCAATACAGGTGTGTCAAGCGGATAGAAGCCATACCTACGGTACACCTTCTCCATCTCTGATTTAATCTTTTCAAATATAACCTGATCCTTTGGAAGAAGCTCCATAAACCCGGATAAAGTTCTTGGTTCTACAATCTCACTCATGAAAAAATCTCCTGTTATAATATAGTATTTTATGTACAAAGAGCATTGCTTAGGAAGCCCTGATGACGCTTACCTGCATAATTGATTTAAGAATATCATAGAATATTTCAAAATGCAACCTGTCTGAATTTTATAAATTTCTTCCGTATGAATTTTATAATTTCTTCCGGTGCATAACTTGACAAATCCACACCTCGTATGCTAAAATATATATACTCTTTGCACTGCATACAAACCTACAGTACAAACTGAGCAGACCGTGACACCCTGTCATGGAGTCGGGTCACACAGGTGACAGTGGAATCTATTTCATCCACGGGACAGTAGTTGCTAATACTGAATCGTGGGTGTTTTTTTATACTTTTCTAAGAAAACATTTCGTTTTTAAAACCCACACATAAGTGTTATAGAGTGATATTACTTTTTAACTGTTCACAAGCAGGAGCAATCTGTTTAAGGGCGAAAACAGACCGCTCTGACACCACCAAAATGACTTATCGCCCGGAAACGGAGATTAATTATGAAAAAAAATGAATCCACAGCACCGGCACCTAACACCAATGACAGCGATTTCGAGAAAATTGCCAACAGAGTATCCTTCATCACAATCGTTGGCAATGTGCTGTTATCAGTCATCAAGCTTTTAGCAGGTATTATCGCACATTCTAACGCAATGATAAGTGATGCCATACATTCTGCTTCTGATGTTTTCAGCACAATAATCGTGATTATCGGAATTAAGCTATCGGCGAGGAAGCCTGACAAGGAGCACCCTTACGGACATGAACGCATGGAATGTGTTGCCGCCATTGTGCTTTCCATAGTCCTCTTTATCACAGGACTCGGAATAGGTTCAACCGCCGTCAAAAACATTACAAGCGGCAGCTACAACACCCTACAGATTCCCGGCATTCTCGCCCTTGCAGCAGCGATTCTCTCAATCGTATGCAAAGAGGGCATGTACTGGTACACAAGATACAATGCCAAAAAAATCGATTCCAGCGCTCTCATGGCGGACGCATGGCACCATCGCTCCGATGCATTTTCATCAATCGGAGCACTTGTCGGAATCGCAGGTGCAAGACTCGGCTTCCCGGTAATGGATTCTGTTGCCAGCCTTGTAATATTCGTCTTTATTGTAAAAGCAGCATACGATATTTTTAAAGATGCCATAGATAAAATGGTCGACCACTCCTGTGATGACAAGACTGAAAGAGAAATCCGGGACTGTGTCATGGGAAACAAGGATGTACTTGGAATTGATCTGCTTCAGACACGTATATTCGGCAACAAGATATATGTGGATGTGGAGATTCGTGCAAATGCTTCCTACACATTAAAGGAGGCACATGAAATAGCCGAATCCGTACATAATGATATTGAAAAGAATTTTCCTAAGGTTAAACACATCATGGTGCATGTCAATCCGGCGCTGTAGCAGCCTTTGGGACAGGGGTCAGACCCCTGTCCCAAAAAGCGGGGACACCTGTACCTGACCCCCTCTGTCCCATGAGCTATCTTCTCAGCATGCTGTTAGGCACATCGTACACACCGATTACGAATTTCTGCACGGTCAGATTATGATGTGCAATTTCTCCTTCGGCTTCAAGCTTAATCACAGTGCGCATTATGTTGACGCAGGATTTTTCGACCTCACTCAGTGTTACCTTGCCCTTGCACATCACGTCCTCCGCCAGCATTCTTGCAAGTCTGGTTGAGGTATTATCAAAGATGCGCGCTCTCACTCTTCCCGGAAGCTCTATCATCGCCATCACAAGGTCATCATTCGTGATGTGTCGAAGAATCGTCTGTATCTCTTTATCAGACATCTCTAATAAGGTGAGGGATGTCTGATTGACAATGGAATAATCCCTCTCATCGACCTCCCTGTTATCCTCACATAGCGACCTCACCCACTTGTCGCGCTTGTCATCCTCTTTTATATAATCGTCCTCAGACCTTTCCTCCTCCTTCTTCTGAAGAATCTCCCTGAGAAACTGCGGCATAAGCGACTGCATGTAGCTTCCAAGCCTGTCTATACTAACACCTGTCTGAATCAGACAGGTGCCCTTGTAATACATAAGCACAATCAGCCCTTCATAGGCGTGGTAATCATCGGCGGCAAGCATGTTAAGCCCTATCTCAGACACAACAACCGGCTCATCGCCGTCCACAACCTGCATCATCAGTCTGAAAAGAATTCCCTGCGTCCTGTCACCCTTATCCAGCTTGTCACATGCATCGCAAAGCGCCAACAGCCCCTCCTGCCTTGCAAGCTCAGAAAAATCCATTATTCGTCTGTAAGCATCCATCACCCCGGAAATACCACCGGCATTTTCTCTGTCACCATTGATGTCAACACAGCAGCTTTTCAGCTCATTCAAGAAAAATGTATCCATATTGATTCCTCCTCACCGGTAATTGTATATCGACTACTCTATCAGCTTCAATTTCACAAGCCGCGCCCTAATTGCACCCGTTGTCCCGCTTACCCACAAAATACTCCACAAGCATCTGCTGGATGTTCTTAGGGTACATGAGATTGGCATACGAAAAGCCTCTTTCACTCACCTTGACAATCGTCTTGATTCCGCGCTCTCTTCCTGCCTCCGTCGCAACCTTGTCAAGTCTTCCGTCCTGCTCTCTCTCTGCAATCAGCCCATCAGCCATCATAATCCTACTCAAGCCTCCAGCCGGGATTTTCTTGACGTCATCCCTCTCACATATACGCTCCAGCTCCTTTTTTATTTCCGAAACATACATATAATCTGCGTAATTAAAATTAGCTGCTTCCTCCTCAAGAAGGTAAAATTCCTGCTTCCCATTCTTCTTACTTGCCTTGGATAAGGTTGGTTTTTCCTTTTCTTTTGCCGCGTCCACTTTATTTATGAGCAGCTCCGGATATTCGCAGGCACATTTTTCTACAACTGAGAGGAAGCTTTCTCCGTATTTTGAGAATTTATTTTCTCCAACTCCCGAAACATTCAGCATTTCACTCTTAGAGACAGGAACCTTCGCCGCCATGTCAATCAGGGTCTTATCACTGAAAATTATGTACGGAGGCAGATTTTCCTCTCTGGCAAGCTCAAGTCTTAACTTTCTCAGCCTGTCAAACAATTCATAGCCGGCAGATGTAAGCGCATCGGTTGCCTTAGTCTTTTTATTGGAGGCGGCTGTCCTCTCCGGCAGCTTATCGTCATCCGTAATTTTGACAAGCACTCTTGCATCAGTATTCTTGAGCCTGCTTATATCACCCATTTTTAAGACCTGATAATCGCCGACTGTGAGATATCCTTCAAGCACCAGCTGCTCAACCAGACGCCTTAAAAGATTCTTGTTGGAGGAAGCCAGCACACCGTATGACTTATATTTTGCGGCACCTATCTCCTCCAGCCGCGCTGTCTTTGCGCCGGATACGGTATCTATAATGATATTTCTTCCGTATCTGCCGTTCGCCTCGTATACGCAGTTTATGATTTTCTTTGCCTCATCCGTCATGTCCAGTGTCTCGAACTCATGCAGACAGTTGCCGCAATTGCCGCACGGCTTGTCCGGGTTCTCGCCAAAATATTTCAAAATGTAGTTGCGGAGGCATTCCGTGGTGTAGCAGTATTTCTCCATTACCTGAAGCCTTCTGCTGTCCCGCTCCCTTATCGTCTGCTTATCTGTTTCATCCAAATCGGACATTTCCTTGCGCTCCAACAGAAATCTGTTGATAACAATATCCTGCGGTGAAAACAGCAGAATACACTTTGAATCCAGACCATCTCTTCCCGCTCTTCCGGCTTCCTGATAATAATTCTCCATGCTCTGCGGCATGTTGTAATGTATTACGAACCGCACATTCGATTTGTCAATTCCCATGCCGAAGGCGTTGGTGGCAACCACAATGCTTATGTAATCGAATACAAAAGCATCCTGCATGCGCTTTCGCTCCTCAGCGCTCATTCCGGCGTGATATTTCGCAGCCGAAATCCCCCTGCTCTTCAACAAATCATACAGATTGTCGACATTTTTTCTCGTCGCGCAATAAATTATTCCGCTGTCCCCCTCATGCTCCGCAATATAATCCAGAATATACTGCTCTTTTTTCTTAGGCTTCTCCACCTGAAAAAACAGGTTCTCCCTGTCGAATCCGGTGACAAGGGTATACGGATTGACCAGCCCGAGCGTACACACAATATCGTCCCTGACATTCTCCGTCGCCGTCGCCGTAAATGCGCTGATTACCGGGCGCCTGTCAAGCAGCCTCACGAACTCCACTATCCTCATGTAGCTTGGCCTGAAATCCTGCCCCCACTGCGATATACAGTGTGCTTCATCCACCGTAAGCATCGATATCCGTATATTCTGTGCAAGCTCCAGAAAGCTGTCCGTAACCAGACGCTCAGGTGCCACATAGATAATCTTGTACACACCCTGCCTTGCCCTGTTGACCGTCTCATAAAACATATTTTCAGAAAGTGAGCTATTGATAAACGCCGCCGGAATACCAGCCTCATTCAGTGCCTTTACCTGATCCTGCATGAGTGAGATAAGCGGCGAAATGACAATTGTTATTCCGGGAAGCAGCATTGCCGGAATCTGATAGCACACCGATTTTCCTGCTCCTGTTGGCATAACGGCAAACACATCCCTGCCCGACAGTATATTGTCAATTACCTCCTTCTGCCCCGGTCTGAACGCCGCATATCCGAACAGTGCCTTCAGCGCCTCCTCCGGTGTCCTATAGCTCTTATTCTTTTTCGGCTCATTCTCCTGAAAAGCCACATTATCACAGACCGGCATGTCATATCCCGAAGCAACCTGCCCTTCAAAATCGCTCTCATACTCTGCATTCTCCGCCATTTTAAACAGGCTGTCCCATGCCCCATCGTCCATGCAGCTCTCATCATAACCCGAATTGTTGTTCATTATATTCTCCCTCATTCCTTTTAATTTATCTCCGCAACAAAACATATATTCTATTTCAATTATACCTGATTTATCAGTCAATTTCAACTTATTGTGGAGAATTATTTAGTTATTTCATTGGATCACCACCACAGCATCAGTTCACCACCACAGCACCGCTTCATTAAAATATCCACACAAAAAAACCACCTGCCCTGTTCTCCTGCAGAGCAGACGGTTTTCGTCTATGTATCGATGTGAAATTTATATTACATTCCGTACCTTATCAAATAATAGATAATATACACCAGGCCGGGACAACCACGTTTTTCAACTGTTGTGTTCTCCTTTATCTTAATAAACGTCTCCTGTCTGTCTTAACGGACCTTCTCAGCATCCCACTCCATTACGGATCCGGTCGCTGCATCAATCGTGAATTCG